>ENA-OPZD01000213-OPZD01000213.1-human-gut-metagenome-genome-assembly--contig:-NODE-213-length-18394-cov-2.199321_pt1 | contig 18394 bp, 24 predicted proteins | sample MGYA00242479_ERZ504495 | MGnify/ENA primary metagenome ERZ504495 (study PRJEB26092, sample SAMD00036286) | human gut metagenome | host: Homo sapiens | study: EMG produced TPA metagenomics assembly of... | reverse complement strand
GTCTATTATAGCAAAAAAAAAGAAGAGGGTGCTATATGAAGATTGGGTAAAAATAAATTTTTTAAATATATTTCAAATATTATTAATAAAGTATTAAGAAAAAACTGTGGTATAATGGGTTGCCGTAAGGAAAAAAAATTATTGTAAGATAAAAACGTAATGTAAAAATTAGATAAATATGGGTGAGGAACATTGATAAAGGATAATCAAAAGTTATTAAACAGATTACATGTAGTAATAGATGCAGTCGTAATTGTATTTTCATATATTGCATCGTGGTACCTGAGATTTAAAAGCGGGATTTTTGAATTGGATCCATGGTTTTATCGTTGCAGGAATATGCAAAAGTGTTGATTGTAATTGTGCCGGGATATCTGGTCTTATATTATGGATTCCAGTTATATACACCAAAACGTGTGCAGGGACGCAGACTGGAAGCATGGCATATCATTCAGGCGAATGTAATTGGTCTGATGGCATTTATTTTACTGTTATATGTGTGGAAGCAGCCTGATTTTCAAGGGAATGATTTTGTATTTTCCTGGTGAATGTATTTTAGAGGTTGTTGTAAGAAATATTATCCGTGAAGTGCTGCGGGATATGCGGAAGCAGGGATATAACCAGAAGCACATTCTGCTGATCGGATATAGCCGTGCGGCGGAACAGTATATTGACAGAATTAAAGCAAATCCGGAATGGGGATATATCGTGAGAGGAATTCTTGCGGATAATGTACCAAGAGGAACAGAGTATAAAGGAATTAAGGTACTTGGAAGAATCGATAATCTTATGATTGTTCTTCCGGAAAATAAACTGGATGAGATAGCAATCACTCTCGGGTTGGCAGAATATCATAAATTAGAAAAGATTGTAGGTATGTGTGAAAAATCTGGTGTCCATACAAAGTTTATACCGGATTATAATAATATCATTCCGACAAAACCATATACGGAAGATTTGGTAGGACTTCCGGTAATTAATATAAGAAGAGTGCCGCTTAAGCAATATGCTGAATGCATTTGTAAAAAGGACAATGGATATTTTTGGAGCATTGGTTGCGCTTACATTATTTTCACCGGTCATGCTGGTAATAACAATTATTATAAAAGTGACATCTCCGGGACCACTGATCTTCAAACAGGAAAGGATCGGTCTGCAGAATAAACCATTCTATATGTATAAATTCCGGTCTATGGTTGTACAGGATGCATCAAAAGAAAAGAATGGATGGACGGTAAAGAACGATCCGCGTGTTACGCCGGTAGGAAAGTTTATAAGAAAAACAAGCATTGACGAATTACCGCAGCTGATCAATATCCTGAAAGGGGATATGAGTCTGATTGGCCCGAGACCGGAAAGGCCTCAGTTTGTAGAAAAATTCAAAGAAGAGATCCCAAGATATATGATCAAACATCAGGTGCGGCCGGGTCTTACCGGATGGGCACAGGTGAATGGACTACGTGGTGACACATCGATTCAAAAGAGAATCGAGTATGATTTATATTATATTGAAATTGGACATTGGGATTTGATATAAAAATATTATTTCTGACATTTTTTAAAGGTTTTATTAATAAGAATGCATATTAGCTTCTAAAGGAGACGGCAATGGCAAAGAAAAGACGCAAGACAAAAAGACAATTAGAAGAGAAGAACGACAAAAAAATTGCGCAAAAGAAAAAGGAAAAGAATTATTTTACTAACAGTTGAAATTATAATTCTGGCTGCTTTATTAGTAGCTGCTTACGGAATATTCAAACTTGGAAAGCTGGATTATAATGTGTTGAATAAAAAAAAGCTGGAAGTCTATAAGGATACAGGAGAGTATACGAACATTGCATTGTTTGGATTAGATTCGAGAAATAATGAATTGGACGGCGGTGTACAAAGTGACTGTATTATGATCGCAAGTATCAATAATAAGACAAGTGACGTGAAGCTTGTGTCTGTATACAGGGATACGTTGCTGCAGCAACAGAATGGACGCTATGATAAAGCGAACTCAGCATATAATACAGGCGGTCCGGAAGAGGCAATCAGTCTTCTGAACCGTAACTTTGATCTTGATATTAAGAATTATGTCAGTGTGAATTTTAATGCGCTTGTAAAAGTGATTGATGCTCTGGGTGGGATTGATATTAAAATGACGAAAAGAAGAAGCACACTGGTGCAATCTGTATGGTGCCGAGACGGCAAGAGTGATTGGCGAACATTGGTCGGATATAGAAGAAAAAGCCGGTACACAGCATCTGGACGGTATTCATGGTGTGGCATATGCAAGAATCCGTTATACAAGTGGTAATGACTTCAAACGTGCACAGAGACAGAGAATTGTATTAGAAAAGGTTGCAAAGAAAGCACAGAAAGCGAATTTCATTACTTTAAATAAAATAGTAAATGAAGTATTTCCGATGATTTCGACAAGTTTTCTTCAAAACAGATTCTGGGATTTGCAGCGAATGCACTGAATTATAATCTGGTGTCAACAAATGGATTCCCATATCAGGTAACAACCAGTGAAACAGTGAAGAATCATAGCGGTGTATCTTTTGTCATTCCAATCGGTTTGGAACAGAATGTAAAGCAATTACATCAGGAACTGTTTAATGATGATTCTTATGAGGCATCAGACAAAGTAAAAGAGATTGACAGTGACATTGTTTATCTGACGGATATAACAGCAGATAATACAGAGGCAATGGAGTCTACGTTTAAAGGAGACAGTCTGAATGAGGGAACGGAATAAAATTATTTTAGAATATGGAACTTATATGCTGAGCTTTTTTGTCAGTTACATAGCGCACTGGCAAAATGGTATTATGCTTCGGGAATTATTCTGATTGTGGAAGCTGTTTATTTGTATGTTCACTGGGTAAGGGAAAGTGGAAGCTTTGTGGAACTGAGGCTCTGTTTACACTTGCCTGGGTAGGTGGCCAGGGAATCAGCTGTCTGAAACTCAGTACATTACAGGATACATGGAGCTATATAACCTGGTTGAGCTTTTTTGTGATATATATAGCTTTTGGAATAGGATATGAGTGGGGAAGAAAGTATAGCAGGGTAGAGGGAAAAGAACCTGAAAAAAATAAAAAAAGGCAAACAGGCTTTTTCGATGTATTATGTTGCTGCTGGTTGTGTCGGCCGGATGTTTTGTAATCGAAATTATCCGGATCGGTTATATTCCGGTTTTTCAGATGAACCTTATTCGTATTCTTATTTCAGAATGTCGGCTTTACATTATCTTCATTATTGTGCAATCAGTTGTATCCTGATACCGGGACTTACGGTGCTTTGGAAAAAAATCGATTCTGAGGAAAGTAAGTGGCGTAATGGAGCGATCATTATTGCAAATATAGTGGCATTTGCAGTTCCGTTTCTCTATGTATCGAGATTTCAGTTTCTGTTTGAAATAGGTGTGGCAGCAGTCATTTATATACTGGTAAATAAAAATATGCGGAAAAGTACCCTGGTTCTTCTTGGCTTTGTGGTTTGTGCAGCGTATGTGGTGATTACATTGTCACAGAAGCGGGATGCGATATATTTGAACAATGTATTTAAAATGAAATATACACATATGCCGGTGTTTCTGACCCAGCCGTATATCTATATTGCCAATAACTACGATAATTTTGACTGTCTGGTGAAAAATCTGCCGAAATTTTCTTGTGGCCTGCGGATGTTATTCCCGTTTGTGTCATTAACGGGATTGAAATTTGTAATGCCAAATCTGGTTCCGGCAACGGTCTATCTGACCAGTACCGAATTGACAACGCTTACAATGTTTTATGATGCTTATTATGATTTTGGAGTCATTGGAGTATTTGTGATAGCTCTGCTTATTGGTGTTGTGGCAAAGGTCATTATTGATATTATTAAAAAAAGTGATAACCCGGTTGTATATCTTTTTTATGGACAGATTGCAGTGTATCTGGCTCTTGCATTTTTTACAACATGGTTCAGCAGTCCTGCGACATGGTTCTGGCTGATCATTACAGGGATGATTTATTGCTATGTAGGATATGATAAGAAATAGAGGATGAAAAAGAAAAGATGAATAACGATCAGACTTCTGTAGATGTGGTGATACCATCATACAGACCAGATGAAAAATTTAGCAGACTTGTGAAAAAACTTCAGGAACAGGAATATCCGATCGGCACTATTTTTGTGATCAATACAAAGGCCGGAAGGTTTCCGAAAGAAGTAGAGCAGATGGAAAAGGTAAAAGTATACCATATAGAACGCCGGGAATTTGATCATGGCGCAACACGGGATATGGGAATGCAGATGTCAAAGGCGGAAATTGTTGTATTTATGACACAGGATGCAGTGCCAGCAGATGAATATGTGATTGGAAATCTGGTGAAAGTACTGGAAGAAGATGAAATGACCGGGGCGGCGTATGCACGTCAGCTTGCAGCATCTGATTGTAATTATATAGAAAAATATACCAGAAAATTCAATTACCCGGAAAACAGCCGGATAAAAAGCAAGGAAGATTTACAGGAAATGGGCATTAAAACATTCTTCTGTTCTAACGTTTGTGCGGCATATAAACGGAATATTTATGAAAAAGCAGGTGGATTCTGCAAGAAAACAATATTTAATGAGGATATGATATTGGCTGGTCATATGATAAATGCCGGATACAAGGTTGCTTATGTGGCTGAAGCGAGAGTGATTCACTCACATAATTATACAGGAATGCAGCAGTTTCACCGCAATTTTGATATGGCTGTGTCGCAGGCAGAACATCCGGAAGTATTCGATGGTATAAAGTCTGAAAACGAAGGAATAAAACTGGTGAAGCAGACAGCTGCTCATTTGGTAAAACAGCGGAAAATATATATGGTTCCAAAACTGGTTTATCAAAGTGGTTGTAAGTATATTGGTTACCGGATGGGGAAAATGTATAAAAAATTGCCGGATAAAGTCGTTAAATGGTGTTCGATGAGTCCGGGATACTGGGAAAAGTAGGCGAAAAGCTTTATTTTTGATTGAAGTTTGTCATATTTTAAGGTAATATAGATATGATATGATAAGCTACGACTGAAGAAAGGATATAAAAAGTAATGGCAAAAGATAAAAAAAGATATAAAAGACGGGGACGAAGGTCGAAAACAAGGGGATTTGCCTCCTGGTCTCTGGGTAAGAAGATTGGAGCCATTCTTGGAGGAACATTGGTGACGGTAGCAGCGATCGGAGCTGTCATTGTAGCCAGTAAGCTTTCGAAGATCAATACAGTAAAGTTAGATACAGATAAATTAAGCGTTTCAAAGGAAGCAAAAAAAAGGGGAAGCGGATATCTGAATGTTGCATTGTTCGGTGTGGATTCAAGAGACAATGATCTGGACAAAGGAACCAGAAGTGACACAATAATGATTGCAAGCCTGAACAAGAAGACAATGAAGGTGAAAAATTGCATCAATATATAGAGACACGTTGTCAGAGCAGGAAGATGGAACGTTGAATAAAATCAATGCAGCGTATTCATATGGTGGTCCGGAAGGTGCTCTTTCAGTGTTGAATAAGAATCTGGATATGAATATTGAACATTATGTAACGGTGAATTTTAACTCGATGATAGATATTGTAGATTCTGTGGGCGGAATTGATATCGATGTACAGGAAGATGAAATGCCGTACATCTGTGGTTATGTTCAGGAAATTATGAAGGTGACCGGAAGCTGTCTCCGGGAGTTACAGAACCGGGAACACAGACTCTGAATGGTGTGCAGGCAACTGCATATGCCAGAATCAGATACACAGCCGGAGATGATTTCAAACGTGCAGAAAGGCAGCGGGCGGTTCTACAGAAAGTTGTAGAGAAGCTGCAACAGGCATCACCGGCACAGTTGAATAAGATTATTGATAAGGTTTTTCCTGAGGTTTCGACAAACTTTACAATGACAGAAATCCTTGAATATGCGAAAGATGCGTTTGATTATGAACTGGGAGAAACAACAGGGTTCCCATTTGACAAGACAACCGATACATTGGGAAATGTAGGAAGCGTTGTTATTCCGGTTACAATGGAAAGTAATGTAAAGCAGCTGCATAGCTTCTTCTATGGAGAAAGTGACAATTATGATGTGTCTTCCACAGTATCGGATATCAGTGCAAAGATAGAGAAAAAAGCCGGAAACAGAGATGCTGATACAGACGAATCAACACAGGAGTTTATGCAACAGCCGGAAGAGACATATTCCGGAAGCAGTGGAACAACAAAGAACAGTTCGGGAAGTACAGGAACAACCGGAAGCACTTCGTACAGATCGGGAACGAGTGGTAACAGTGGTACTTCGGGAAGTACAGGGACAACGGGAAGTACAACCGGAACAGGTACGGGAAGTGGTACATCAACCGGAACAGGAAGCGGAACAACAGGAAGTACAGGAACGACAGGAAATGGTACATCAACGGGAGATACTTCAACCGGGACAGGCGGAGAATCAACTGGCGGCGAAGGTACCACGGAGTAGAACACCATAAAGATAGAAAAAGGGGTATTATTCATGAAAAAAGTCAAAAAAATAATTATGTATTCTTAGTTCTTATGTGTATGTTGTGTGTTGGAATGACATGTGTGGCAAGTGCAACCGCAGCAGAATTCAGATTTTCTGATCCGCAGACCAGTGTCGGGGCAGAAGTAGAAGTAACGGCAAAGGTTTCGTCTGCGAAAGCATTAAATACAATTCAGGCAACATTAAGCTATGATAAAACAAAGCTGCGCTTCATCAGCGGTGATGATGCTACAGGTGGAGACGGAACAATTACAATATCAAGAAATGATGAAAATGCCGGAACAACGATGGAATTTAATTTAAAATTCCAGGCATTGGATGAGGGAACAACATCGGTAGAAGTTGCCAAGGTTGATGGAATTGATAGCAATGGAGTTGCATTGGAGATTACGTCAGGTTCTTCATCTGTCAGCATAGCAGAAGGTGATAAATCGCTGATTCAGGAAGAAGATACCAGTTCAGCTGTTGATGGAACAGAGGTTAAGATTGGAAAATCAAAATATATCGTAACAGATGATTTTTCGGATACGATTATTCCTGATGGTTTTGTAAGAGATGCGTTGAAATTTGAAGGAACAGATCATCAGATTATTAAGCAGGAATCAAGTGGTGCACTTGCAATGTATCTTACACCTGAAAACGGAGGAGATGCGGATTTTTATCTGTATGACAGTGATACCGGGAACTTCTCTCCGCTTGAAGTAATAGAGGTTGCAAAGGGCAGATATATTATTCCTTTGGCTGATGACGGAAATATCTCATTGCCAACCAGTATCAGAAGACATCACTTACATTAAACGGAAAAGAGTTTGATACATGGCAGGATACAAAGAATGCGGAATATTATATTGTCTATGCGATGAATTCGGATGGAGAAAAGACAACATACCGTTATGATACAACAGATGGTACGTACCAGAAATATTCGCCATCATCAGGAACATCTTCAACGTCAGATTCTACTGTCAATAACGGAAAAGGAATCTGGGGAAAATTTTAAATTTTGTAGATAGTTTTTGGATATCGTAGTAATTATTGCACTTGTTCTTTTTGCAGTACTGCTGATCGTAGTAATTATTACTTCTGTAAAACTTCATTATAGAGATCTTGAATTAGATGATCTGTATGACGAATATGGAATTGATATGGATGAGGAAGAAGCAGAGAAGAAGATTCAGAAAAAGCTGCGAAAAAAGTAAATAAAGAGAAGAAGAAAAATAAAAAGACAGCTAAAAAAACAGCAGCTGTAAAGAAAACATCAAGATTTGACTATGGAGAAGACGAATTTGAAGATTATGAGGATGATTTCGATGATGAGGATCCATGGGTGACAGAAAATATTGCAAAAGCAATGGAGCACAAGCCTGCTAAGAAACAATCAGCAAGGCAGAAAAAGCCAGCAAGACGCACAGAACCTGAAAGAGAAAAGAAACCATCCCAAGGCGTCCGTGCCTTAGACGAGACAGGTCCGGCAATCCGTAAACCTGTTAAGAAGATCAATCTGGAGGATACCAATGATTTTGAAGCCTTTACCCCTCTGGATGAAGAAGCATTTGACAACTTCGAAGGCTATTATTCAGAAGATGATGATTATGATCTGTTCGGAGCAGGTTGTGATGATGACGATCTGTTTGATGCGACAGCAGATCTTTTGAGTAATCATCCGGAAAAGAGAAGAAGTCATGCGGAGATGGATGATACATTCAAAATGGATGTGATTGATCTCGATTAAAATAGGATGAATAGAATGAACCGGTTTGCAGAAATCAGAAAGAAATTGATGGAAGCAAACGGTTTGTTTTTTATTTTCAAGTGTTCCTGACAAGCTTTTTGAGTGTAGAAAATGTATACCCCATCTCCTCCCACTTTGCAAGCAGCTCATCCAGAATCTCGCCATTGGTTCTGGAGGTGTTATGCAGCAGCACGATGGCACCCGGATGGATCCGTCCGAGAAGCTTGTCAAAGGCTTCTTCTTTGGATGGCTGCGCGTCGGCCAGCCAGTCAACGTAGGCAAGACTCCAGAAGAAGGTATGATACCCCATGTCTTTTGCCATCTGCAGATTTTCAGTACTGTATTTTCCCTGTGGCGGCCGGTAGAAGCGGGTCATGGATTTGCCTGTGATATCTTTATACAGAGCTTCCACACTCTTAAGTTCTCTGGAAAATGTCTCCTTTGTTGCAATCTGGGACATGTCGGGGTGATGGAAAGTATGGTTGCCGATGGTATGACCTTCTTTTAACATCTGCTTTACCAGCTCCGGATTATCACGCAGAAAGTTTCCGACAACAAAAAATGTGGCTTGAACGTTGTGCCGTTTTAAAGCATTTAAGATAGCCTGTGTGTTTCCGTTTTCATAGCCTGCAGTCAAAAGTAAGATAGATGACTTTTTTATCCGTCTTTTGTGCATAGTAGGCGTGATATTGCTGAAGTTCATCGAAAGATGCATTACCGACAGGAACTTTACCTTCCTCCTGAAAGCTGAGACCCCAGTTTTCGGCAGCCGGCAGAATCGTGGAGAGGGGATTGCCGGAAGTCGAGGCTGTCGGAACTGTGCCGGAGGAAGCTGCATTACCGGATGAACTTTTATCATCTGTTCTGACAGACGCAGGCGGAAAGATCCGGGCAATCTGTCCGCCGGCAAAGAAACAGAATGAAAAGAAGAATAAGAGGATCAATGGTTTGTAATTATGTAATCGGGACATAAGAACTCCGCAAGAATCATTTGTTCATATATATGCAGCGAATACAAAGTTATGAACCTGCCTTGCAAATAGCAGGGAATCATAGTAGTATAGGGAAGAAAGAAAAAGGGACGGAATTGAATGGAATATGGATGCAAAAATAAATGAACATGTAAAGAATAAAAAGCAGGATAATCTGATCACTGCGGAGATCAGATATAAAATGACAGCGAAGGGCATGATGATCACCGAATATTATGGAGCGGACAGTTGTGTGGTCCTGCCGGATGAGATAGAAGGAGAAACTGTGACTGCACTGGATGATTATGCATTTGCCAGGAATCTGGAAGTGGAAGAGATCTGGCTGCCGGAAGCGTTAAAAGAAGTCGGTCGTTACGCATTCTACCGGTGCAGAAACCTGAAAAAACTGATTCTGGGGAATCAACTGCTCGATATGGGTGGCGGTGCATTGACGGGGTGTCGTCTGGAAGAAGTGGAGATATATTTCCGTGAGGGCAAGAAGAGCTGTCTGAAATCTATTGTAGAAGAGATGCGTTATCAGATCCGTGTAAGCTTATACAGATACAGTTGGAGATGTTGCGCAGAAAAAAACAGTACAGATGAATGGTTGCGGGAAGTCCGGATTCTATTTCCGGAACATTATGAAGAGGCGGTTGAGAACACCCCGGCAAGGATTCTTGAGACACACCATCATGGTGCGGGAGGATACTACCGCCAGTGCTTTTATAACCGGGAATTAGATTATAAGAAATATGATGAGATGTTCTATCATACGGTTGCGGAGGATACAGAAGAGACGGCGGTGGAGCTTGCACTGGACCGTCTGCGTTTTCCGGAGGAATTGTCGGAGAAGAACAAAAATGTATACAAAACATACATACGGGAGCATATGGAAACGGGTGGCAGCGTATCTGGTAAAGAGAGAAGATATAGAAGGAATCCGATTCCTGGAGCAGAAGAAGCTGTGGAGTGAACCGTCTTTACAGAAAGGTATGGATGTAGCGGCAGAGAGGAACAGGACGGAAAGTCTGAGTGTGCTTATGGATGTCAGAAAAGAGTTGTTCCCGAAGAAGAAAAAGACGTTTGAATTGTAAGGAGAAAAAGCGGAAATCATATGGCAGATACGAAGAGACGTATAAAAAATGAAGAAATAAAGAAAGAAACAACAGAACCAGAGGCTGTGTCACAGTCAACTGCCATGCAGGAGCGTATGGAGTCTGTCAGTCGAAAGATCCTGATCACGGCAAGAAATGAGCTTTATATGAAGATGCGTTTCCTGGACGTTGCATTGTCGTGCATGTCATTTATACCGGATACTGGTGCGGACGGCATGGGAACGGATGGACTGTACCTTTATTATGATCCGCAGTATCTGGGGGGATTGTTCCGGGAAGACCGCGTTATGGTGAACCGGATCTATCTGCATCTGGTACTGCATGGTATCTTCCGGCATATGCTCCGGAGAAAGGGAAGAGAAGAGCGGATTTATCATCTGGCCTGCGATATTGTGGCAGAATCCATCATCGACGGGCTTCAGTACCGCTGTGTGATGAAGGCTAGGTCTCTTCCGAGAAGAGAGATGTACCGGATGCTGAAGAAGGAAATGAAGACATTGACGGCAGAACGGGTATATGAAGTGCTGAAGAAAGAAGAATTCTCGGAAACGAAGCTTGGACAGTTAGAGTCAGACTTCTGTGTGGATGATCACAGTTACTGGCCAAAAGATGAGGATAAGAAGAAGCAGAGCCAAATCGAGAATCAGTGGAAGGACATCAGCGAACGTATGGAGACGGAGATGGAGACATTTTCCAAAGAGGCATCGGAAAGTTCGGGTGGTCTGATCGATCAGGTGAAGGTCGAGAACCGGGGAACGGATGGATTACCGAGAATTTTTACGGAAGTTTTCGGTTTTAAAAGAAGAGATGACGGTAGACCCGGATTCTTTTGACTATAATTTTTACAGTTATGGATTGTCGTTGTATGGGAATATGCCATTGATCGAGCCGCAGGAGTGGAAGGAAGTCCAGAAGGTCGAAGAATTTGTGATTGTGATCGATACATCAATGTCGTGCTCCGGAGAACTGGTTAAGAAGTTTCTGGAAGAGACATATGGTGTGCTGAGTGAGAATGACAGCTTTTTCCGAAAGGTGAATATTCATATCATACAGTGTGATGACCAGATCCAGACGGATCAGAAGATCACCTGTGAGGAAGAACTGAAATCTTATATGGAGAAGTTAGAATTAAAGGGCGAAGGCGGAACGGATTTCCGCCCGGCATTTGCCTATGTGGACGAAATGATCCGGCAGCATGCATTTGAACATCTGCGGGGGATGATCTATTTTACGGACGGACGTGGGATCTATCCGGCGAAACGCCCAGTCTACGAGACAGCATTTGTGTTCATGGAGGAAGAATATGAGGACGTGGATGTCCCGCCATGGGCGATCAAGATCATTCTGGAAGAAGGGCAGGACTTTTAAGGAAATGTTGAAATACATGGAGGAAAGAAATAAATGGATATAAAGCGAGCAAAGAAAGAAATCAAAGATTCCATCGAGGCATATCTTGCCAAAGATGAGTTCGGGGATTATATGATTCCACAGATCAGACAGAGACCGATTCTTTTGATGGGGCCTCCGGGAATCGGAAAAACCCAGGTCATGGAGCAGGTGGCGAAAGAGTGTAAAGTGGCGCTTGTGGCATATACGATCACGCACACACCAGACAGAGTGCGGTGGGACTGCCATTTATTGAAAAGAAAGTATATAGCGGAAAAGAATATTCTGTTACCGAATATACGATGAGTGAGATTATTGCCTCAATATACGATAAGATGGAAGAGACCGGATTAAAAGAAGGAATCCTCTTTATCGATGAGATCAACTGTGTGTCAGAGACGCTGGCACCGACGATGCTGCAGTTCCTGCAGTGTAAGATGTTCGGCAATCAGAAGATCCCGGAAGGCTGGATCATCGTGGCGGCAGGCAATCCGCCGGAATATAATAAGTCGGTCCGTGATTTTGATGTGGTGACACTTGACCGCATCAAGAAGATCGATGTGGATGTGAACTATGATGTCTGGAAAGAATACGCATATCAGGCAGATATCCATCCGGCAATCCTTGCATATCTGGAGATCCGCAGAGATTATTTCTATCGCATGGAGACGACCGTGGACGGAAGAGTCTTTGCAACGGCCAGAGGATGGGAAGATCTGTCCCAGCTTCTGAAGACATATGAGAAGCTGGGAAAGAAAGCAGATAGAGAGGTCGTTCATCAGTACATTCAGCATTGGAAGATTGCAAAGGATTTTGCGAATTATCTGGAACTGTACAGAAAATACAAGAAAGATTACGGACTTGAGAAGATCATTGAAGGTGTCTACACAAAGGACACTTTGGAAAGACTGCAGTATGCAGCATTTGATGAGCGTCTCAGTGTGGTTAACATGCTGATCGGTAGACTGGGAACTTGCTTTAAGGAATATTTTCTGAAAGATCGTTTTGTGACGATTCTGTATGATTATTTGAAACTATATAAATCGAATCTGCAGATTGATCTTGTGGTCTGTGAGGCAAGAGAAAAGTACGAAAAACTCCGGAAAGAAGAGCAGATGACAAAGCAGGAAGATCATGTACGCAAACAGGTACTGGATACGCTGGAATCCTATGAACAGCTTACGAAAGAGGAACATCTGGATGGAGAAGCAGCATTTGAACGTGTAAAGGAATTGTTTGGCAATGAAGTGGCAGGGCGGGAAGAACTGACAGAGCATACACTTGCTGCGCTGGAATACGCATTTGAGTTCATGGAAGATGCATTCGGAGACAGTCAGGAGATGGTCTCTTTCGTGACAGAGCTTAACACGAATTATTACAGTATTCAGTTCCTGAAGGAAAATGACTGCGACAAGTATTATCAGTACAATAAGAAATTGTTATTTGACAAACAACAGGAAGAGATCCTGTCCGAAATGGATGAGATCGAACAGGATCTGAACACTGTCATAAAATAGTAGTTCATATAACTAATATGTAAGCTTATATCCATAGCGGATTTTCCGGTAGATCTTCCAGACAATGACTGCCGGAAAACTAAGTGCGATATAAAGAGATGACAGTACGCCGACACCTCCGCCGATGATCATAAGAATTAAAATACCAATATTCATAAAAAAGTCCTCCTTGCTGATTCTCTGTTGTTTCCAGATACATTTTATGCATTTTGATGGAGGAACGAAAGAGCCAAAAAGGCTTCTTAACGCCATCTGAACAGTAAATGTTAATTTCTTAACGGAGTTTTAGCAGGAGAAGTACATTTACTTTGAAGACGGCAGGTGTTAGAATAAACAATGAGTAAACTTGAAAAATATAAGATGATGAGGAGAATATATATATGAAATGGAATCAGTTTCGTCTGAAGACGACGACAGAGGCAGAAGATATCGTCAGCAGCATGCTTGCAGATCTTGGAATCGAAGGAGTGCAGATCGAGGACAAGATTCCGCTCACCCAGTCTGACAAAGAGCAGATGTTCGTAGACATCCTGCCGGATATACCGGAAGATGATGGATGTGCATATCTGACATTCTATCTGGACGAAGATGTAGACAAACAGGAACTGTTACTGAAAGTCAGACAGGAATTGGAAGAGATGAGAAGTTACCTGAATGTAGGGGAATGTACGATTGAAGAATCACAGACAGAGGATGTAGACTGGGTGAATAACTGGAAACAGTATTTCCATCAGTTCTATATTGATGACATTCTTGTCATTCCTTCATGGGAAAATGTCGAGGCGAAGGACAGTGACAAGATGGTGATCCATATCGATCCGGGTACAGCATTCGGAACCGGTATGCATGAGACAACACAGCTCTGCATCCGTCAGCTTAAGAAATATGTGACAGAGGATACAGAAATCTTAGATGTAGGATGTGGAAGCGGAATCCTCGGAATGCTGGCATTGAAGTTCGGCGCAAAGCATTCCGTAGGAACGGATCTGGATCCGTGTGCGATCGATGCAACATATGAGAATATGGACAATAACGGAATCAGCAGAGATCAGTATGAAGTCATGATCGGTAACATCATTGATGATAAAGCAGTACAGGACAAGGTGGGATATGAAAAATATGATATTGTAGCAGCAAATATTCTGGCAGATGTACTGGTGCCGCTGACACCTGTGATCATTCATCAGATGAAAAAGGCGGTATCTATATCACGAGTGGAATCATCGAAGACAAAGAAGATGTGGTAGTAAAAGCTGTGAAGGAGGCAGGTCTGGAAGTCCTGGAAGTCAATCACCAGGGTGAGTGGGTATCTGTAACAGCAAGAAAGAATTAGAGGATCTGATATGCAGCATTTTTTTTGTATCACCGGAACAGGTGAGGGAAGAAAAAATCTATGTAGAAGGCAGTGACGTCAATCATATGAAGAATGTGCTCCGTATGAAGACCGGCGAGGAACTGACCATTGGGGACGGTGACGGGTGGCTCTATTTGTGTGTGGTGGAATCTTACGAAGAAGACATGGCGGTACTTAAGATTCTGGAGAAAAAGAAGGATGAGAGCGAACTTCCGTCAAAAATCTATCTGTTTCAGGGACTCCCAAAACAGGACAAGATGGAACTGATCGTGCAGAAAGCGGTGGAGCTGGGTGTATACCAGGTGATTCCGGTGGCAACGAAGCGTGCAGTAGTAAAGCTGGATGCAAAGAAAGCAAAAAAGAAGGTCGAACGCTGGCAGCAGATCGCAGTCAGTGCGGCAAAGCAGGCAGGAAGAGGCATTATCCCGGCAGTGGGAGAAGTGTGTACCTATGCACAGGCCCTGAAGTATGCAGAGGAACTGGATGTTGTCCTGATCCCGTATGAACTGGCAGAAGGCATGGAAGAGACGAAGCAGATCATTGCAGAGATCCGGCCGGGGCAGTCGGTCGGCATCTTTATCGGACCGGAAGGCGGCTTTGAGAAAGAAGAAGTAGAACAGGCTGTGAAAGCCGGGGCAGAGCCGCTGACACTTGGAAAGAGAATCCTCCGTACAGAGACGGCCGGACTTACAATGCTTTCGGTTCTGATGTTCCATCTGGAAGGGTAGAGACATAATCTAATACTAAGAATGAAGAGTACAGGAAGTGAAGAAATGAAGGAAGTATATCTGGATAATTCGGCGACCACCATGGCATATCGAAGCGTCGGGGAACTGGTGCAGAAGGTTATGTGTGAAGACTATGGCAATCCGTCTTCCATGCATAACAAAGGTGTGGAAGCAGAAAAATATATAAAAGAAGCAAAAGAGACATTTGCAAGACTATGGAAAGTACAGGAAAAGGAAGTGTATTTTACTTCCGGCGGTACCGAGAGTGACAATATGGCATTGATCGGTGCAGCAAGGGCGAACAAGCGTGCAGGCAACCACCTGATCACGTCATCGATTGAACATCCGGCGATCATTAATACCATGCGTTTTCTGGAAGAGGAAGAAGGATTCCGTGTAACCTATCTTCCGGTAGATCAGTATGGAAGGATCCGTCTGGATGCACTGCAGGAAGCACTGTGTGAAGATACGATTCTGGTATCGATCATGTATGTGAATAATGAGGTAGGTTCTGTCCAGCCGATCCAGGAAGCGGCAAGTATCGTAAAGGCATATAATAAAGATATTTTATTCCATGTCGATGCGGTACAGGGATTTGGAAAATATAAGATTTACCCGAAGAAACTTAAGGTAGATATGTGTTCCGTCAGTGGTCATAAAATCCACGGACCGAAGGGTGTGGGTGCTTTATACATCGGTGAAAATGTAAAGATCCGTCCGATCGTTTATGGAGGCGGCCAGCAGCATGATATGCGTTCCGGAACAGAAAATGTACCGGGAATCGCAGGACTTTCTCTGGCAGCAAAGACGATTTACGACAACCTGGATAAGAAGGTAGAGAAGATGAGGATGCTAAAGCAGCATTTCATCGAAGGCGTGGAAAAGATTGAGAATACGACGATCCACGGATTATATGATGAGACATCGGCACCACATATTATCAGTGTAGGAATCGCAGGTATCCGGAGTGAAGTATTGCTGCATGCGCTGGAAGATAAGGGAATCTATGTATCATCCGGTTCGGCATGTGCATCCAATCATCCACAGATCAGCGGTGTGTTAAAGGGAATCGGCGCAAGGCAGGAGTTCCTGGATGCGACCCTCAGGTTCAGTATGTCAGAATTTACTACGATGGAAGAGATTGACTATACGCTCGATGCACTATATAATATAGTACCGATGCTTAGAAGATATACCAGACATTAAGTAGATCACGATAAAAGAGAAAGAAATCAGGAAAGGAATCAGAAGATGAGATTTCATACATTTTTATTAAAATATGGAGAGATTGGAATTAAGGGAAAGAACCGTCATCTGTTCGAGGATGCACTGGTACGCCAGGTGCGCTATGCATTAAAGGATGTGGACGGACAGTTTGATGTGCATAAGTCACAGGCGAGAATCTATGTGGACTGTGAAGGAGATTACGATTATGATGAGACGGTAGAACATCTGAAAAGGTATTTGGTCTGGTCGGAATCTGTCCGGTTGTCCGTATGGAGGATAAAGGATTTGAGGAACTGAAGAAAGACGTTGTGGCATATATGGATGAGATGTATCCGGATAAGAACTTCACATTCAAAGTAGAATCCAGACGTGCAAAGAAGTCGTACCCATTGAATTCTATGGAGATCAGCCGTGACCTTGGAGAGGCTATTTTGTATGCATTTCCGGAGAGCGGAATCAAGGTTGATGTGCATCATCCGGATGTTATGGTCAATGTAGAAGTAAGAAATGAGATTTACGTATATTCACAGATCATCCCGGGAGCAGGCGGAATGCCGGTTGGAACGAATGGTTCGGCGATGCTGCTGTTATCCGGTGGTATTGACAGCCCAGTTGCGGGATATATGGTATCAAAACGTGGTGTGAGTCTTGAAGCAACCTATTTCCACGCACCGCCGTATACAAGTGAGCGCGCAAAACAGAAAGTTGTGGATCTTGCGAAGAAGGTAGCAAAATATTCCGGACCGATCAAGCTTCATGTAGTTAACTTTACTGACATCCAGCTTTATATCTATGACCAGTGTCCGCACGATGAACTGACGATCATTATGAGAAGATATATGATGCGTATTGCAGAGCATTTTGCAAAAGAAGATGGATGCTTAGGTATGATCACAGGCGAGAGTATCGGGCAGGTGGCAAGTCAGACCATGCAGAGCCTTGCGGCAACCAATGATGTATGTACGATGCCGGTTTATCGTCCGCTGATCGGATTTGACAAGCAGGAGATCGTGGATGTATCAGAGAAGATCGATACTTACGAGACATCCATCCAGCCATTCGAAGACTGCTGTACGATCTTCGTGGCAAAACATCCGGTAACAAAGCCGAATATTGATGTGATCCGGCGTTCGGAAGAGAACCTGAATGAAAAGATTGATGAGCTGATGAAGCAGGCGATCGAGACTGTTTGAGGTCATTTGAAAGTAAAAATAAAAAAAAGAGGGCTGAACCCTTAAACAGGTCAGCCCTTTTTCTAAGTAGATCATTTACTTTAATGACGAATTAGTCACAAAGATATGGTTTTAACATAGCCATGATCTCATCTACATTATCATCAGCGTGGATGTTCAGATCGATCGGTTTAGAAAGATCTAAGCTGAAGATTCCCATGATTGATTTTGCATCAATGACATATCTTCCGGATACAAGATCAAAATCATAATCAAATTTTGTGATGTCATTTACAAATGATTTTACTTTGTCGATTGAGTTTAAAGAAATCTGTACTGTTTTCATTATAAAAGTCCCTCCTTGATATACAATGCTTCGAGTATCTGTACTCTAGGTATATTCTACGAGAAGTAACTGCAAAAGTCAAGGAACAAACAGGAAAAACAAGGAAAACCAGGAGAATATTTTTATGAAAAAAGTCGCGTTACACAATCTGGGATGTAAGGTAAATGCATATGAGACAGAAGCCATGCAGGAAATGCTGGAACATGCCGGATATGAGATCGTTCCGTTTCAGGAAGGAGCGGACATTTATGTGATCAATACATGCACAGTGACCAATATTGCGGACCGCAAATCAAGACAGATGCTGCATCGGGCAAGAAAG
>ENA-OPZD01000210-OPZD01000210.1-human-gut-metagenome-genome-assembly--contig:-NODE-210-length-18531-cov-2.035699_pt1 | contig 18531 bp, 28 predicted proteins | sample MGYA00242479_ERZ504495 | MGnify/ENA primary metagenome ERZ504495 (study PRJEB26092, sample SAMD00036286) | human gut metagenome | host: Homo sapiens | study: EMG produced TPA metagenomics assembly of... | reverse complement strand
GAATAAATGGAAAATGAAATGAAGGAGATAAATAGTGAAAAAAGTCATCGGAAAAAATCAGGTCATTATTACATCGCTGGCAATTCTGATTGCAGTGGCAGGATATCTGAACTTTGCGGATGTAGATCTTGGATTCAGGGATAAGGAGGCAAGTACGGACAGCAGCAGTATCCTTGAAGATGCAGGATATGATCTTACAGATGAAACTGCTCTTCTGGATGAAAATCAGGCAGATGGAGGTCTGACTGATAACAGTCTTACAGACAGTCAGGAAACAGATACTCCCGGGGAGGCTGTGTTTACGGGTTCTACAGGATTTGCCGCACAGGCAAAGATCAGCAGAGAACAGGTGCGCTCACAGAACAAGGCAGATCTGCAGGACATTATCAATAATGAAGAAATTGATGATGAAGAGAAGCAGGAGGCAATACATACGATGGTCTCGATGACAGACCTTTCAGAAAAAGAAGCGGCAGCAGAGCTTTTGCTGGAGGCGAAGGGCTTTAAGAATGTAGTTGTAAATCTTACCGGAGAAACTGCGGATGTTGTGATCCCTGAAGCAGAACTTTCTGAGGCACAGAGAGCACAGATTGAAGATATTGTAAAAAGGAAAACAGGAATTGCGCCAGAAAATATTGTGATCACCCCGCTGAAGGAGAGTGAAGATGCAGAAGATACAACACAGACAGATGAAACATCAGCAGATACTTCGTATGAGGAAGACAGCGAAACATCAGCACAGCCATATGAGGATACCGCAATCGATACAACTGATATTTATGACTGATATTTTGATATGAATATGCGAACATATATCTTGACAGAAAAGAGGTGCATATACTAGAATAGGAATGCTGTAAAAAAATAGAAAACGTAACTGATACCGGCTGTTGCCGGTGTTTTATGCAAACAATTATAAAAAGCGCAACAGGAGGCTGAACGTGTCTAAGTATACGAATGAAATAGAAAAAAGAAGAACATTTGCCATTATTTCCCATCCGGATGCAGGTAAAACTACACTGACTGAGAAATTCCTGCTGTATGGCGGAGCAATCAATCTTGCCGGAAGTGTTAAAGGTAAGGCAACAGCCCGCCATGCAGTGTCAGACTGGATGGAGATCGAAAAAGAGAGAGGTATTTCCGTTACTTCCTCTGTTCTGCAGTTTCATTATGATGGTTACTGCATTAATATTCTGGATACACCGGGATATTTCGATTTTGTGGGAGGATACTTACCGTACACTGATGGCAGCAGATTCTGCAGTCATGGTAATCGACGGTTCCAAGGGTGTGGAGGCACAGACCAGAAAACTGTTCAAGGTCTGCGTAATGCGCCATATCCCGATTTTTACATTTATCAATAAGATGGACCGCGATGCAAACGACACATTTGACCTTCTTGATGAGATTGAGAAAGAACTTGGCATCGCAACCTGCCCGATCAACTGGCCAATCGGTTCCGGTAAGAAATTCCGCGGTGTTTATGACCGTGATACAGAGAAAATACTTACCTTTTCTGATACACAGAAAGGTACCAAAGAAGGTGTGATCGAGGAAATCCCGTTAAGTGACAGCCGGGCAGATGAGATTATGGATCCGGAGCAGAAAGCACAGCTTCTGGATGAGATTGAGCTTCTGGACGGCGCAAGTGCAGATTTTGACCAGGAGCTGGTAAGCAAAGGTAGCTGACACCTGTATTCTTCGGATCTGCGCTGACAAACTTCGGTGTGGAAACATTTCTGGAACATTTCCTGAAGATGACAACATCACCGCTTCCGAGAGTGTCTGATATTGGGGAAATTGACCCCATGGATGATGATTTCTCAGCGTTTGTATTTAAAAATCCAGGCAAACATGAACAAGGCACACAGAGACAGAATCGCATTTATGAGAATCTGTTCCGGTAAATTTGACGCTTCCCAGGAAGTATATCATGTGCAGGGTGATAAAAAGATGCGTCTGCTTCAGCCACAGCAGATGATGGCAGAATCCCGCCATGTGGTAGATGAGGCATATGCCGGAGATATTATCGGTGTTTTTGACCCGGGTATCTTTTCCATCGGAGATACAATCTGTGCACCCGGTAAAAAGTTTGCATTCGAAGGTATTCCTACATTTGCACCGGAACATTTTGCGAGAGTCCGTCAGATTGATACTATGAAGAGAAAACAGTTTGTTAAAGGTATCAATCAGATCGCGCAGGAAGGTGCTATTCAGATTTTCAGGAGTTTAATACCGGTATGGAAGAAATTATTGTAGGTGTTGTAGGTGTCCTGCAGTTTGATGTTCTGAAATATCGTCTGGAAAATGAATATAATGTAGATATCCGTCTGGAAACACTTCCATATGAACATATTCGCTGGATTGCAAATAAAGAAGAAGTAAAAGTGGATAAGATCATTGGAACCTCTGATATGAAAAAAGTTACTGATCTTAAGGGAAATCCGCTGCTCCTCTTTGTAAATTCCTGGAGTGTGGGTATGACAGAGGACAGAAATCCTGGCTTAATATTAACGGAATTCAGTAAATAACCCTTTTCATTTATCTGTCGATTTGGTATAATGAACAAAGATTAAAGAATCCCTCAGGAGGTTTTCAGATGGCAGAGAAAAGAATAACATATAAAATACAGGATTTAGGAGGCATTGGTGAGGTCCAGATCGCAGATGAAGTGGTCGCTATCATTGCCGGACTTGCTGCTACGGAAGTAAACGGAGTTGCTTCCATGGCAGGCAATATCACAAACGAACTGGTAAGCAAACTTGGAATGAAGAATCTTTCCAGAGGTGTTAAGGTTACTGTACTCGAAGGAGTTGTAACAGTAGACCTGAACCTGAATATCGAATATGGTAAGAACATTCTTGAGACAAGTAAGAAAGTTCAGGAGAAAGTAAAATCATCCATAGAGAATATGACAGGTCTTGAGGTTGCAGATGTTAATATTCATATTGCCAGTGTAGATATGGAGAACGAAAAAGGAAAGTAACCCTTTCCTTTTTTGTGTACTTAAGAGATATTTAGAAAGGAAAGCTGTTTATACAGCAAAAATTATGCGAAGAAGAGAGCAGAGAGAACATATTTTTTAAATTACTGTTCATGACAGAATTTAATTCAGAGGAAGAGATGAGTGAGCAGCTTTCACTTTATTTTGATACTCTGGAGGAACTTTCAGAGAAAGATCAGGAGTATATGAGCCGGAAATACCGCCATGTACTTGAAAAATTAGACGAGATCGATGCACTGTTAAATGAGACAAGCAATGGCTGGAAGACAAAGAGAATGAGCCGCGTTGACCTGACTGCCCTGCGTCTGGCAGTGTATGAACTGAAATATGACAAAGATGTACCTACAGGTGTAGCTATCAATGAGGCGGTAGAGCTTGCCAAACGTTTTTTGGCGGTGAGACTTCCGGTTCCTTTGTAAACGGTATCCTTGGCAAGATTGCTAACAGTGAAAGCGAAGAAAAAATCAGAATGAAAAACACATATTCTGTAGGTCAGGTAAACCGTTATATCAAAAATATGTTTACCCAGGATTATTTACTGCAGAAGATTTATGTAAAAGGCGAGGTGTCCAATTGTAAATATCATACAAGCGGACACATCTATTTTTCCCTGAAAGATGAGACAGGAACATTGAATTGTGTGATGTTTGCCGGACACAGACGGGGACTTGCATTTGCCATGAAAAATGGCGATAAGGTGATCGTTGGCGGGAGTGTGGATGTATATGAACGCGACGGCCGCTATCAGATGTATGCAAAGGAGATTACCCTGGAAGGTGCAGGAATTCTGTATGAGAGATATCTTGCATTGAAGCAGGAACTGGAAGATATGGGAATGTTTGCACAGGAGTACAAACAGCCCATTCCGAGATTTATCAGACGTCTGGGTGTGGTAACTGCACCGACAGGTGCGGCTGTTCAGGATATCCGCAATATTTCCTATCGAAGAAATCCCTATTTACAGATTATTTTATATCCGGCTCTTGTACAGGGGGCGGGTGCGGCAGAAAGTATTGTAAAAGGAATACAGATGCTTGATAAGACAGATGTGGATGTGATTATTGTGGGAAGAGGCGGTGGCTCTATTGAAGATCTCTGGGCGTTTAATGAAGAAATCGTGGCCAGAGCTATTTTTGAGTGCAGTACACCCATTATTTCCGCAGTAGGTCATGAAACGGATTTTACAATTGCTGATTTCGCTGCTGATCTGCGAGCTCCTACTCCTTCTGCTGCGGCAGAGCTTGCGGTGGATGATTACAGAAGTGTGATTGAAGCAGTCAGTATTTACAGGCAGCGGTTATATCGTGCAATGAGTGGTAAAACGGATCTGTACCGCAGCAGACTGGAGCATTTTCAGACAAAATTTGCTTATCTGAGTCCGGAGAACAGGCTGCGGGAGCAGAGACAGCGTCTGGCAGATCTGGAGAATGCTGTACAAAATGGAATGAACAGGAAACTTCAGGATGAGAGACACAGATTGTCTGTTTATCTGGAACGTTTTGCAGGACTTTCCCCTTTAAAGAAACTGAATCAGGGATATTCTTATGTGGCAGATAAATATAAAAGACATTGACAAGTGTAGAACAGGTACAAAATGGGGATACCATTTATATATCTGTGACAGACGGTACGATAGAAGCAGATGTTACAGGTACGGTGAAGGAGGAGAGAATCTATGGCGAAGAAAGAAAACTGTGAGCAGTTACAGGAGGAGAAATCTCTGGAAGAGATGTTTGCAGAACTGGATCTGCTGGCTGAAAAACTGGAAAACAGAGACACATCGCTGGAGGACTCTTTTATACTGTACAGACAGGGCATGGAACTTTTGAAACTTTGCAGCGGGAAGCTGGATACAGTGGAGAAGAAAATGCTGCAGCTTAATGAGGATGGTACATTTAGTGAATTTTCAAGATGAATTAGCAAAGAGAACGGAAGAAACAGAGAAAGTGATCAGAAGCTTTCTGCCTGCAGAGGCGGGATTCGCCGGAACAATGGCTCAGGCTATGAATTACAGTATGCTGGCAGGAGGCAAGCGCCTTCGGCCAATGTTGATCCGGGAGACATATCGCCTGTTTGATGGTAAGGAAGAAGTTGTAAAACCGTTTATGGCAGGAATGGAGATGATCCATACTCATTCCCTGATCCATGACGATCTTCCTGCACTTGATGATGATGATTACAGGCGCGGCAGACTGACTACACATAAGGTATATGGGGAAGCCATGGGGGTGTTAAGCGGTGTTGCGCTGCTTAATTACGCATACGAAACCATGTTTCAGGCATTTGCCCTGACAAAAGAGCAGGATCGGGTAATCCATGCGTTGAGAGTGGTCTCACAGAAAACAGGCATTCATGGAATGCTTGGAGGACAAAGTGTTGATGTGGAAAATGACGGAAAGCCCCTTGAAAAAGAGATGCTTGACTATATTTACAGAAATAAGACGTCAGCATTGATAGAAGCCTCCATGATGACAGGCGCAATTCTTGCAGGAGCAAATGAGCAGGAAGTATCTGCAGTGGAGAAAGCTGCCGGAAATATAGGACTGGCTTTCCAGATTCAGGATGATATTCTGGATGTGACCAGCACTGCAGAAGAACTGGGAAAACCTGTACACAGTGATGAGAAGAATAATAAAGTTACTTATGTGACTCTTTTTGGAACAGAGAAGGCTGCTGAACAGGTGGAAGAACTCTCAGAAAAGGCAATCGATCTGCTGAAGAGTCTGAATAAAAATAACGAGTTTCTGTATTTGTTAATTGAAAAATTAATAAACCGCAGAAAATAAAGGAAGGATACAAATGATTCTGGAAAAGATTAAGAAACCCAATGATATCCATAAGATACCATTGGAAGATTTCGAGCCTCTGGCAGCGGAGATCAGGGACTTTTTAATCCGGTCAGTAAGTCAGACAGGCGGACATCTTGCTTCAAATCTGGGAGTAGTGGAACTGACTCTGGCTCTTCATAATGTGCTGGATTTTCCGGAAGACAAACTAATCTGGGATGTAGGACATCAGGCATATACACATAAGATTCTTACCGGAAGAAAAGATGAATTTAAGAATCTGCGACAGGAAGGTGGATTAAGCGGTTTTCCTAAGAGAAGTGAGAGCCCCTGTGATGCATATGATGCAGGACACAGTTCCAATTCAATTTCGGCAGGACTGGGATATGTGCATGCCAGAGATATTCTGGGACAGAAGCATCATGTGGTTTCTGTGATAGGAGATGGTGCTCTCACCGGAGGAATGGCGTATGAGGCATTAAATAATGCTGCAGAGTTAAAGACAAATTTTATTATTATCATAAATGACAATAATATGTCCATTCCAGAAATGTAGGAGGCATGTCCACTTATCTGAGTGCACTAAGAACTGCAGAAGCTTATACAGGAATGAAGATGGGTGTGACAAAGGCACTGAAGAAGGTTCCGAAGGTAGGGACTGCTCTGGTAGATACTATGAGAAAAACCAAAAGCAGTGTCAAGCAGCTTTTTATTCCGGGAATGCTGTTTGAAAATATGGGACTGACATATCTGGGACCTGTTGATGGTCATAATATGCGTCAGATGATGAAACTCTTTAATGAAGCAAAACGGGTAGAGGGACCGGTAGTTGTTCATGTCCTGACAAAGAAAGGCAGAGGATACGAACCTGCAAGTGCCCATCCGGACAGGTTTCATGGAACAGGTCCTTTTGATATTAAAACAGGCCGGGTACTTCAGAAGAAAACAGTGCCGGGTTATACAGATGTTTTTCCAAAGCACTGGTCTCTCTTGGTGAGAAAATAAAAAACTGACAGCTATTACCGCAGCCATGCCGGATGGAACCGGACTTGTGGAATTTTCCAGGAGATTTCCGGACAGATTTTTGATGTGGGAATCGCAGAGGAACATGCGGTGAGTTTTGCGGCGGGTCTGGCTCTTGGCGGCCTGGTTCCTGTTGTTGCCATCTATTCATCTTTTCTGCAGCGTGCTGTAGATCAGATCCTGCATGATGTATGTATGCAGAAGCTTCATGTGATTTTTGCTGTTGACAGGGCAGGGCTTGTAGGCGCAGACGGGGAGACGCATCAGGGCTGCTTTGATCTGTCTTATTTGTCAATGATGCCGAATATGACTGTTCTGGCACCGAAGAATGACAGAGAACTGGAAGAGATGCTTGCATTTGCGGTAAGCTTTGACGGACCGATTGCAATCCGCTATCCGAGAGGCAGTGCGCATCAGGGGCTTCGGGAATATCAGGCACCTGTGGAATATGGCAGAAGTGAGATTATCCGCAAAGGAAAAAAATCGCTGTGCTGGGAGTGGGAAGTATGATCCCGTCCTGCATGGAAATCTGTAAAGGACTGAAAGATGACGGCTATGATCCTACTTTTGTAAATGCCAGATTTGTGAAACCACTGGATGTGGATCTTCTTGATGAACTGGCAAAGGATCACAGTCTGTTTGTGACAGTAGAAGAGAATGTGAAAAGCGGCGGATACGGAGAGCATGTGTCTGCTTATATGGAAGCCTGTCATCCGGAAATAAGAGTGTTGTCGGCAGCTGTCTGGGATCGTTTCGTACCCAGGGAAATGTAGAAAGCCTGCGCAGCCGGATTGGACTTGGAGTGGAAGACATCAGACAGGCAATAGAAGATAGTGAGGAATTAAGAGAGCAATGAAGAAACGTTTGGATATGCTTATGATGGAACGTGCCCTTGCACCATCCCGCGAGAAAGCAAAGGCATTCATCATGGCAGGCGATGTATATGTTGATGGTCAGAAAGAAGATAAGGCGGGAACCATGTTCCCGGAGACTGTAAAGATTGAGGTCAGAGGAAACACTCTTCCGTATGTAAGCCGCGGTGGGCTGAAACTTGAAAAAGCTATGAAAAACTTTGATGTCACATTGGATAGTAAGGTCTGTATGGATGTAGGTGCGTCCACTGGAGGGTTTACAGATTGTATGTTACAGAACGGGGCAGTAAAAGTTTATTCCATTGATGTAGGATATGGACAGCTTGACTGGAAGCTTCGTAACGATCCGCGTGTAGTCTGTATGGAGAAAACCAATATCCGCTATGTGGTACCGGAGGATTTGGGAGAACCGGCAGATTTTCATCAATTGATGTGCTTCTTTCTTCTTACAAATGTAACTGCTTCCTGTAAGAAATCTCCTTACAGATGAGGGTGAGATCGTATGTCTGATCAAGCCGCAGTTTGAGGCGGGGAGAGAGAAAGTCGGAAAGAAGGGGGTTGTAAGAGATCCTGCTGTTCATCAGGAAGTGATCGAAAAAGTGCGCGATTATGCCATGAGTATTTTTATGGAGCCATGTCATCTTTCTTTTTCGCCAATTAAAGGACCGGAAGGAAATATCGAATATCTTCTTCATCTGAAAAAACATCCGGAAGGTACCGGGGTTACCGACAGCCTGAAGGTATCTGTAGAAGCTGTTGTGGCAGAGGCTCATGGACAGTTGGATTAAAAAGGCTGAGTCAGGAAGAAACTATGGACAGGTTTTATATTATTACAAACAGTGACAAGGATAAAAAACTTGAAATCACAGAAAAATCGCAGATATCTGAAAACACATCACAAAAACTGTGAAGTACAGCAGGCAGAAAGGAAACATGAGGGTTCCTTTCATTATACAGATCCTGATAAGGTTCCGGACGATACACAGTGTATTATTGTTCTGGGAGGAGATGGCACACTTCTTCAGGCAGCAAGGGATGTGGTGCATAAGGAAATTCCTCTTCTTGGAATCAATCTGGGAAATCTGGGTTTTCTTGCAGAAGTGAATCAGACCTCTCTGTACAGTGCTCTGGATCAGCTGATGGCGGATGATTACGAGGTAGAAGAACGCATGATGCTGGAAGGAAGGGTGTACCGTGGCAGAAAACTGATCGGACAGGATATTGCATTGAATGACATTGTGATCGGCAGAGACGGTCATCTCCGCGTGGTCCGGTTTAAGAATTATGTAAATGATGTTTATCTTAACTCTTATAATGCTGATGGAATTATTATTTCAACACCTACCGGATCTACCGGATACAGTCTGTCAGCGGGAGGACCTATTGTATCGCCCAATGCCGCCATGACGATCATGACTCCCATAGCACCACACACGCTGAATACAAGAAGCATTATTTTTCCTGCGCAGGATGTGATCACTGTAGAGATAGGAAAAGGAAGACACTGTGACTGTGAAAAGGGAATCGCATCTTTTGATGGAGATACATTTATCCCTATGGTCACCGGTGACTGCATTCAGATCCGGCAGGCAGATGTAAAGACAAAGATTCTGAAGCTGAACCATTTAAGTTTTTGTTGAGGTATTGCGCCGGAAGATGAGAGACAGCTGATCAGCAGGAGGAAATAAGGTGAAAAGTTGCGAGACATGAGAAAATTATTGAACTGATTCATCAGTATGATATTGATACACAGGAAGAGCTGGCCTCCAGACTTAATGAGGCAGGATTTAAGGTGACACAGGCGACTGTATCCAGAGATATTCGTGCTCTCAAGCTGACAAAAGTGGCAGGAAAGGACGGAAAGTCCCGTTATGCAATTATTAATAATGAATCAGGAAGTCTTGGAGAAAAATATACAAGAGTACTGGAAGATACCCTGCTTTCTATTGATGTGGGACAGAATATCATTGTGATCAAACCGTTTCCGGAATGGCAATGGGCGTGGCAGCAGCTCTGGATGCGTTGAAATGGCCGGAAATACTGGGATGTATTGCAGGTGATGACACTATTATGTGTGCTGCAAGACTGCAGACATGGCACTGGGAGCAGCAGAGAAACTGAGAAGTTTTGTCAGATTGAATAAGTGATCCCACGAGTAACTGCTCAATACCTTTGCAGTTACGATCCTGAACTTTTAACATTACAAATGACTTGATTATGGAGGCAATAAATGTTAGCTCATCTGCATGTGAAAAATCTTGCACTGATAGAAGAAATAGAAGTGGAATTTGGTCCCGGACTGAATATCCTGACCGGTGAGACCGGAGCAGGTAAATCTATCCTTCTGGGGTCTATGCAGCTGATCCTGGGTGCAAAAACTTCTAAAAATATGATAAGGGAAAATGCATCCTATGCACTTGTGGAGCTGCTTTTTCAGGTAGAAAACGAGAAAGCACTGGAGACACTGAAAGCACTGGATATCTGTCCGGAAGATGGACAGGTACTTCTGTCCAGAAAAATCATGGATGGAAGAAGCATCAACAAGATTAATGGAGAGACAAGTACTGTAGGTCAGATGAAGGCCGCTGCTGCATGCCTTTTGGATATCCATGGACAGCACGAGCATCAGTCACTTCTGTATCAGGATAAGCAGCTTGCAATCCTGGATGCATATGGAAAAGAAAAAATCCTTCCTGCAAAGGAGAAAGTATCTCTGGCATATAAAGAATACAGCAAATGCAAAACAGAACTTGGTTCCATGAATATGAATGAGGAGCAGAGAAATCGTGAGCTGGCTTTTCTGGAGTTTGAGATCAAAGAAATCGAGAAAGCAAATCTGCAGCCGGGAGAGGATGAGGAACTGGAAGCCCGGTACAGAAAAATGAGCAATGCAAAACTCATCGTTGACTCCCTGCAGCTTGTACATAATCTCACAGGCTATGAAAGCAAGGAAGGCGCCGGAGAGACTGTCGGAGAGGCATTAAAGGAATTCTCTCATGTAACACAGTATGATCCGGAGCTTACACCTCTTGCAGAGACACTTACTTCTGTAGACGGTCTTCTGAATGATTTTAACAGAGAATTATCCGCTTATCTGGACGAGCTGACCTTTGATGAAGGAGAGTTTTATGAGACAGAGAGAGAAGACTGGATCTGATCAATGGACTGAAGGCAAAATATGGACGTACCATTGAGGAAATTTTCACATATCGCAAACTTCAGGAAGAAAAACTGGAAAAATTACATAAATATGAAGAAAATTTACAGGAATTAAGGAGCATCTCAGAGAACTGGAAAATATTCTTGAGAAAAAAGTCGGATGAATTAGCAGAAATCCGTAAAGAATACAGTAAACAGCTTGAGCAGAAGATTATTCAGGGATTGAAGGATTTAAATTTCCTGGATGTGAATTTTGCCATTGATTTCCGGAAAAAGAAAAACTACACAGATAATGGAACCGATGATATCCAGTATCTCATTTCTACAAATCCCGGAGAAACTCTGAAGCCACTGGGACAGATCGTATCCGGCGGTGAGTTGTCTCGAATCATGCTTGCATTAAAGGCAATCCTTGCAGACAGAGATGAGATTGAGACATTGATCTTCGATGAGATCGATACTGGTATCAGTGGAAGAACTGCACAGAAAGTCTCTGAAAAGATGGCAGTGATCGGACAGCATCATCAGGTACTCTGCATCACGCATCTGCCGCAGATTGCAGCTATGGCAGACAGTCATTTTGAAATTGAAAAACATCTGCAGGGAACTGAGACTATTACCCAGATCCATGTGCTTAAAGAACATGATTCCATCCGCGAACTGGCAAGACTGTTAGGTGGTGCAGAAATTACACCTGCAGTTCTTGAGAATGCGAAAGAGATGAAAGAATTGGCACAGAAACAAAAAATACAAGATTTAAATAAAATAATTGACCACATACTAAGAGAGGATAATCTTTGTGACGGATTGTTCTCTCTTATTTTTGTACCTTTCGGGTTTGCTGTGATGGGAAGTGTTTTATGGCAATTTCACAGTTACAGAATTTCATAAATACAGAATGAAAGGATGTGCATAATAATGAACAAAAGAAAATACAGACTTTTTGTCATCTGTTGTCTTGTGCTGGATCTGTTGGTGATGCTGATATCAGGTTACAGATATCTGGACAGAAAGATACCTGACGAAATTCAGATTTCCAGAGGCAAAAAAACAGAAGATGTCACAGAAGTTCTGTCAACACCGTTTGTTACATTTGAAGAAGCAGTTACTGTTTCGCAGGATGGAGGCTATATTCTGCCCTGTAAACTTTTGGGTTATATTCCATTTAAAGAAATAAAAGTAACACCTGCAGATGATCAGGAAATTTATGTCAGCGGAAGCACCATAGGAATTTATATGCAAACAGAAGGTGTTCTGGTGATTGACACCGGTGAAATTCAGAATCGGAATGGTGAGACAGAGGAGCCTGCGAGAAATATTATCAGACAGGGAGATTATATTATCTCATTTAACGGAGAAAAAATCTCTACAAAAAGAGAACTGATAGATGACATCTCAGAACTTGATGGCAGCGAAGTTACACTGGGGATAAGCCGCAAAGGAGAGAGTATTCCTGTATCTGTAACTCCTGTAAAAGACAAAAAAGGAGACTATAAACTTGGAATTTGGGTAAGAGATGACACGCAGGGGATAGGAACGCTTACCTACGTAGATCAGAATGGTAATTATGGTGCCCTTGGCCATGGAATCAGTGATATAGACACTGCCCAGCTTCTGAATATCCGAAACGGAGCTTTGTATAAAGCCCGGATTCTTGCGATTAACAAAGGAAGTAAAGGCAATCCCGGCGAACTTGCAGGATACATCTGCTATGATGACAGAAATATTCTTGGAACTATCAAAGCAAACAGCAGAAACGGAATTTATGGTCAGTTCACAGGGATTGCAGATGATGCGATCACTTTAAAGAAAATGCCGGCTGCGTATAAGCAGGAAGTGAAGATTGGAACAGCCACAATTCTCTGCAGTACAGATGGCGAGGTAAAAGAATATGATGCAGAGATCAGAAAAATAGATTTGAATCATGAAGATACCAACAAAAGTTTTGTGATAAAGGTGACAGATAAAGAACTTCTGGAAGCTACAGGAGGGATTGTACAGGGGCTCAGCGGAAGCCCGGTTATCCAGAATGGAAAAATCATTGGTGCGGTAACTCATGTATTTGTTCAGGATGCTTCCAGCGGATATGGAATCTTTATTGAAAATATGCTGAAAAATACAGAAAGACTCTTTTAATGGATGATCAGGATTATGAAACAAAAATCTGATTATTGTCGAAATATATCAGATGCCTGTGAAAAATGAAAATAAAGAAAAAAGAATCACCAAAGCTGTCGACATAAAATTAGGACAAATTTCCCTCTGTGTCTTGATTTTTCCGTAAGCATTCCTCTATAATATGTGATGAACCGAAAAAGAAAAGAGATTTATTGAAAAATGGGGGAGGAGTGAAATTTATGGAAAAATTAAATGTGGCAATTGCAGATGATAATGAGAAAATGGTGGAAGTACTTGGTCAGATAATAGAAGAAGACAAAGATCTGGAACTTGTGGGAAAAGCGCATAACGGAGAAGAAATCTGTAATATTATACGTGAAAAGGAACCGGACGTTGTGGTTCTGGATATTATTATGCCGAAAATGGACGGACTGGCAGTAATGGAGAAATTTGCCAATGACAAAAGTCTCAAAAAGATCCCATCATTTATCGTAGTTTCGGCAGTCGGTCAGGAACGTATTACAGAAAATGCATTTAACTTAGGGGCAGATTATTATATCCTGAAGCCTTTCGATAATCAGATGCTGCTTAATCGTATCAAACATGTGCGCAGAGCCGGCGAGAGAAGAATACGTCAGATCGGGCGGCAGCCTGAAAGGACAGAAGACAATCCGGTACCTGTGAGAAATCTGGAAACAGACGTGACAAATATCATTCATGAGATTGGAGTGCCTGCACATATTAAAGGATATCAGTATCTGCGTGACGCCATCATCCTGTCAGTTAATGACATGGAGATGCTCAATTCCATTACCAAGATACTGTATCCTACGATTGCAAAGAAACATCAGACAACAGCCAGCAGAGTGGAACGGGCTATCAGACACGCCATTGAAGTTGCCTGGAGCAGAGGAAAAATGGACACAATAGATGAATTATTCGGTTACACAGTCAGTACAGGAAAAGGAAAACCCACAAATTCAGAATTTATTGCTCTGATTGCAGATAAAATCAGACTGGAATATAAAAATCGCTCTTTCCAATAGTCATAGTTTGGAGTATAATTATTCAATAAAGGCTACCAAGGAGGGTTTTTCGCATGAAAAATATTTTATTTGCAACATCTGAAGCTGTACCATTTATCAAAACAGGAGGTCTGGCAGATGTAGCTGGCTCATTGCCGAAATATTTTGATAAACGATATTTTGATATTCGTGTGATCTTACCGAAATATGCCTGTATGAAACAGGAATGGAAAGATAAAATGAACTATATCACACATTTCTACATGGATCTTGGATATAAGAACTGCTATGTAGGAATCATGCACATGGAGTACGAAGGAATTCAGTTTTATTTTATTGACAATGAATACTATTTCAGCGGACCCAAACCGTATGATGGAGGAACATGGGATCTGGAGAAATTTGCATTCTTCTCCAAAGCTGTACTGTCAGTTCTTCCGGTTATCGGATTCAGACCGGATATTATACACTGTCATGACTGGCAGACCGGACTTGTTCCCGTATATCTGCACGACAGCTTCCAGCAGAATGAATTTTTCTGGAATATCAAGACGATCATGACAATACATAACCTTAAATTCCAGGGTGTATGGGATGTACAGACAATCAAGAATATCACAGGACTGTCCGATTATTATTTTACAGCAGACAAACTGGAAGCATATAAAGATGCCAACTATCTGAAGGGCGGTATTGTGTTTGCAGATGCAGTCACTACTGTAAGCAATACTTATGCAGAGGAAATCAAGACACCGTTCTATGGAGAAAAATTGGACGGTCTGATGTGTGCGCGTGCAAACAGCCTGCGTGGAATTGTAAATGGTATTGATTACAATGAATTCAATCCTGAAACAGATCCATATATCACAAAGACTTATAATGCAACAACTTTCAGAAAAGAGAAAGTTAAGAACAAACTTCAGCTGCAGAGAGATCTTGGATTGCAGGAAGATCCGAAGACGATGATGGTAGGTATTGTATCACGACTGACAGATCAGAAAGGGTTTGATCTGATCGCATATGTGATGGATGAGCTTTGCCAGGATGCTATCCAGCTTGTAATTCTTGGAACCGGTGATGAACGTTTATGAGAATATGTTCCGTCACTTTGACTGGAAATATCATGGAAAGGTATCTGCTCAGATCTATTATGATGAGAAAATGTCTCACCGTATCTATGCATCAGCAGATGCGTTCCTGATGCCGTCTTTATTTGAGCCATGTGGTTTGAGTCAGCTGATGAGTCTCCGTTACGGAACACTTCCGATCGTCAGAGAAACAGGTGGACTGAAGGATACGGTCGTACCTTATAATGAATATGAGGGAACTGGAAACGGATTTTCTTTCAGAAACTACAATGCGCATGAGATGCTTGCAACAGTGCGCAATGCGGAAAGAATCTATTATGATAAGAAACGTGAATGGAATAAAATGGTTGATCGTGCTATGGCAGCTGATTTCTCATGGGGTAATTCCGCACGGCAGTATGAAGAAATGTACAACTGGCTGATTGGTGATAAATAGAAACAGAGAGAAATATTAAAAACTACGAAAGAGCAGGGAATGTAAAAAAAGCACATTCCCTGCTTTTACTGTTATGTTGTTACTGTTTACACACCATTATCCCGCGAGGTGTTTTGGCATGAATATGCCAAAATCCCGAGACATACAAGCCAAAATTCCATTGCCACAGGCAATCTGAAATAAATTTGGCAACGTTACTGAGAACGGAGTGAACAGTAACATGAAAAGGTTATTCAGGCAGAATAAAAAGCTTGACATTTGACAGGAAGTATAATACTATAATGAATAGAAAACGAACATAAGTTCTTAAAGGGCTGAAGGAGATTAAAATAAATGATAAATGAAGAAAAGCAGAAAGCACTGGAAGCGGCGCTTGGACAGATTGAGAAACATTACGGGAAAGGATCAGTCATGAAACTCGGGGAATCCGGAGCAAATATGCAGGTGGAGACAGTCCCTACCGGATCTTTAAAGTCTTGATATTGCACTTGGAGTAGGTGGTGTTCCCAAGGGACGTATCATCGAGATTTACGGACCGGAATCCAGCGGTAAGACAACCGTTGCACTTCACATGGTTGCGGAAGTGCAGAAACGAGGCGGGATTGCCGGATTTATTGATGCAGAACATGCTCTGGATCCTGTCTATGCAAAGAATATCGGTGTAGATATCGATAACCTGTACATATCACAACCGGACAATGGAGAACAGGCACTTGAGATCACAGAGACGATGGTGCGTTCCGGAGCTGTGGATATTGTGATCGTTGACTCGGTTGCCGCACTTGTACCGAAGGCGGAGATTGATGGAGATATGGGTGACAGCCATGTAGGTCTTCAGGCCAGACTGATGTCACAGGCTCTCCGTAAACTTACAGCAGTGATCAGTAAATCTAATTGTGTAGTTATCTTTATCAATCAGCTGCGTGAGAAGGTTGGAGTTATGTTTGGAAACCCTGAGACAACGACAGGTGGGCGTGCTCTGAAATTTTATTCATCTATCCGCATGGATGTCCGCAGAGTAGAGACATTGAAACAGGGCGGTGAGATGGTGGGAAACCACACCAGAATCAAAGTTGTGAAGAATAAGGTGGCTCCGCCGTTTAAACAGGCAGAATTTGATATTATGTTCGGAACCGGCATTTCCAAAGAGGGAGATATTCTTGATCTGGCAGCGGAATGCGGAATTGTAAATAAGAGCGGTGCATGGTACGCATATAACGGAGATAAGATCGGACAGGGACGTGAAAATGCGAAGATTTTCCTGAAAGAGCATACAGATATCTGTGATGAGATTGAGAAGCAAGTCAGAATCCATTATCATCTTCTTCCGGATGAAGAAGGACAGGCCAAAGAGCCGGTGCCGGCAACAGGTGATGCACCGGATGCTTCTGAGGAGTGATCATGGGGAATTCATCCGGAGATCTGAGAGAATTTCTCAGGAATGCAGAGGCTTTAAAGAGACAGACTGTACAGAAACAACAGAAAAATTTAACGGAAGAACCTGAAGAATACAGAGACGCAAGGCGTAAAGCCATGCGTCTCTTAGAACATATGGATCGGACGGAGAAGGGATTGAGAGAGAAATTGCGCCAGGCGGGATTTACCAGTCAGGCGGTTGATCATGCTCTGACATATGTTGAAGCCTATGGATATATAGATGATGAACATATGCCAGAACTTATATTGCATACAGAATGGATACAAAGAGCCGGCAGAAGATCATCCGGGAACTTATGGGAAAGGGAATAGACAGGAAAACAGCGATAAATGCATGGGAGGAAGAGGCTGCCTTAAATATGCCTGATGAAAAAGAAATCCTCTATCGAACCATAGAAAAGAAATATCCGCCGGATACTGAGCTGGATGAGAAAAAAATGCGTCGGCTCTATGGTTATCTTGTGAGAAGAGGATTTGGATATTCAGACATTGCAGATACTCTTGAGAATATGAATATCAGACTTGTACATACATATTCGGATGAATCATAGTATACTCCATTGTATGTATATTGCAAAATATATTACTGAGAACAGAACGAACAGTAATTAAATATAGGAAAAATATTCAAACAATTATCCTGAAAAACTTGACATAAGTATGAAAAAGATAAACTTGTATTGTTGTATTTGTACAATGAAAACTAAATAAGGAGGTGCTCCTGTGACAACAACAATTATTGTTGCAATTGTCGCTGTGGTAGTCGCGCTACTTATTGCAGTTCCTGTTACTTGCAAAGTCGCTGTGAACAATAAAATCCAGAAGGATGCCGAGATTGTTGGGACAGCAGAAGACAAAGCAAGAAGCATCATAGATGAAGCTCTGAAAACAGCTGAGACTAAAAAGAGAAGCTTTATTGGAAGTGAAGGAAGAATCTCTCCGTACAAAAATGAACTGGAGAAAGAAACCAAGGAACGAAGAAACGAACTGCAGAAATATGAAAATCGTGTATTAGCAAAAGAATCCGCGGTTGACAAGAAAGCAGATGCAGTTGAGAAGCGTGAAGCGGAATGCACAGCGAGAGCAGCTGAGTGGTCGCAAGAAAAAGAAAAACGGGTAGAAGAACTTGAGCAAAAAGGAGTACAGGAACTGGAAAGAATTTCCGGTTTACCTCCGAGGAAGCAAAAGAGTATCTGTTAAAATCTGTGGAAGACGAAGTAAAATCGACACAGCAAGCTCTACAAAGAGCTGGAGAGCAGAGCAAAAGAGGAAGCAGGCCGTAAGGCAAAAGAGTATGTGGTAACAGCTATTCAGAAATGTGCTGTCGATCACGTATCCGAGAGTACCATCTCCGTGGTACAGCTTCCGAGCGATGAAATGAAAGGCCGCATCATCGGCCGTGAAGGACGAAACATCCGTACACTCGGAAACCATGACAGGCGTTGACCTGATCATCGACGATACACCGGAAGCAGTCGTTCTTTCCTCATTCGATCCGATCCGCCGTGAGGTGGCAAGAATTGCTCTGGAAAAACTGATTCGTAGACGGAAGAATCCATCCGGCCCGCATCGAAGAGATGGTA
>ENA-OPZD01000209-OPZD01000209.1-human-gut-metagenome-genome-assembly--contig:-NODE-209-length-18539-cov-2.218879_pt1 | contig 18539 bp, 19 predicted proteins | sample MGYA00242479_ERZ504495 | MGnify/ENA primary metagenome ERZ504495 (study PRJEB26092, sample SAMD00036286) | human gut metagenome | host: Homo sapiens | study: EMG produced TPA metagenomics assembly of... | reverse complement strand
TTATAATAATTAAAAGAAAGATTGCTGCCGGTGTCAGGATCCGGATCGTGGGAGATTATGATATTGATGGTGTGACCTCTACATACATTTTAATGAAAGGCCTTGCGAGGATCGGAGCAGATGTGGATACTTATATTCCGGACAGAGTTGCAGACGGATATGGGATTCATGCACATCTTATAGAAAGAGCGGAAACGGACCGGATCGATACGATCGTGACCTGTGATAATGGAATTGCTGCGGCTGCTGAAATCCAGATGGCAAAGGATAAGGGAATGACAGTGATTATTACAGATCATCATGAGGTTCCTTACAGGGAGGAAAAGGGAGAACGCCAGATGGTGCTTCCGCCGGCAGATGCGATTTTGAATCCGAAACAATATGATTGTCCATACCCGAATAAAACCTGTGTGGGGCAGTGGTGGCCTTTAAATATATTGCAGCACTTTACGAGAGATTTGGTGTTCCGGCAGAGGAGCTGGAAGATTATTATGAACTGGCGGCTATTGCAACAGTAGGAGATGTTATGGATCTTCAGGGAGAGAACAGGATTCTGGTAAAAGAAGGGCTGTGCCGTCTGAAAAATACCAAAAATCAAGGATTGCAGGAACTGATCCGAGCAAATTCTCTGGAAGATGCTAAAATCACAGCTTATCATATCGGATTTGTGCTGGGACCATGTATCAATGCCAGTGGCAGACTGGATACAGCTGCCCGTTCTCTTGCACTTCTCAATGCAAAAACAAAGGAAGAAGCAGCAAGGCTTGCCGGAGATCTTACAGCTCTTAATCAGAGCCGAAAAGCTCTCACTGAGAAAGGAAAAGAAGAGGCAATCCGGATTATAGAGACTACAGAGCTGAAAAATGACAGAGTACTGGTAGTTTATCTTCCGGATTGTCATGAAAGTCTTGCCGGTATTATAGCAGGCAGGATCAGGGAAAAATATCACAGGCCGGCCTTTGTATTGACGGGCGGTGAGACAAGTGCAAAAGGAAGCGGAAGATCAATAGAAAGTTACTCTATGTATGAAGAACTGGTAAAATGTGCAGACCTGATGATACAGTTTGGAGGTCATCCGATGGCAGCAGGTCTGTCTATAGAAGAAAAAAATATAGAAGAATTCCGGAGACGCCTCAATGTCAACTGTACGTTGACGGACGAAGAATTGCGTCCTAAGATCGTGATTGATGTGCCGATGCCTGTGTCTTATATTACAAAAGAACTGGTAGAACAGATTTCGCTTCTGGAACCCTTTGGAAAAGGGAATACAAAACCGGTCTTTGCGCAGAAAAATCTCAGAGTGCTTGATCACAGTATTATCGGGAAAAAATAAAAATGTAGTAAAGTTAAAACTTCTCGATCCGCAGGGGATTTCAGTGGAAGGCATTTATTTCGGAGAAGCAGAGGATTTTGTGAACTTTATCAGGGAAAAAGACAGTATTTCTGTTACTTATTATCCGGAGATCAACAGATTCAGGGGACGAGAGAGTCTTCAGATTATTATTCAGAATTACTGTTAATATTACCGCTTGGTTTGTAACCGCCGTTAAGCCTGGAAATACAAATGTCAGGGCTTAACAGTAACTTGATTCTGAAATAAAAAGGTGATATACTATAAAATATTTATGAGCGAACAGCAATATAACACACACTGGAGGAGAAATAAAATGAAGAAAATTGAAGATTATGTATTAAGTATACCGGATTTTCCTGAACCGGGGATTATTTTCAGAGATATTACAAGTGTTCTGCAGGACGCGGATGGCCTGCAGTTGGCAATCGACTCCATGCAGGACTGTCTTAAGGATATAGATGTGGACGTGATTGCAGGAACAGAGTCCAGAGGCTTTATCTTTGGTGTACCGATCGCATATAATCTTCATAAACCATTTGTACCGATTCGTAAAAAAGGTAAACTTCCCCGCGAAACAGTATCTGTAAGCTATGATCTGGAATATGGCAGTGCAGAGATTGAAATGCATAAAGATTCCATAAAACCAGGTCAGAAAGTGGTTATCGTTGATGATCTGATCGCAACAGGCGGTACGATCGAAGCAGCGATCAAGCTGGTGGAACAGCTTGGCGGTGAGGTTGTCAAGGTTGTATTTCTCATGGAACTTGCAGGTTTAAAGGGACGCGAAAGACTGAATGGGTATGATGTAGCGTCTGTAATTTGTTATGATGGTAAATAAGCACAGCTGATTGTGCAGGACAGGCAGGTGGGAGCATATGACAGAGATAACAAAAAAGTACAGAAGCAAAAAAAGATGAAATGCAGGTTGAAAAAGAGAAGCTGGAATCTGTAAAGAGAGCAGATGCGGCAGTAAAGACCATGCATGATTTTACAAGTCCGGAGGTGCTTTATAAAGAACTGATAAACAGTGTTCTGAAGTATCATCCATCAACAGATATTTCCATGATAGAGAAGGCATATAAGGTTGCAAGTGAAGCTCATGAAGGACAGAAGAGAAAGTCTGGAGAGCCATATATCATTCATCCTTTGTGTGTTGCCATCATTCTGGCAGATCTGGAACTTGACAAAGAAACGATAGTTGCAGGTCTTCTTCATGATGCAGTTGAAGATACCTGGATGACCTATGAGGAAGTTGAGAAGGAATTTGGTTCAGAGGTTGCACTTCTTGTGGATGGTGTTACCAAGCTGGGACAGTTATCTTATTCTGCGGATAAAGTAGAAGTTCAGGCAGAGAACCTCAGAAAGATGTTTCTTGCCATGGCTAAGGATATCAGAGTTATTCTGATCAAGCTTGCAGACCGTCTTCATAATATGCGTACCTTACAGTATATGCGTCCTGAAAAGCAGCAGGAAAAGGCCAGAGAGACCATGGATATTTATGCTCCTATTGCCATGCGTCTGGGTATTTCCAAGATAAAGGTAGAGCTGGATGACCTGTCGCTGAAATACCTTAAGCCGGATGTATATTATGACCTGGTGCATAAGGTTGCCCTGCGTAAAAGCGAGAGAGAACAGTTTGTAGGTGCGATTGTAAAAGAAGTTAAGAAACATATGGATGATGCCAATATTAAGGCGCAGGTGGACGGACGTGTAAAACACTTTTTCAGCATCTACAAGAAGATGGTAAATCAGGATAAGACTATTGATCAGATTTATGATTTATTTGCTGTCCGTATTCTTGTAGATACAGTGAAGGATTGTTATGCTGCCCTTGGTGTGATCCATGAGATGTATAAGCCAATTCCGGGACGGTTTAAAGATTATATTGCCATGCCGAAACCCAATATGTATCAGTCATTGCATACCACATTGATCGGACCCAACGGACAGCCCTTTGAAATCCAGATCCGTACTTATGAAATGCACAGAACTGCAGAATATGGTATCGCTGCACACTGGAAATATAAGGAGTCGTCTGACGGAAAGGCTCCTGTAGGTAAGAGTGAGGAAGAGAAACTGAACTGGCTGCGTCAGATTCTGGAATGGCAGAGAGACATGTCTGATAACAAAGAATTCATGAGTCTTCTGAAGAATGACCTGGATCTTTTTGCGGACAGTGTTTACTGTTTCACTCCACAGGGAGATGTTAAACACTTCCAAGCGGTTCTACACCGGTGGATTTTGCGTACAGTGTTCACAGTGCAGTCGGAAATAAGATGGTAGGTGCCAGAGTTAACGGTAAGCTGGTTCCGATTGAATATGAGATCAAAAACGGCGACCGTATTGAAATCATTACTTCACAGAATTCTCAGGGACCAAGCCGCGACTGGTTGAAACTGGTTAAGAGTACTCAGGCAAAGAACAAGATTAACCAGTGGTTCAAGAAGGAATTAAAAGAAGATAATATCCTTAAGGGCAAGGAGATGCTTGCGCAGTATGCGCGTGCAAAGGGATTTAAGATCGCAAATTATACAAAACCCAGTATCTGGAGGCTGTTTTGCGTAAATATGGTTTCAGGGACTGGGATTCAGTACTTGCTGCAATTGGTCATGGCGGATTGAAAGAAGGTCAGGTTTTCAATAAGCTGGTAGAGGCTTATGATAAGGAAAATAAGAAGAATCTGACAGATGAGCAGGTTCTTGAGGCTGCTTCTGAGACACAGGAGAAGCTTCACATTGCCAAGAGCAAGAGTGGAATTGTGGTAAAAGGAATCCATGATGTGGCAGTCCGTTTTTCCAAGTGCTGTAATCCGATCCCGGGTGACGAGATTGTAGGCTTTGTTACAAGAGGACGTGGAATCACAATCCATCGTACAGATTGCGTCAATGTGCTGAATATGTCTGAGACGGACAGGACACGATTGATCGAGGCGGAATGGCAGCAGCCTGATACCAAGGAAAAAGAGAAGTATATGGCTGAGATTCAGGTTTATGCAAATAACCGTACAGGGCTTCTTGTGGATCTTTCTAAAATATTTACAGAACGTAAGATCGACCTGCGAAGTATCAACAGCCGTACAAGCAAGCAGGAGAAGGCAACTATTTCCATGAGTTTTGAGATTGGAAGCAAAGAGGAACTGCGTTCCCTGATCGAGAAGATCCGTCAGGTAGAGAGTGTCATTGACGTAGAGAGAACTACAGGCTGATCATGGAAAATCTGCTGGAACATTATTTATGGAACTGCTGCAGATTGACAGAAAGGAATAACATGAAGAATTTAGAATTACAGAAATGTATATTAGGACCTGTATATACAAATTGCTATCTCCTTAAGAATAAAGAAACCGGAGAACTGATCATTGTTGATCCCGCAGATTGTCCGGAGAAGATTGAAATGAAGATTTCCCGGATGAATGGAAAACCGGTGGCGATTCTTCTTACCCATGGACATTTTGACCACATTCTGGCTGCACAGGCAGTAAAGGAGAAATATAATATTCCGATTTATGCCTGTCGTCAGGAAGAGGAGATGCTCCGCGAACCTTCGATCAATATGACTGTACATTATGGACAGGGATGTTCTATTGTGCCGGATGTATTTCTGGAGGATCTGGATGTTATCAGACTGGCGGGATTTTCCGTTCAGATGATCCATACACCGGGACATACCAAAGGAAGCTGCTGTTATTATCTGAAAGATGAAGGTGTATTGTTCAGCGGTGATACAGTGTTCTATGGCTCTGTTGGAAGAACGGATTTTCCGGGTGGAAGTACAGCAGAAATTGTGAGAAGTCTCCATAAACTGGTAGATTCGCTTCCTGAAGAGACCGAGGTTTTCCCCGGACATGATGCATCTACCACTATTGGTTATGAAAAGAGGTATAATCCATTTGTGTAAAATAGGCATTCTGTTTAAGAACAGAGATTTTGAAACATGATGTTTATGAACTGATCAAAGCGTTTTATCCCGAAGCGGAGATACATACTCTTTATGAAAATGGTGAAGCAGAGTATGACCTCCGCTTCAGTGTGGAACGGGATAATGACAGTTATATCATAAAATACGAAAGGACAGAGAATCTGTCGAAACAGGAAACAGAGCAAAAAGGGGTAATTTCCGCAGACATACTTTCTAAAGAGAATGCAGGCTGTGGAATACAGGATGCTCATGCTCTGAGAAAAGAGAATAAAGATAATATCAAATATGCTCTGTATCAGTTGTTGGTAAAACTGACGGGCAGAACTCTTCCATGGGGAAATCTGACAGGAATACGTCCTGCCAAACTGGCAATGGGAATGATCGAATCCGGAATGAAAAATACGGAAGCAGCCCGGGAGATGCGTGAGAGATATCTGGTGAGTCCGCAGAAAACAGCGCTTGCCATCACTATTGCAAACAGGGAAAGAGAGATTCTGAAGGATATTGACTATGAAAATGGATACAGCCTTTATATTGGAATCCCGTTTTGCCCAAGTATCTGTCTGTATTGTTCCTTCAGCTCCTATCCGCTGAAAGTGTGGGAGAAGAGAACAGATGAATATGTGGAAGCTCTCTGCCGTGAGGTAAGAGAGACTGCTCTTATGATGAAGGGAAGAAAACTGGACACCATCTATATTGGCGGCGGTACCCCGACTACACTGCTTCCACATCAGATCCGTAAGCTCCTGGATACAGTGGGAGAAGCTTTTGGCTATGAAGGACTGGCAGAGTTTACTGTGGAAGCCGGCAGACCGGACAGTATTACACGTGAAAAGCTGATGGCGATCAGGGAGTATCCGGTAACAAGAATTTCCGTAAATCCACAGACTATGAATCAGGAAACCCTGGATATTATCGGCCGCAGACATACTGTGGAGCAGACAAAAGAAGCGTTTCATCTGGCACGAGAGCTGGGATACGATAACATTAACATGGATCTGATCGTAGGACTCCCGGGTGAGGATATTCACATGGTAGAGCGGACTCTTGAACAGGTTCGTGAACTGGCACCGGACAGTATTACCGTACATTCACTGGCAGTGAAACGTGCAGCAAGGCTGAATATTTTTAAAGAGAAATATCAGGAAATGTCTTTTGAGAATAATCAGGAGATTATGGATCTGACCATGAAAACTGCGTATGAAATGGGAATGGGTCCTTATTATCTGTACAGACAGAAGAATATGAAGGGAAATTTTGAAAATGTTGGCTATGCAAAGGTTGACAAAGCGGGAATTTTACAATATACTGATTATGGAGGAAAAACAGCCTATCATCGCACTGGGGGCAGGCGGTTCTTCCAAGCTGGTCTTTGACCATGGACAGAGAATTGAACGTGTGGAGAATGTAAAAGATGTTTCTAATTATATTTCCCGCATTGATGAGATGATCGAGAGAAAACGGACAGCAATAGCTACCTGGCTGTAGGATGTGGAGGTAACATTTTGGACACAGTACAAAAGACAGCGGCAGGTTCACAGCAGAGGATCCTGGAATTTGACCTTGCTTCTGAACTGCATCATGGAATGCTGGTAAGTAATCTGGCTTATGCGGTTGCAGAGGAGATGGGACTGCCGCATGAACAGTGCTATGAGCTTGCAATAGCAGGAATGCTCCATGATATAGGAAAGCTGAAGCTGACAAGTTATATTAACGGACAGGAGCAGGATCCTCTGGTGATCGAGGAACTGAAGTATGTCCGGATGCATTCTACATTGGGATATGAGGAACTTAAAGGGCAGGGATATTCGGATTTTGTATTGGAGAGTATCCTGTACCATCATGAGAATTATGATGGCAGTGGATATCCGTCCAATAAAGCAGGTGATGACATACCCATAGGTGCCCGGATACTCAGAGTCTGCGATGTATATGCAGCATTGATCTCTGACAGACCATACAGAAGAGGATTTGATATTTCTTCAGTTATGGAGTTATGATTGATGAAGTAAAAAAATTTTTGATATGCAGGTTTTTCTTGCGTTTCAGAGAGTGGTTCATAATGGAGACGGGCAGAATTTTTATAAAAGAGGAGGACAACATGGCATTAAAGAAGAAACCGGTAACCGGTATGAAGGACATTTTACCAAAAGAGATGGAAATCCGTAATTATGTGATGAACATGATTCGTGAAACATACGGAACATTTGGCTTTTCATCTATAGAGACACCATGTGTGGAGCATATTGAAAATCTTTCCAGTAAACAGGGCGGAGAGAATGAGAAACTTATTTTCAAGATCCTGAAACGTGGGGAGAAACTGAAACTTGCGGAAGCAGAGAAAGAAAGTGATCTGGTTGACTCCGGACTTCGCTACGATCTGACTGTGCCGCTTTCCAGATATTATTCCAACAACGCAAATGAGCTTCCGGCTCCTTTTAAGGCACTTCAGATGGGCAATGTGTGGAGAGCAGACAGACCGCAGAGAGGACGTTTCCGTCAGTTTATGCAGTGTGATATTGATATTCTGGGTGAGTCTACTTATCTGGCTGAGATCGAACTGGTTCTTGCTACCACAACGTTGCTCGGAAAGCTGGATTTCCATAACTTTACGATTCGCATCAACGACAGAAAAATCTTAAAAGCGATGGCGCAGTACAGTGGATTCCCACAGGAAAGCTTTGACACTGTGTTTATCATTCTGGACAAGATGGACAAGATTGGTCTGGAAGGTGTTGCAGAAGAACTGGAGAAGGAAGGATTTGCAAAAGAGAGCATTGATACTTATCTTGGACTTTTCAAAGAGATCACTTCTGACATTGAGGGTGTTCGTTACTGCAAAGAGAAATTAAAAGATGTTCTGGATCCAAAGGTTGCTGAGGACCTTGAAACAATCATTTCTACTGTAGATTCTGTTAAGACAGCAGATTTTAAGATGTCTTTCGATCCGACTTTGGTACGTGGAATGTCTTATTATACAGGACCGATTTTTGAAATCTCTATGGATGAGTTTGGCGGCAGCGTAGGCGGCGGTGGACGCTATGATGAGATGATCGGTAATTTACAGGAACAATACATCTGCCTGCGGATTTCAATTGGATTCGAGAGAATCGTAATGCTTCTTCTTGAGAGAATTATGAATCCCGACAAGAATGGTAAGAAGCATATCTTATTGAGAAGAATATGCCGGCAGACAAGATGCTGACGATTCTGAAAAACAGGCTCAGGAAGAGCGTAATGCCGGAACACAGATCAATACTTCTATTATGAAGAAGAATAAGAAAATTCCAGAAAGATCAGATGACAGCAGAGGGCTATACAGAGTTTGTAGAATTCTTTAAAGACAGAATGTAATAATTCGTAACTGTTCAGCAACATTGCGAGATAGCAGACTGCCGGATAGTTACAACAATTCTTATAATATAGAAAGCATGAAAAGAGGAAAGAAACATGGCTGAAAGTATGCAGGGACTGCACAGAACGTGCCGATGTGCAGAAGTAACAAAGGAAATGATCGGCAAAGAAGTTGTCCTTATGGGATGGGTTCAGAAAGCCCGCGATAAAGGCGGAATTATTTTCGTAGATTTAAGAGACCGTTCCGGTATCATGCAGCTGATTTTTGAGAATGGCAGCATTGATGAAGAAGGTTTTGCAAAAGCAGGTAAGCTGAGAAGTGAATTCGTAATCGCTGTTACCGGTGTGGTAGAAGAAAGAGGCGGCGCTGTTAACAAGAATCTTGCAACAGGTGAAATTGAGCTTCGCGTAAAATCCCTTCGTGTTCTGTCTGAAGCAGAGGTACCTCCGTTCCCAATTGAAGAGAACAGCAAGACAAAAGATGAAATCCGTCTGAAATATCGTTATCTTGACTTAAGAAGACCTGACCTTCAGAAGAATATTATGCTTAAGAGCAAAGTCATGATGCTTACAAGACAGTTCTTCGCAAAAGAAGGATTCCTTGAAATTGAAACTCCGATGCTTGGTAAGAGTACACCGGAAGGTGCAAGAGATTATCTGGTACCGTCTCGTGTTCATCCGGGACATTTCTATGGTCTGCCACAGTCTCCGCAGCTGTACAAACAGCTTCTGATGTGCTCTGGTTATGACCGTTATATCCAGATTGCAAGATGTTTCCGTGACGAAGACCTTCGTGCGGACAGACAGCCGGAATTTACCCAGATCGATATGGAACTCTCTTTTGTAGATGTTGATGACGTAATTGATGTAAATGAGAGATTCCTTGCTTATCTGTTCAAGGAAGTACTTGATATTGATGTAAAACTTCCAATCCAGCGTATCACATGGCAGGAAGCTATGGACAGATTTGGTTCTGATAAACCGGATATGCGTTTCGGAATGGAACTTCATGATGTAAGTGATGTAGTTAAAAACTGTGGATTCAGCGTGTTTACTTCTGCGTTGGAAAATGGCGGCAGTGTTCGTGGTATCAATGCAGAAGGACAGGGCGCTATGCCACGTAAGAAAATTGACAAACTGGTTGAGTTTGCCAAAGGTTACGGTGCAAAAGGCCTTGCATACATTGCAATCGCTGAAGATGGCACAAGAAAATCTTCTTTTGCTAAATTCATGACAGATGAAGAGATGGATGCTCTGGTAGCAGCTATGGATGGTAAAGCAGGAGACTTACTTCTGTTTGCAGCAGATAAGAAGAAACTGGTTTATGATGTACTTGGCGCACTTCGTCTGGAACTTGCAAAGCAGATGGATCTTCTTGATAAGAATGAGTATCGTTTCGTATGGGTAACAGAGTTCCCGCTTCTTGAATGGAGTGAAGAAGAGAATCGTTTCACAGCAATGCATCATCCATTTACCATGCTTATGGAAGAGGACCTTCCACTTCTGGATACAGATCCTGGAAAAGTTCGTGCAAAAGCATATGATATCGTATTAAACGGTAATGAAATTGGTGGAGGAAGTGTCAGAATCCATCAGGATGATATTCAGGAGAGAATGTTTGAAGCACTTGGATTCACAAAAGAAGCTGCTCACGAGCAGTTCGGATTCCTTCTGGACGCATTCAAATATGGAGTTCCGCCTCACGCCGGACTGGCATACGGACTTGACCGTCTGGTAATGCTTATGGCGAAAGTTGACAGCATCCGTGACGTAATCGCATTCCCGAAGGTTAAAGATGCTTCCTGTCTGATGACTCAGTCTCCGAGCCGCGTAAGCGAGGAGCAGTTAAAAGAACTGGAACTGGAAGTAAGACCGGAGGAAGTAACTGAATAAGGATGGAGCTTACAATTCAGACGTTTTTTGATTGTATGCCCGTTGGTATTCCTTGCAGGATTAGTTGATTCTATCGCAGGCGGGGGTGGTTTGATCTCCCTGCCTGCGTATCTGCTTGCAGGGGTTCCGATGCACAATGCGATAGCAACGAATAAATTATCCTCGGCAACTGGGACAGCGATTTCAACAGCACGTTTATGTAAGAATAAATTTGTAGACTGGGGAGTTGCACTGCCATGTATTTCCATGGCTCTTGTCGGTTCTTTTGCAGGCGCTCATATTGCGCTTCTTGCCAGTGATAAGATATTAAAATGGATGCTGATTCCAGTACTTCCTATTGTTGCGTTTTATGTAATGAAGAAGAAAATCTGGATGATAACAGCAATGTAGAGATTTCCAGAAAGAAAACAGTGGATTTTGTGTGCGGTGTGTTCTCTGGCTGTTGGCTGCTACGATGGCTTTTATGGGCCGGGAACTGGTACGTTTCTGCTTATTTTATATACAGGAGTAGCAAAACTTCCCGTAGCGAAAGCTCCGGAACTATGAAACTTGCAAATCTTTCTTCTAATATAATGGCATTAGTTGTTTTTTTATTTAGTGGAAAGATTGTCATATATCTTGGACTTGCAGCTTCTGTTTTTTTCCATTGCAGGGCATTATGTAGGATCTGGAATGGTAATGAAAAATGGAAATAAAATCGTAAGACCGATTATTCTGATCGTTCTGGTTTTACTGTTTATCAAAATTATAACGGGGATGTAAAAAGAATAAGACAAAGGTTAAAAAGACCACCATATCATAGAATGATTCGGGAAAGGAACATTTCTGTGATATGGTGGCCTTTTTAGTTGTTTAACCAAACTGCGAAGCAGTTATTTGGTTATGAGCAAGTAGCGGAAGCGGATTGCGAATATCCGATTGACTAATCGTTAATTGGAACTGCTTTCAGTAGAAGTATTATCATCTGTCTGCTTATCTGTATCGGCAGAAATATTTTCATCCTCAGAATCAGAAGTCTCGAGAGGAGAATCTGTCAAAGTACCGAAAATAGCATTTCCCAAAGTATTTCCCTCATCCTGAAGTTTCCAGGATACCCCATCATTGATTAGAACAAAATCTACATCATTGACGGTAGTAACGGTATTATCATTGATGCTGTTCAGAAGAATTTCGAAAGATTTCTCGTATCGTTTCTGGGAGCCATCGATAACTGCGTCAGCAGAAGCCAGATATTTATCAAGCTTTTCCTGATAATCAGCCAGGATCGAATCACTGTCAAAGGTTGTAATTTCAGTTGTAACAGTGGCATTGTATCCATTTTCACTGCTGGATTTAATGACATAATTAAAATTTTTATGAATCTGTTCGGCAAGTGCTGAGGCAATGGAATTTTTTGCAGTATCGGATGTATTCATGATATTTACTACACCCAGATAAGATGTCATTTCTTTCAAATCCAGTTTCTGTAGAGTGTCAAGATAGACGGTCAGGGTATCTTCCGGTGAAAGGATATCCGGATTTGCCAGATCAGCTATAAGACCGCCGACAAGGTCATCTTCCAGAGAATTGGTACGCTGGATCTTCCATTTTCCTTTTATTATTGCCTGTATTGACAAGCTGTATGTTACAGTCTGTCTCAGCTGTATCATAGTCATTTGTGTTTAAAAGATGATTCAGGATCAGATAATGAGCCTCAAGAGATCTGGAAGAATCTTTGATATTTCCTTTTTGCGCCTGGGCTGACTCTGTGATCTGTGTCCGGAGAAGTTCTGCTTTAAAATCTCTGGCAAGAACTTTGGAATCGATTGTGGTCAGTTTGACAGAAACAGTGGCAGAATGATTGGCTGTGCCGACGATGACATCCGAAATTTTGTAATTAAATTTCCGGAAAAAGAGAGAAAAGGTTTCATTGATTTCATCAGTTAAATCAGTATTCTCTGTGGCATCGGGGAACAGCTCTGTATAGGGTATGTATTTTTGCGTAGTTTCTGAATCGAGATTTTTTAACTGATCCAGTTCATTTCTGACTACACTCTTTACATCTGACTCATTTTTGCGGAAACAGCCGCTGCTTACAGATACAGCAAAAAGAAAAAATAAGACAGAGAAAAGAAGAATCAGGTGTTTGTTTATATTCATACGTGTTCTTTCCTTTCACAGTGCTTTCTGTGCAACTGTTTGACAGTTACTTTTCTGTTTATTTTAACAGATTTTGTACTGACTGTCAAAAAAGTGAAAAAGATGAACGAAATTCATAAAAAAACGTGAAAAAATTGTGAAAAATGTTGCCATTTGATTACAAAGCTTTTATTTTAAGGCAGAATCTGCTATGATAGGAAAGTGAATAATAATGATATAAAAAAGCAGTAGTGTATAATAGATGTTAGCCTGAACAAGGTGACAATATCAAGGAGGCAATTTATGAAGAAACGTATTATTATCGTTTTGGGAATCCTGATCGCAGCAGGTGGTATCGGAACCGGAGTCTGGTATCACTTTAAAGGAAACGGTCAGAGTGGAACCGGTGATTCTATTGTGTATGTGTCAAAAGTAAGTGTGATCACCGGATCTGAAACAACAGCGGTAAATCGGTTTGCTGGTGTGGTAGAACCGCAGAAAACTGTAAACGTAAAAATAGAAAGTGGACGAAAAGTAAAAGAAGTGGAAGTTAAGACCGGAGAAGAGGTAAAGGCCGGACAGCTTCTTTTTGAATATGATCTCAGCAGTATTGAGGATGATCTGAAGCAGGCGCAACTGGATCTGGACAGATTAAAAAATGAACAGATCAGCCTGACAGAACAGATAGCTACGCTGGAAGCGGAGAAGAAAAAAGCAAAGGCCGAAGATCAGTTGTCCTATACCATTGAAATCGAGACTAACAAAATGAATCTCAAGAAGAATGAATATAGTCAGAAGAGTAAACAGTCTGAAATTGATAAACTTCAGAGCGCAACACAGAATACAGAGGTTCGAAGTGAAATAGATGGTGTGATACAGAAAATTGACACTTCCAAAATGACAAGTGACGACGGTGATTCTGTGGATGACAGCAGTGCAATGGACAGTAGCATGTCGTCAGGTGACGGAAGTTCGGACAGTTCTGCATTTATTACAATTCTCAGTACAGGTGCTTACAGAGTAAAAGGTAAAGTTAATGAACAGAACAGGGATTCTATTGTACCCGGAGAGGCAGTGATCATCCGTTCCAGAGTAGACAGCAGTAAAACATGGAAGGAACGATGGGATCCGTAGATGTGAATAATGGAACTTCAGATGACAGCAGTAATGATATGTATATGGGTATGGCAAGTACCAGTTCCGATGATCAGACAACGTCTACTTCTTATCCTTTTTATGTGGAATTGGATTCCTCTGAGAATCTGATGCTTGGACAGCATGTGTACATAGAACGTGACATCGGACAGGATGAGAAAAAAAGACGGTCTGTGGCTCAGCGATTACTATATTCTGGACACAGATACCAATGAACCGTATGTATGGGCAGCCAGCGATAAGAACAGACTGGAGAAGCGTTATGTAACACTTGGAGAACATGATGATGATCTTGGAGAATATAAGATTGTTGAGGGCCTTACAAAGAAAGATGCGATTGCATTCCCGACAGCGGCTCTGGAAGAAGGCGAAAAAACAGAGATCGGAGATCTGGCTCAGACAATGAGCGGAGGCGCGGACGGGATTACAGATATGGATGCTGATCATGGAAATATGGATGATGAACAGCCAGATTCCGCAGATGGGGAAGCCTATACAGATCCAGATATGGAAGAGGGTTCTGAAGATGACAGTTCGGATGACTCGATTGATCCAAATGAGGAACTTGTACCAATCGATGAGGCACCTGGTATGAGCGCAGGTGAAGACGTGGAGGGGATCGAATGATACTGGAATTAAAAGGGTATATATAAAGAATATCAGGCAAGGGTAAAATGAAAGTTCCGGTATTAAAAGATGTGAATTTCTCCATGGAAGAAGGAGAATACGTGGCAATTATGGGACCATCCGGTTCGGGAAAAACTACTCTGATGAACATTATCGGATGTCTGGACAAGCAGGACGGAGGGACTTTTTTCTGGATGGAGTGGATATTAAGGCGTGTTCGGAGAATGAAATGTCGGATATCCGGCTGAATAAGATAGGGTTTGTGTTTCAGAGTTTTCATCTTCTTCCTAAGCAGAGTGCTCTGGCAAATGTTGAGATGCCATTAAATTATGCGAGGGTACCTAAGAAGGAGAGAAGAGAACGCGCTCTGAAAGCACTTGACAGAGTGGGCCTGGCAGACAGAGTGGATTTTAAGCCAAATCAGCTTTCAGGAGGTCAGATGCAGAGGGTTGCCATTGCCAGGGCGATCGTCAATAACCCGAAACTTCTTCTTGCAGATGAACCTACAGGTGCTCTTGACAGTAAATCCGGTGCGCAGGTTATGGAACTTTTCCAGAGGCTGAATGATGAGGGGGTATCTGTATTGATGATCACCCATGATGCGGATATTGCCGCACATGCGAAGAGGGTGGTTACGATCAAAGATGGTATCCTTCAGGAAAAGAGGTGATCTTCATGGGCAAAGTAAAGAAAATCCTCGCAGGAGTGCTTGTGGTGGTAATCGCAGGAAGCGGAATTACAGCGGGATTGATGCAGCTGAAGAAAAACAGCCAGAAAACAGTGGCGGTTACTCCTGTGAGCGGATTACTGCAGGAATTTTATACACCTTCCACCACGCTTGACGGAAACATTACATCCAGTGCAACACAGACAGTAAACGGTGAATAAAGACCTGATCATTGATCAGATTTATGTGACAAAGGGAGATGCCGTAAAAAAAGGGGATCCTCTGGTTTCTTTTGATACTACTCTGGTGGAAATGGAACTGAATATAGCAAAGCTGAAAAAACAGAAACTGGAGCAGGATTTAAATAAAGCAGTGAACAGATTGAACAGCCTTCAGAATGGTGGACCTGTAGAGGAAACAGATGCGGGTACAGACGCCGATAACCTGAATTCAAAAACAGGAAAAACTGATAATGATACAGGTGATGATGATATGACACCGGATGATACGTTATCATCCACAGCAGATATGTCCGGCAGTTACCTGGCAACAGCCATGTATCCGTTTTTATTATCTGCTTTTACAGATGGAGACGCAGTGGATAATGCGGGCTCAGACAATTCTTCATCCAAGTCAGATTTACCGGGAGATGATGCTTCAACAGATACCGGAAATACAGGCGGTTCATCAGATGGAACATCTGCGGATCATGATATTCCGGTATATACGGATCCTTCAGCAAATGGATTCAGTGACGGAGAGAAGGATGATTTTAATTCCGGAAAAAATGATATGCCGGAATTATCACCAACGTCAACGCCGGCACTGGATGATCATACCACATATTTTGATCCCTATTACCGAAAAGGTGATCCGAATATCACTGATGGTGACGAGCCGTTTTATCAGAAACTGGATGCAGATTCTGTTCCGTTTACAGGAAGTGGCACAGAGGACGATCCATATGTATATCTGTGTAGCAGTGCAAAAGAAAAAGTAACAGTAATGGGTTCATTCTTTAATAAACTTGCAGGATACAGTCCTGATGGAACCAAAGTTGTTAATCAGGGTGGTTACTGGTACCGTCTGGAATTTCATCAGAATGATACAATAGCGGACTATGATGATCTGAAAACCTCCTGCACAGGTTATTATCTGGTAAACGGAAGTTTTCTGGAGAAACCGGTATATGAATTTGCAGAGGTGGAATTTACACTGGCAGATGCAGATAAATATGATAAGAATTCAGATGATGGAGGAGATGATAATCCTGGCGGGAATGATGAACCTACCGGAACCCCTGTTTCCAGGGCAGATGCTATTAAGTATCAGAAGAGTAAGATTGCCAGTCTGAAGCTGGATCTCCAGGAAAGCGATATCAAGATATCACAGCTGGAAAAGAAAGCTAATAAAAAGCTTATCACTGCAAAACTGGATGGTACGGTTACTTATGTGGGGGATTCCGGAAGTGGTGAGACAACTGACGGTAAGGCTCTGATCAAGATAAAAAGCAGTGATGGATTTTATGTGGTAGGTTCTGTGAGTGAACTGATGCTCGATGATTTTAAAGAAGGCACAAAGCTTAATTGTACAAGTTATACCAGCGGATCTTTTGAGGCAGATGTTATGGATGTTTCGGAATATCCTGTAACCGGAAACAGCTTCTATGGAAGCAGTAATCCAAATGTGTCTTATTATGCATTTACAGCAGTGGTAAGTGACAAGACACTTCAGTTGGAAGATCAGGACTGGGTTACTGTCAATTATGAAGCATCTGCTGCAGAGAACATTATGGTCATTCAGAAAGCTTTTGTCAGAAATGACAATAATAAAAACTATGTGTATAAAGATGATAATGGTATCCTGAAGAAACAGGAGATTTCAGTGGGTGCAGCTGTGGACAGCGGTTACAGTGTGATTGTCAAAGGTGGGCTCAGTGAAGATGATCTGATCGCATTTCCTTATGGAAAAGATGTGAAAGAGGGCGCAAAGACAAAAGAAGTTACTCTGGATCAGATGTATGGATATTAATTGAGAAAGGAGACATTTTATGCTTGAAAATATACGCCTGGCTTTTCAGGGAATATGGTCACATATGATGAGATCCTTCCTGACTATGCTGGGTATCATTATTGGTATTGCATCTATCATTGCAATTGTTTCCACCATCAAAGGAACCAGTGAACAGATTAAGGAAGACCTGATAGGTGCAGGTTCCAATACAGTAAAGATTTATCTGTATGATGGAGATAACCAGTATGATGCGGAATATGGAAATTCTTCAAAAACACCGATTTTGACAGATGATGTAAAAGAAGAAGTAAAAGATTTGGATCATGTTGAGAATGCGACCTTTTATTATAACAGTACCAGCGCATCTATTTATAATAACAATAACAGTCTGGAGGGTGGAAGTGTTTACGGGATTGATGTGAACTATCTGGCTACCTGCGGATATATAATTCAGTCAGGACGGGGATTTGTAAAAGATGACTACAAAAATTACAATAAAGTTGCGCTGATCGATGATAATGCGGCACAGAATCTGTTCCCGTCACAGAACCCGGTAGGGCAGACTGTGGAGATCAATCAGGAACCATATACGATTGTGGGAGTGATCCGGCAGGATGAGAATTATCAGCCGACGATCAACAGTATTGACGAATACTACACTTATTATCAGTCGATTGTAGGAAGTGTAATGATTCCGGACAGCTGCTGGCCGATTTCCTTTAAATTTGATGTTCCTCAGAATGTAATTGTGAAGCAGACAGCACAGATACCATGAGTTCGGTGGGAAATGCAGCAGCAGATGTGCTGAATAATTTAATTGCAGCCTTAAATACAGACGGAAATACAACCATGAAATACAAAGCCGATAATATTATGGAGCAGGTCAAGAATATGCAGAAGCTCAGTGAGAGTACGAATAATCAGTTGATTTGGATTGCAAGTATCTCTCTTCTTGTAGGTGGTATTGGTGTCATGAATATCATGTTGGTTTCTGTTACAGAGCGTACCAAAGAGATTGGATTGAAAAAGGCTATCGGGGCACGTAAGAAGACCATTCTGGGACAGTTTCTGACAGAGGCTTCTGTACTTACCAGTATTGGCGGTATTATCGGAGTAATAACAGGAATCGGGCTGTCAAAAGTGGTGGGAAAGGTTACCGGTTCGCCTACTGCGAATCAGTGTGCCGTCAATTGTGATCGCAGTATTGTTTTCTACAGTAATAGGTGTGGTATTTGGATTGCTTCCTTCTGTAAAAGCAGCAAATTTAAATCCCATTGATGCGTTGAGAAGTGAATAAACACTGCACAGATAAAAACAGACTTTGATGTACAATACCTTTGTATATTGAAGTCTGTTTTTTCTGTAGATTTTAAACAGAAAAATAATCAAATTTGTATAGATGTGAAGAAATGTGCTAAAAATTTGTTACAAAAAACAAAA
>ENA-OPZD01000208-OPZD01000208.1-human-gut-metagenome-genome-assembly--contig:-NODE-208-length-18545-cov-2.735368_pt1 | contig 18545 bp, 28 predicted proteins | sample MGYA00242479_ERZ504495 | MGnify/ENA primary metagenome ERZ504495 (study PRJEB26092, sample SAMD00036286) | human gut metagenome | host: Homo sapiens | study: EMG produced TPA metagenomics assembly of... | reverse complement strand
ATCATATATCAAAAAATTATTCTTATGCTGCTGATATTTCATGGCATACAATTATGAAGTCAATCTGTGCATTATATGGAAGTATATTGGAGAATATGTATGACGCATAAAAAACTGATATGTAATTTACGTTAGCATTTTGAGTTGCCTATAGCAATCCTCGTAAATAATGCATTTAAGACAGTTCAGCAGAGTGCGAAGGACAAGGAAGATATCTGCAGGCGTGCTGACGCACGGCAAAGATATCTGACGCAGGACTTCACGCTATGATGGACTGGATTGTTTGCAGTAATTTATGGAATTGCTATAAATTCGAAAGTTAGGAAAATCTTAATAATTTCTCAGGCAATCCATTGTGAATTTAGATGTTGTATTTGCTATACTTAATTGGATATATGAGCAAAGGAGGTGAAAATATGTCTGAAAAGATATTGATTATAGATGACGAGCAAGATATAGCGGATCTGTTGGAGGTCTACCTGAAAAACGAAAATTACGTCGTTTATAAATTTTTACTGCGCAACGGATGCCATGTCGTGTATTGAAAGCGGCGACATTGATCTTGCCATTCTGGATATTATGCTCCCGGATATGAACGGCTTTTCACTTTGCCAGCTTATCCGAAAGAAATACACTTATCCAATCATAATGCTAACGGCTAAAATTGAGGAAACGGATAAAATAACGGGGCTGACATTGGGCGCGGACGATTATGTGACAAAACCTTTTCGCCCACTTGAAGTAGTTGCCAGAGTGAAAGCGCAGTTAAGACGTTACAAGAAATATTCGCCCGGTATCATCACAGAGAAAGTTCCATCGGAACTTTCCTATAACAAATTGTGCTTGAATGTTCAAACCCACGAATGTTTGTTGGATGGGGAACCTGTTTCTCTAACCCCGACAGAGTTTTCTATTCTCCACGTCCTTTTGTCAAGTGCTGGAAATGTTGTAAGAATTGAGGAACTGTTTCATGCGGTCTGGAAAGATGAATACTACTCTAAAAACAGCAGCACAATTACTGTGCATATCCGGCATCTGCGCGAGAAACTGAACGATACTTCCGATACTCCGCAGTATATTAAAACGATTTGGGGTGTCGGCTACAAAATTTAAGCGAAAGGAGAACGCTATGAAGAGAAAATCAAATTGTTTGGCAACTATTTTATTCTTAATTTATCTGGCACTTCTGGTTTGGATCATACTGTTCAAACTACAGTTTTCAATCAGCGATCTGGATAAAGTAAGGAGTATAAACCTTATTCCTTTTCACTATGACAAGGAAGTTGGCGCAGCATTTCACTTAACAGAGGTACTCGAAAATTTCTTGATTTTTGTTCCTATGGGCATTTATCTTCAAATGCTTCTGCCAAGAACAAAATTATATGTGAAGTTCATGCTGATTGCTGGAACAAGTTTTTTATTGGAAACTATGCAGTATATCTTAGCAGTCGGACGTTCTGATATTACTGATGTATTTACAAATACGGCAGGTGGTCTTTTGGGGCTTGCTGTATATTCGATGGCAGCCCGGTTAATCGGAAATAGAATAAAAGCAAACAGACTGTTTTCCATTCTGGCAGGCATAGTAAGTGTTGTCGTGATTGGTCTGCTTGGCTTTCTTCTGTTTGCTAATCGGTAGGAGGTGTATTCTCATGTCGAATAAAGAAATGACAACAGAAAAGCGCCTTAAAGTGCGCTTATACCTATCATTGCTGGTTTATACCGTTGTTGGATATGGTTTGACCCTTATCTTGGACTACATCTTTTCAAAATTTGACAACGGTATTTTTGCATGGCTCTACTGGCGGCTTGATCTGCTTTTTATTTTGTATCTGATGCTCGGCTTTGTATGTATTTTCAATTACTATTGGAAAAAGCCGTGGGGCTATCTGGATGAAGTAATTTATGCGACCCAAACGGTCTATGAGCAGAACAATCATACCGTATCATTGTCTGACCCACTGAAAGAATTGGAGGCACAACTCAATCAAATCAAAATGTCTGTTCTGTTGAGCAAACGGGCTGCAAAGCAGGCAGAAGAAAAGAAAAATGAAATTATTATGTATCTGGCACATGATATACGCACCCCTCTCACAACGGTAATCGGCTATTTGAGCCTGCTCCATGAAGCCCCTGACATGCCTGAACAGCAAAAGGAAAAGTATGTAAAAGTTACGTTGAATAAGGCAGAACGCCTTGAAAAGCTCATCAATGAACTTTTTGAAATTACCAAGTACAATGCACATACGGTCATTATCAAAAAAGAAAATGTAGATTTACATTGTCTGATTGCACAGGTAATAGATGAAATAATATCCGACACTCTCTGCAAATGGCAACACGGCGGTATTTACTGCGGAGGACAACTTATCTGTGAATGCTGATCCTGAAAAGCTGGCGAGAGTTTTCAGTAACCTTTTACGAAATGCTGCGTCATACAGTTACCCGCAGACAGAAATCACTATATCCGCCAAACGGTTAGAGCATGATATTCAGATCACTTTTGAAAATCGTGGAAAAACAATTCCACAGGAACAGCTTAACAGTATATTTGAAAAATTCAATCGCTTGGATGATGCTCGGCTTTCTAACACAGGTGGTGCGGGACTTGGTCTTTCTATTGCGGAAGAAATTATACATTTACACGGCGGAACGATTACTGCATCCAGTCAAAACGAAACCATAGATTTTGTGATTACATTACCCATCTCTGCTTAGGAAAATAAGAGTGCGGTCTTAGGAATACCTTAGGAATTTAAGTGTTTGATTTTTGAGATTGAAAAGCCCTTGTTCGGTACAATGATTATCGAACAAGGGCTTTTCATTGTTCAGCCGAAGCAAAAGAAAGGAGTGTAGGCATGGAACTGAAAATAGAACATTTAAGCAAGCAGTTCAAAGACAAAACCGCAGTAAATGATGTCAGCCTGACATTGACTCCCGGTGTTGGGGGCTTTTGGGTGCGAACGGTGCAGGAAAAACCACGCTAATGCGCATGATCGCTGATATTATGACACCAACCAACGGAGCGGTTTACTATGACGGAAAAGACATTCGAGAGTTAGGTGAAGTCTACCGAAGCAAGTTTGGCTTTCTACCGCAGGATTTTGGGTATCACCGGGATTTTACGGTCAAAGATTATTTGGAGTATATGGCTGCGCTGAAAGATATTCCTACAAGGGCAACTACCAAAAAGATCAATTATTTGTTGGATATTCTTTCGCTCTCCGATGTGAAAAAAGAAAAAAATCTCCAATCTGTCAGGCGGCATGAAGCGTCGTGTTGGTATTGCGCAGGCTATGTTGAACGACCCGGAGATACTTGTCATGGACGAACCGACAGCAGGACTTGATCCCGGAGAGCGCGTGCGTCTGCGGAATTTCATTTCCGAGTTTTCGCATGATCGAATCGTGTTGATTTCCACCCATATCGTATCTGACATAGAATATATTTCTACGCGCAACGCAATTATGAAAGCCGGAGAAATTGTTGATGTCGGAACTACCGCAGAACTTGTCAGGCGGATTGAGGGCAAGGTTTGGAATTGCACAATTCCGACCTCAAAGCTGCCGGAATGTGAAATGCGGCTGCGCATTATCAATCAGCGAGGCGAAGATCACAATCAGGTTTCTATTCGTTATCTGTCCGAACATTCGGAAATTGATGGGTCTGTTACAACGGAGCCACGATTGGAAGATCTGTATCTGTGGTTGTTCCCGCAGACAGACTTGGAAAAGGAGGACAGATAATATGCGGCTCTTTAGACTTGAACTAAAACGTATTTTGAAGTCACGGCGCACCCTGATTTTACTTGCAATCGCACTTTTGCTTTCCGTAGCCATGGCATACCTGCCTATTTCATTTGAGGGTATTAACCGTCCAAACGAAGATGGCACGGTTACAGAATTCGATGGCTTGGCAGCTATCAAGTACAAACAAGATTTATATAAAACATCCGCTGGTGAAGTGACCCCGGATAGGATCAAATCGGCTTTGGAAACTTATCAAAGCTGCGTTCGAGAATATGGGCCAGTCGAGGAAGAGGGATTTCCTCTGGCTGTATTTATTGAAAAAATCGTCCCGTTCCGTCACTTGCTGATGGGTCTGTCCGAAGCGTTTGCTGATCCATTAACAGGCATTGGTGCTGATTTAATGGATATTGACCCGAATGACATTGACGGAGCCTATTATGAAAAGTGCGCAGAACATTTACAGGATGTCATGCGGAATGAGCAAAGAGAAAACGAAACCGCACAGCAGAAAGCTCTTGAAAAATATTCAGAACTTGATACGCCATTTTATCTTCATTCTGGAATTTCTAAAGATGCATTTGATTATATTGAGTTTTATATTTTGTTCCTTGCTATTTTGTGTGTGGCAATCGCAGCACCTACTTTCGCCGGAGAATATCAAACGGGCGGTGACAGCATCCTGCGAACCACCAAATACGGGCATAAACAATTAGCAATTACCAAAATTCTGGTGGCATTTACACTTTTCGTTGTTACTTTCCTTGTCGGGATCACGGTACACATTCTGATTTTAGATGCAGCGTTCGGGACGGATTGCTTAAAAACATCGTTTCAGATGCGATACTCTATCATTAATCTGCCAAACATCAATCTGGGGCAGTTGCAGATAATTCTCGCAGCAGCGGGCTTACTTTCTGTATTAGCAACGGTTAGCTGTACGTTGTTCCTGTCTGCAAAATGTAAAGACACATTGACAGTTTTGCTGATCTCTATTGTAGTTCTTCTCATGCCGCTTTTTGCTTATGTGGCGATGGGAGCAACATGGCTCTCTACCATACTTCCATCTGCCGGAATTGGTATGCAGAACAATTTCCTTTCTCAGCTTGCAGATTTCAATTATCTGAATATCGGTGGAATGAGTTTCTGGACACCGCATGTTATTTTGATTTCGGCAGGAATTGAATTATTTGTGTTTACATTCCTGGCGATTCATTCCTATTGCAGACATCAGGTAGCATAAAAGAAATTTAAAATAGAATGAATTGATTATCTGCCGCATGACGGCAAAAAGAAAAAAAGCCGTCGTAAAGCAGCCATATCAACACGCCTATTTGAAACGGCGGCTTTGATTTTCAGAGCCGCCGTTTCTTTGCATTTACACAAAACTATGATGAATTTTCCGGAAATATTGTGGTTAATAGCGATTTAAACTGTTGTATTTGTTTAAAGATTAAAAAATATCTAATGAGTCTTCCGCATCTACCCACATCTGCAAATTTCCATCAAGATGTAATTTTGCATATTCAAGAGGTTCATCAATGGCGAGTGCGTTTAATGCACAGTCTGATCCTGGTGTGGTTTTTAAGTTCTTTTCAGCTTCCCAACAGTCAATGCGGAGCATATAGCCAACAGAGGTGTAAACATCAATACTGTTGCGCCTGGGAGGTGGAAATGTAACGATCACAGTAGAAGAGCTGCCATGTAAAAAGAAGAATATCTTCCAACCTTATTCGGACCATTCAGCCGTAAACAGTTAAGAGATGCAAAAATGACAGATATTGAATGAGGGTCATATTTTTACTGTCCGATTTATTGTATGTTATTTTAGGCATGTTCCGATATGTTTTGGAGCATGCCGGAAAATTTTATGAAAACTGCAAGAAAAATCAGGAAAAAAAGACAGCATTTTAAACGCTATGGAAAAATGCAATTTTTGAAAAACAATTATTGTAATAATCTCCCGGACGTGACATAATAAGAATGGAAAAGTAAAAGGCAGGTTAAATTCTGATTAGAAACAGGTAAAATAACCTGCTTACATTATGCGCCGATTTTCTGAGATGAGGTGGGAAATCAGGCAGACGACAAAGGAGAAAATAATGGGAATTTTTTCAATGATATTGTCATTACTGAGCGGAGTAGCGTTATTCCTGTTCGGTATGTCATTGATGGGCGACGGCCTGAAAATGGTTGCCGGAAATAAGCTGGAAGCTTTCCTGTATCGAATGACAAACACACCGCTGAAGGGAGTTGCTCTGGGTACTGGTGTTACCAGCGTGATTCAGTCTTCTTCTGCCACAACCGTTATGGTCATTGGTTTTGTTAACTCAGGTATGATGAAACTGAAACAGGCCATCGGTATTATCATGGGAGCCAATATCGGAACCAGTATTACCGGATGGATCCTCTGTCTTTCTTATATTGACGGAAAGAACGGAATTGCGAAGATTTTATCTACAGCAACAATTTCAGCAGTAGTAGCGATTATTGGTATTATCCTTCGCATGGCATGTAAGCGTTCCGTGCATAAAAATATCGGTAATATCATGCTTGGTTTTGCAATCCTGATGACAGGTATGCAGACAATGAGCGGTGCTGTTTCACCACTGAAGGACAGCCCCACATTTACAAACATGCTGACAATGTTTTCCAACCCGCTGATAGGTATTCTGGTAGGTATTGCATTTACCGCAGTGCTGCAGAGTGCATCTGCCACAGTCGGTGTATTGCAGGCGTTATCTGTAACAGGTATCCTGACATTCTCCAGTGCATTCCCGATCGTTCTTGGTATCGGTGTAGGTGCTGCCTGTCCGGTTCTGATTTCAGCAATCGGTGCGAATAAGAATGGTAAACGTACAGCACTTGTTTATCTGATCAATGACCTGTTTGGTCTTATCCTCTGGTCAGTGATCTTCTACACTGTAAATGCTGTTGTGCATTTCGGATTTATGGATATGATTATGTCACCGGTTGCAATTGCTTTACTGAATACAGTATTCCGTGTAGCAACAGTATGTGTTCTTTTCCCGTTCATACCGAAGATTGAGCAGCTGGTGTGCTGGCTTGTAAAAGACAGTGCAGAGGAACTGGAAGATGAAGCAGACTTTGATCTTCTGGAAGAACGTCTTCTGAATTATCCGGCACTTGCTATTGGACAGTGTCATCGTGCCATGAGCGGTATGGCAAGGAAGCTTCGCAAGAATGTCAACCGTGCCATGAACCTTCTGAATGAATATCAGCAGGATAAATTTGATAAGGTACAGAGAAAAGAGAACCTGATCGATAAATACGAAAGCCGTCTTGGGGAATATCTGATGAAGCTCACAAAGCATGAGATGAACAGTGCCCAGACAAGGCAGGCATCCCTTTATCTTCATACCATCAATGACTTTGAGAGAATCGGTGACCATGCATCCTACATTGCCTATATGTCCAGTGAAATGCATGATAATCACACTAACTTCTCACAGGAAGCCTGGGATGAGCTGAATGTAGTAATGGAAGCAGTTCGTGAGGAGATTAACCTTACCTGTCGTGCGTTCCTCAATGATGACAAAGAGATGGCACAGAGAGTTGCACCTCTTGGAATGATTATCACATCCTTATGCAATGAGCTGAAGATGCATCATGTAGAGCGTCTGAGTAACGGCAATTGCGGACTGGAAGAGGGAACTGTATATACAGACATTCTCAACAGCTTTAACCGTATTGCAGCACATTGTGCAAGTGCATGGTAGCTCTCCTTAAGAGCGGAGACGAGAATCCGGATATGCATATCATGATTCCAAGATTTACCCATCTGACAGCGTGGAATATTATACATACTTCAAGGAATATCGCCAGAAGTATGAAATCGTAAAGAACGAGGAACACATGCGAAGCATGGAACCGGAAGAAGTAGAATAATACTTTTATACTACAAAGCAATAAATATATATGATATAATGACAGCAGATGATCTGGAAACGGATGTCTGCTGTTTTTTCGTTATAGTTGCCGTGCATGCAGATGGTGGGAATGATTTTTCGAATACGCTCCTGCGTGTGCAGGCTGAGGAGCCAGCAGGCAGGATCATTTTTGTAAAAACAACACCCCAAAGGAGGAGAAATTAATTATGTTATTCGACAGCAGAACAGTTTATCTCGGTGCATCCAGAGACAAATATGAGCAGTATTGTAAAGCCTTAGATTCAGAGAAAATCAAATACAAAACAAAGAGAGTCAACCACGAAGAAAAAATGACAGCTCCGGGCAGGGGAACTGCCCGCAGTATGGGTGGGAATTTCGGGACAGATAAAACATTGTATGAAATCATGGTCGGAGAGAAAGATTACGACAATGCAATGGGGATTCTGACAGCACTGAAGTAGACGGAATCTATCCTGAAGAAGAAAGTATGCAAAAAGTGTGCAAGATAATGTGCAAGATAACGGAAATTCTGGAGGTGTTTTGTGGGAGAATATAAACCGCCATTTACAATAACAAATGAGATATTATCATATGTGTCTTCAATTTCTGAAAAAATAGGGCGAATCACGGCAATCAGCAGTCTGGAAACAAAACCGCACCTGAGAAAGAATAACCGAATTAAATCTATTCATTCATCTTTAAAAATAGAAGCGAATTCTCTTTCTCTGGGGCAGGTTAGGGATGTAATTAATGGCAGGCTTGTACTGGGGGAACAGAAAGAAATACAGGAAGTTAAAAATGCATATGCGGCGTATGAAAGCCTTTCGGAAATTAATCCCTATAGTATAAAAGATTTAAAGAAATTTCATGGGATTATGACAAAATATCTTGTGGAAGAATGTGGGGAGTTTCGCCATGGAGAAGAGGGAGTCTTTAATGGAGATGAATGTATTTTTATGGCACCTCCGGCACAATTTGTACCGCAGCTTATGGATGAACTGTTTGAATGGATGAAGAAATCAAGGAATAGTGTTCATCCATTGATTATGAGCAGTGTATTTCATTATGAGTTTGTCTTTATTCATCCATTTGCTGATGGAAAGGTAACATTGAGATACCAGCAAAATGTGGCATAACGGCGGCAAACTTGCTTTGTATATAAAATTTAATAGTGTATAAGCCAAAGGGCGTTTCACTTTTATAGGTGGGCGCCCTTTTTTCATACCTATTTTCAAGAGAAAGGAGATCCCCATGGAATTAAACGAAATGGAAAAAAGCTGCTCTTTCAGGTGGAGGGCGATTATCAGACAAAAATCCTGAATGAACTTTATATGACCGTGAGGTACTCAAATAATTCCGAACAGCGGGAGGCGGCAGAAGGTCTTATGGCAAAACTTCGTGTTCTGTCAAATGCAGAGTGCATGGATTGGTAAAAGATATTCAGAAGAATTACCGTCTGCTCTATCCAGCCCGGACGATTGGAGAAAAGATCGCCGAGGCCAGACAGCAATCAGGTGCAGAAAAATTGAAGGGGCATGACATCATGGCACTTGAACGATTTGACCCGGATGTAAGGCACATGATCGTTTTTGATGTATTGTCTTACGATTCCCCTGTTGGCGACAAAGGCGATAAGATGCGCTTGTTCCTTACAGATGCCGGCTATCAGAAATTTTTAGAGAGCCAGGAACGGGGCGAAGTGAAACTGAAAAACCATGCGAAGGTCTCTGGCGGCCATCTCCATTATGACCACAGGGATCATGCCTTGTAACGGAATAGTCGAAGAAAGGAGGCGATACAATGGCAGTATTCCGTGTAGAGAAAACAAAGGACTTTACGATAATGAGCAATCACCATCTGCGCAATACGGAGTTGTCCTTAAAGGCAAAGGGGCTTTTATCACTTATGTTGTCACTGCCGGAAGATTGGGATTATACCACGAAGGGACTCGCCCATATCTGCAAGGACGGTGTGGATTCTATCACTACTGCCCTGAAGGAACTGGAGCGGCATGGTTATCTCACCAGACAGCGCCTCCGCTATGATAACGGGCAGTTGGGAGACATTGAATATACGATCCATGAGCAGCCTGTAAGTACCGAAAACACAGGGCTTTCACCTAAACGGGAAAATCCAAGACAGGTAAAACCTGAACAGGCAAAACCTAAACAGGCGGAACCTGAACAGGAAAATCCGGCACAAATTAAATACTAATCCAATTAAAAACAAAAAATCAAAAAAGATAAATCAATAACTCATCCATCAATCTATCCGGCAGAGCCGGAAGCGGCGAGCCGCACGGATGGGATGGATCGGATAGAGCTGATAGAAGCCTATCGTGAAATCATCAAAGAAAATATCGAATATGACTTACTGGTCTTACGGTATGGCAGGGAACGTCTGGACGAAGCCCTTGAACTTATGCTTGAAGTGATTTTGTCGAAACGCCCTTACATACGCATCGCCGGAGATGATTTTCCGAGGGAGATCGTCAAGAGCCGGTTCCTGAAGATCAATTCCGGTCATTTAGAGTATGTCTTTGACTGTATCGACAAGAACACGACGAAGGTCGGAAATATCAAAGCATATCTGCTGGCGGCGCTGTATAATGCCCCGGCTACAATGGACAGCTATTACCGTGCCGAGGTCAATCACGACCTGTACGGCTGTTAGACACCTTTGGGTGTCTTTTTTCATTTCATCACAGGAAGGAGGCAAAGCACAATGAAAAGAAACACTGTGCCGGTACTATGCCCGGCGTAACCAAAGAACAGATTCAGGCAGCGCGGGAAGCTGACTTGTTTACTTACCTGCAATTCCATGAACCCGGCGTGCTGAAACGGGATGGACCTAATTTCCGGCATAAGGAGCATGACAGTCTGGTATATGTGACCGGGAAAAGGTACTGGTACTGGAACAGCCGTGGACGGAGTATCAATGCGCTGGACTACCTGATCCAGATTCGGGGATATGGTCTTGTGGATGCGGTTCATGCTCTGGTAGGTGGAGAAATCCGGCAGGAACCGGCCTACCGAAGTACGGCAGAAATACAGGTATCAAAGGAGCCGGAAAAGAAAGCATTCTCTCTCCCTGGGCCAGACGTTGCGCGACCGCTGCGGTCTCCTATTTGCAGAAACGGGGGATCAGCTCAGAAGTCATTCGCCAGTGTTTACAAGCCGGGATTTTTTACGAAGCCCGGTATCATGGAGAACCGGTTTGTGTGTTTGTAGGGAAAGATGATTCCGGGAAAGCGAAGTTCGCCTGTATGCGCAGTATCGGCGGCAATCTCAAAAAGGATGTCTATGGCAGCGACAAAGGATATAACTTTTGTTATCCCCCGCAAAGTCCGGGCAGCCGGCATGTGGCAGTTTTTGAAGCTCCTATTGATGCGCTTTCCCATGCAACACTTCAAGAGTTGGAGGGATGGAAATGGAATGGTTATCGCTTGTCTTTGGGAGGTACTTCCCATGTGGCGCTGACTTCTTTCCTGGAACGCCACCCGGAGATCCGGCGTGTTACCCTTTATATGGACCGCGACCTTGCCGGATTTGTCAATGCTCGGAAAATCAAGACCATGCTCCACGAGGATAAACGTTTCCGTCATATCCGGGTAAGTGTCAACCCTCCCCGGATGGGAAAAGATTACAATGAGAAATTGCTGCAGGTTCGGGAACAACTGCAAACCAGCCAGCACCAACGCCGCCCAAAAGAGGCGGCTGTTTCAATTTAGGGAGGATTTCAACATGAATGGATCTCAACAGATCTGCTTTACAGACAGTGCCGGAAAAGCGCTGTTTTCCATTCCTGACAATGGTTTACTTTGTCTGTTCTATGGAAACGGGGACAGACACTTTGCTGTTTGCCATCGTCTGGATGATACCCATGCAGAAATTGACGGGGTAAATTATTCGCTGCCGGACTTTGCCAAAAGGATGAAACACAACCAGATCAGCTTTGCCCCGGCATAAGGCTGGAAAACAAATAACAGGAGGATTTGAAAATGAAAAAATTGAAAATACCGCTTTGCAGATGATTGCCGAGGCTTCCCGGTGTCCAGACTACAGCCCCGATATGGTGAAATCGCTGATGAAAAAGCTGGACATGAACGAAAAGGGCTTTGCGCTTTTGATGAATGTTGCCCCATCACAGTGCGTCTTTGGACCAGCGGAGCTGCACAGCCCTGCGGCACAGCAAAACGCCTCATGCAGATTTATGAAACCGGTCCGGAGATTGTCGGCAAGATTGCCGGCGGGCCGCTACCGGCAGATGGGAGGGATTGATGAATGACGGAGACAGATAGCCAGCCGATTGCGGAAAATGAGCAGGTCAAAGAACTGCTTGCTCTCCTAAAAGACAACAACACACCGGGATATGAAGAATTTGCCAAGCTGATCGAGCATGTGACCGGGATGGAGCAGCGTCTTTTGGAGGCAACCGAGGAATTAAAGGCAGTGCGTCAGGAAATGCAGGGATTACAGAACCATTCTCTGAAAGATGCTCTCCAAAAGAGCTATACAGCTATGGAGGCGAATATTTCCGTTATGCGTCACCGTCTTTCCGAACTCAAAGGCCAGATCATAAACGGGTGCAGGAACATCCTTGCCGATTTCAGGGAACGCGGTGCTGTCGCTTTGAATGGGATCACACAGTTTTTACATGTCAGACCGGTGTTGGAGTCCATTCAAAATGCGGCAGAAAAAAGTATGCAGGCCAGCAACAGGGCTGTTGCCAGAATTGATGCTTTCAGTACGGAATACCACGAAATGGGGCGGCATCTCAAAAATATGGGCCGTGCTATTCAAGGAAAACCTGCGGAGACAGACGCAAAAGACAATGGAAAGGTTGCCAGGGTGTTCAAAGGTGCTTTCAAAGTGGAGGGCGCCCTTATATCCTCCATTAACCGTAATGCGGAATGGGCACTTAATACCCTTGCCCGGTTGGAACAGACTGCGGAAAGGCGCCCTTCTGTTTTGGAAGCAATGCGGGAACAGGCAGCAAAAACGGAACCGGCAAAAAAGCAGCCGGCACCTTCCCATGATAAGGAAAGCCGGTAATTGTCAGGTTCACATGAAAGGAGGAATTTGATTGAATCAGGAACCACTACCGCAGATTCATTTGATCCGTGATACAGACTTATCCGTCTTTGCGTATGAGCTCCATATTTTGCCGGAGATTTTCTTAGGGAATGCGAATTCAATATGCGTTCTCTGGCGACAAATACCGGGGCTGATTCCATTGCCATCATGGGGAAAAATCACATGTGGCTTTCCGACGCCTTGTTTGCTTATTGTTCTACGGCGGATCTTCATCAAATGATCTCAACAACGGAGTTTATCGGAGCGAGGGCTTTCCTGTTTCATACGGACCGCAGAGAGGGCGGTCACTTGTACGGGGATGTCCTAATGATGGATTTAGGCACGCTGCGGCAGGATATAAAAAGAAATATCCTCTATCCTTGCGGCGTCAATGTCGAACGCAAAGGTGGTTCAGCAGCTATGGTCAGCCTGAAAGAATGGACTGAAATGGAGCTTTACGAAAAAGATGCTCTGAAAAGTTGGGGATTTTCTTATGCCCCGAATCAAGTTACGGAATGGCAGTACCACTATTCCACGATGTTCAGACAGTGGATGGATCAGGCATTTCGTTATATGCCCCAGGATTTAGAAGAACGCCTGAATATGCAATATATGGAGGCAGCCCAGAACCCGGATATGGATAAGTACCGCATACCACAGGGAACGGCAAAGCAGATGCTTCTTTATGACGAAGCCCCTGTGTATCGCCTTCTTCCATCCGGTTCGGAGAAAATTGCGCCCATCGCGGCAATCTCTACGGGCTTGTGGTATGAAAATTACCGGGAGTTTGCCATTGCACCAGAGGATTTAGGCGCTTTGGACAAACTGATCCGCAGGGAAACCGACCGGCTCACAGGAAACCTCCCACAACTTTACAAAACGAAGAACGCCGCCCTGCCCCGGAGCGATAAGAATTCTACACTGACTGGAGGTGATGAAGATTGGCAGGAGTGCATGAAGATTTCGGCGAAAAGATCGGTGGTGCGAAAAAAGACTTGTGGAAAGACCGCGGGCTGTATGCGGATGATCTGGAAGCATGAATGAGCGCGAAGCCGAAAAATTTGTGAAAAAGGATAATGTCTGGAAAAAGCCGGACTATGCAGCCATGCTGGAGGAAGGGATTCCTCTTGGCGTGGTCTATTTTATCAAAAAAGCGAGGGACGGCTTAAACGCTTCCCCTCAGTATTACCGCACGGATGACACCCCGGAAAAACGGACTGCGAGACAAAAGGAATATATAAAAACAGTCCGGGAATTGCAGGCAGTGCTTTCAGATGTCCGTACTGTGGAGGATACTGTGAGAGCCTATGACCGCTTTTTCGTTGACAATGGATATTTAGAAAAGGTACAGGGCTGGGGAAGCGGAATCCATTACCGGGCAACGAAAAAGGGACAGGACAATCCCGTGATCACAAACAAATTGTCCAATACCATGCTGATCCGCTCGGCTGAATATTTTGAGCGCAACTTTACTCAGAAAGCAAAAAAGGAACAGTTTTGTGTTTCCAAAGAGCAGAAAATACCGAAAGGTTATGCGATCCACTTCAACGACGGGAAACATACCTATTCTAAAAATGAGGACTGGAAACCCGGTACCTACTATGTGACAAAAGGCTATTCGATCCTGCGGACCAATTTTGAGACCAAAGAAGCTGCCCTGAAATGGGTGCAGGAACTTGCCAAAGGCAGGAACAAAAACGGAAAGATCCGGTTTGTCCCTCCCCAGCTCGCCCATGTCAAACGTACCGGGCCGGATTACCGGAATGGTGTGGAGATCACCGGACAGCATTATCTTGATACCTTTGGGTTTCGCGGCGGCGAGTTTGGAAACTGGATGAACCAGAACGACCGTCAGACCTCCCTTAACATGGGATTTGAAGCACTAAAGGATCTGGCGTCAGCCTTAAGATCAGCGATAAAGATATTGCTTATCAGGGAACGCTTGCTATCGCTTTTGGTGCAAGAGGCAGCGGCAATGCTGCGGCTCATTATGAACCTTTGCGTACAGTCATCAATCTTACGAAAATGCACGGAGCCGGTTCGCTGGCACATGAATGGTGGCATGGACTTGACGATTATCTTGGTACAAAGATGGGCGCAAAAGGGATGCTGTCAGAACAGCCCCGCCTCTATGCGCCGTTCCAAAAACTCATTGACACCATGAAGTATAAACCGGAAACACCGGAACAGGCAGCAAAGCGCACGGAAGCACAAACAGAACGCACCCGGAAAATGCAGCAAGCTGGCTGGATTCCTCGGTTCTTGCTTCCCTGAAACGGTATGGCAATGAGGAACAGATGGAAACCTACGCAGTCTTGCGGGAAGCATTTTTGTCCGGCGAACCCGGCTCTGTGGAACAGATCAGCGCATTTAAAAAGAATGTTACCGGCCGGGTAATTCCCAAAAGTGAACGGGAACGGCTGGAAATTTTTGAGCGTATGCTTTCCGGGATGCAGGCGCAGGAGCTCCGCAGATTGGACGGACGGAAACTGATTTTTACCGTAATTCGGTACGCATGGGAAAAGAATGTGAAAAAGACGGCGGTTATTGGGACAGCAACGTGGAAATGACAGCCAGAGCCTTTGCCTGTTATATCAAGGACAAACTGCCCTACACATCGGATTATCTGGCAGGCCATGCCGACTGTGCCCTTACCCTGGTTTCCGGTAAAGGCGGAGAAATGGAGGTATTGAAAGCCTTCCCTGTGGGGGAAGAACGCCGTGCGATCAACGCTGTTTTGACGAGATTATTCAGGATTTGAAACGGGAACAGCTATTGACCCATGCCGATGTAACGCTTCCCCTCTCTGTTTCTGAACTTCGTGAGGCAGCGGACGGTCAGCTATCCATGTTCGGCGTCGGCCGTCCTTCCGTGATGGATCAGCTTGCGGCAAACAGACCGGCAGATAAAAAATCACCGGCACAGACGGTTTCCAGAAAAAACCATGAGCCGGAAATATAGCAGGAGGTGAACAGCATTTGGAAGAAAACAGGGATTACCATGCCTACCGGTATGGCGACCACTTGACGCCGGGATCAGAGCTTAAAATAGAACACAGCGTAGTTTGTGAAAATGTGGACATTTCTACTCTGATCACAATGGGAACAGATAGCTAGAAGCTATGCGCCAAGGAAGTATCGACGGGGAGCAGAAAGCCTATGAAATCGTAGTAGCTGCCGCAAAACAGTGGGAACAGCAGGCAGCGGCAACACAGACGATCAACCGGGCTTTGGAATATCTTCGTACACCGGAGATTGAACATACCGGCAACCAGTGGAAAGACACCGATAACTGGAGGGCGGATCAGAAAATCAGCAACCGGGTCTATCAGATGACCTGCAGTATTTGGGAAGATACGAAATATGACAGAGAAACCAAACAGAGTGTTCCGATTGCCTGGTATGTGACATGGGAAGTCCGTATTCATTCCCCGAAGCAGGGATATGGAGCAAAGATTGCCGGACAAAACCAGAAACGATATACAGATAAGAACGCAGCCATAAAATACCTGGATGGGCGAAAGAAAGCCTATTCCCATTTATTCACGGAAATTTCCCCGCCAATCCCGAAAGAATATGAGCACCATTTTATGGTTCACGGTACTCTTTTACCTGGCTATACGGTTGAAGGACTGGAACAGGCCAAAACGAAACATGCCGCCGCCGAGGTTTCGGAGGGCGATATTTTTACACCCCAAAACCGGGAGAAGCCTTCCGTCCTGGGGAAGCTCTCTGTGGCAAAAACTCAGGAAAAAACGTCAACCGCTCCCGGTACGGCAATGAAAAAGAAGGAGGATATACAATTATGAAAGTGTTAATGGTAGAGCCGGGCAAGTCCCCTTATGCTGCGGAGATCGAAAGTGGTCTGAAATCCTTGCAGGCGGCAGTGGGCGGAGATATTCAGGCGGTCTATCCGTATGAGGACCCGGTGGCTCTGATCTGTAATGAAGAAGGCAAGCTGATGGGGCTGCCTCTGAACCGGGCTCTCTTTGATGATGACGGCCACATCTATGATATTGTGTCCGGGAATTTTCTGATCGTTGGTCTTGGCGAGGAAAATTTTACAGACCTTTCTCCGAATCTGATGGAGAAATATGGGGAGCAGTTCAAGTACCCTGAAAAATTTGCAAGGATTGCCGGCGAGATCATTGCAGTCAAGCAGCCTGCAACCAATGAACACCGGGAAAAACCGATGATGCACCATCCGGCCCGGATTTGTAGAAAGAAAGGAGCCAATTATGTTAATGGCAGTAAATGAACCTTATGCCCTTATGGTGCAGCCGGACGATATTCTGATCTCTCCCCGCGAGGTAGATGAACATTTTGGGACGATGGTATGCTTCCATCCCCGCTATGCGCTGGGCGACCATCACAACTATATGGACAAAGACGACTTCCTGCGGGAAATGTATTTAGATACCGTAGGACATGATGAAGCCGGCATGAAACGCTATGAACGGATGGTAAACATTGTAAGCAGCCGTTTCCGGCATGGACCAAAGACAGAGGAACGGGCGATCGATGAAGCAATGCAGAACGTAATTTCGGAAAAGTATCTGATGCTCCCCCTTTATCTCTACGACCACTCCGGTCTTGCCATGAGTACAGAAAGTTTCTCAGGCAGGGCTCCTCATGCAGAATGGGACAGCGGACAGGTTGGCTGGATCTATGTTTCCAAAGAAGATGCCCTAAAGGAATTTGACGCTGACAAGATGACCGGCGCCATCCGGCAGAAAGCGGACGCACTGATGCGCAGTGAAGTCGCCGCTTATGATTCTATCTGCGTGGCGAATGTTATGGGTTTGAGCTTTATAAAAACGGGGAGTTGTCGGATAGCTGCTGGGGCTTTATGGGTAACTTTTCCGATGTGTTGAAAGATATGGCGGAATACCTCCCGGATGAGTGCAAAGGGATGGTCTATCATCTGGAGGAACAGGAACGCCCGGCTACGATCATCAAGACGCTTTTGAAACACGCTAAAATTCAGGTCGATCAGGCAGCAAAAGCCTTTGAACACGCTTCCCGACAGCAGGTTCTTGGGGAAAGCCGGTAAAAAGTTATTTCCATATTATAAATACCGATTTTATCAGAAAGGAGGATGCTCTTGCAGGAAGATCTCGAACAACGAACGGTTTCTGTTTCTATACAGGCAGCAAAACTGTCAGGGCGGGTACTGCGTGCGGCTATTGCTGCGGTACTCCAAAAGATGGAACAGGAACGTACAATGCCAAGAGTCGGACGCAACAGTATGAAGCGGCTGACTTATAAAGACCCCGGAGCTAATACCATTGAAGTTTCAGGACGAATCCGCTCTTTTGAACGGTATGCCAGGAAACATCAGGTACGCTACCATATAGAAAAGGAACTTGGGACCGATCCCCCAAAATGGACGGTATATTTCAAGGCAAACCAGGCGGATGCACTGACGGCAGCATTTAAGGAATATACAAAGAAAGACCTTACACGCAGCACCAGACCGTCGCTGCTTACACAGCTTCATAAGTTCAAAGAACTGGCGCAGTCGCTTGGCCGTGACCGTGTAAAGAACAAAGAACACGGAGGACCGGAACGATGAAGATCGATGCAGAAACAATGAAAAAACAGGTCATTCTCCATCTTCCGTATCTTCTGCTCCTTCTGGTATTTGCCAAGCTGGGCGAGGCGGTGCGTCTGGCTCCCGGAGCGGACGCTTCCCAAAAGCTGTTAGGACTGTCCGAAGGCTTTGCCCTTGCGTTTCAGAATATGTGGCCGGGGGCGGCAATGGACTGGCTGATCGGTTTATGCGGTGCAGCCATTATGCGGCTGGCAGTCTAT
>ENA-OPZD01000206-OPZD01000206.1-human-gut-metagenome-genome-assembly--contig:-NODE-206-length-18613-cov-2.471979_pt1 | contig 18613 bp, 22 predicted proteins | sample MGYA00242479_ERZ504495 | MGnify/ENA primary metagenome ERZ504495 (study PRJEB26092, sample SAMD00036286) | human gut metagenome | host: Homo sapiens | study: EMG produced TPA metagenomics assembly of... | reverse complement strand
ATATAAGGATATTATTATTTTCAAAGTATGATGGAATAGTTAAACTAAAGTTTTTCGTCAGGATGCTTATAGATATACTTCATCAAAGTTTTTTGGTATAACTTAGTGATTGAGATGTATTCATTATATACGAATACTCATTTTATTATTATGCCAGTTTATAAAATATTGTTTTGGATTAGAATAATACTTTTGGCACATTGTTATGGCCATATCATATTCGATTATATTGTTCATTTCTGATGCAACATAATTGGGTATTTCTAAAGTGTGAATTTGGATTTCGTCTAAAAAATCAATAAAATAGTCATCCCAGAAGTTTTCGTTATTGGACAAATTTTCAGGAGTACTGATATCAGCAATAATTTTTTGAAAATTTCTGCATCAGATTTACTCCAAAAAGGTACTCCCAAAATGCATGGTTCTGAAAAGCAACCAATTTCAAAGGAAATTATTCGCCCATTTTTATCAAGAATAGGTTTCCAAGCGTCAACTTCCGGATTTAAATATTTCATTACATAATAATAGCTATAAGGTTTATTAATAAAAATATTCTCTGCCAAAACAACATCACCTTCAATGATGAAAGTATCACCTATAATATTAACAATACTGTATATCCCATAGAGCGTAGATACTGAACAATTGGGATCAGATACGATGGTACAACCATATTTTTCTTGTAAAAATGTATATTGATCGGCATATATTCCTGCAATTATAACAATATCATTTATTCCAAAGTCATTTAAAATTAGAATTGTTCTCTCAATATTGGGAAGCCCAAGAATTGGTAATAAAGGCTTATGGGTATTGTTTTTCCTCAATCATACGGGAACTATGTCCAGCAGCTAAAATTATTGCATTCAAAATATATTCTCCTACATTATTCTCTTTGTAATTCGATATGGGATAATAAGGTATTATCTAATATCATTCCGATACCGGATAACTACTAATTATCATTTAACCGTCATGAACCTAAGAATAAGAGGTACTATTTTTCGTATGAGTGGGTTTGATTTACTTTCAATTAGAAACCTTATGGATACAATGGGGTGGTCGGTAGAACAGGCAATGGAAGGACTGAAAATTCCTGAAGAAGAAAAAAAGGAAATATTTAGATTGAATTAAAAAAAGCATAGGAGTACAAAATATATCAATTTTGAAAATAGTAAGGTGAGCAGTGCTTTGAGTGTTCACTTTATTGTGTGGGGGAAGAGACCGATCCTCTTTACTGTGGAAAAAGAAGGATTATCCAGTAGAAAACACCCTGTTTTTTAGTGCAAAAACTGTGTACAAGATTGCATATAGTTGTAAAATCTAGCATAATATCGTCTATTAAAGAGGGAGCAAAAAAGGAGGAACTCCATGAATAAACGTACCGCAAAAAAGAATTAAAAAAATGCAAAGTGGTCGTGGAGATGGTGTTTCACTTATTATAAAAAACACAGGCTCATGTGGATAAAGAATGCAATCCATTAGAAACACCAAATGCCCGATTTATCCATTTAAAACGTCCCAAAATCCAATATATTCAGAATACGGATAAATAAGGATACTATTTATATGAGAGAGATCTTGTAAAATGATTGTTGACAGTTTCTCTATCTAATGTTAGGATAAGGTTGTATTCATTTATGTACAAGCAAATTTGTGCAATGAATTTTTATTCTGCATGGCAGCAGAAGAGTTACTTTGGCATAGTCTGCAATAAAATATAGGAATAAGTTTAAGACAAGGTATAGAAAGACAAATACCTTGTCTTTTTTTGCGTGTAGGAAGGAGGAAAATACCTAAAAATTGCAGACAGAAAGGAGAGAAAATGGCAGAGATAAAATTATTTGACACATGGACATTTCAGGAAGAAATGCCGGAACCATTCAGCAGGTTTTTACAAAAAGAAGGATTACGAAAAACCACTACCATGGTGGAATGTCTTTCCAGTATAATCAGGGAAGACAGGCAACACTGCATCCCCCACATTGAGGGCAATGCTCAATATTGCAGGGATTTATTTGAAACAAACAGAAGGAGCTCTTGGGTTTCAAAAGGAATTATGATTTGTTGAATTTCTATTGCATGGAATATGTAAAAGGAAAACGACGCTACGCATTGGTTTATAATCCGATCAGTGCAAAGATACGTGGTGTCTGTAAAACAGAAAAACAAACATATAAAGCTCTGGATTTTGTTGAAAGAAACGTCAGTGACGGAGAGGAGCTTTTGGCAATGCTTATTTATGTCAGTCTGGAAAAAGAAAGAAGCATTATATAACCTGGAGTTTGCTCAGAATTTTATTTTTATTCATGCAGCAGATGAAAGAAGGATGGAAAAAATGCAAAACTTGCATTAAAAGCAGCTTTTCTTTGTTGTGATAACCTGTACCGGAGAGTCGAAAATGTACAGGATTTCAGCAATGAAGGAATTCCGTTGGAGAAAAGCCAGCTTGGAAAGAATGGTATGGAACAACTTTCCACACTTGCAATCGAAAGTGAACTGTATGCACCAAACGATGCGATAAAAGGTACATTTCAGATTTTGGAGAAACGAAGAAAGTAAGAGAATGGACGTTAAAAGAATTACAGAAAATTTACAGACAGCACTGGCAGGTTTCTAAAGATTATCAAGACCGTATTCCACAGCTTTCAGAGGATATGAAAGTTGGGGAATATGCGCAGGATATCCTTTCTGCAATTGTAGAGTCTCCTTTCCGGAAATTTATGATCACCGGAAATGCAGGAACAGGAAAGACAACAGACGCACAGATGATTGCCCAGATTTTAGGAGTGCCTTATTTTGCTTTGAACTGTGGACCGGAAACCGATGAAAGTACACTGGTGGCAGGGATTTATCCAAATTCCAGGAAAAAGACCGAAGATAGCATGAAGTTTCCTTCTTTACAGGAATTTGTTACAGATCCGATGCAGGTATTAGAAGAAGTAGCCCATACAAGAAAAGAAGGGATTACCAAAAGCGAAGCCTTTCGGGAACTGTTAGATGCAGTGTATCAGTCCGGTTACCAGAAAGCAAAAAATGAAGGGGATTTTGTAATGCAGGAATCGGAAATCATAAAAGGCTGCCGAATGCCTTCAGTGATTGAAATTATGGAGGCTTCCCTTATTGTAGAGCCAGGGACACTTGGAAAACTTAACCGGTTATTAGATGACTCCAGGAAACTGGACCTTCTGTACGGGGAAGTCGTAGAACGACATCCAAATGCAATTATCATCATCACTACCAATCTGAATTATGTTGCAAATAGGGAATTTGATTTTTCCGTGGTATCCAGAATGAATAAGGTACAGCATCGCAAAGATTTAACAGAACAGCAGTTGGCAGAACGTGCAATGTTTCGGACAGGCTGCAAAGATATGGAAGTTTTAAAACAGATGGCAAAGGTAATGAAACGACTGGATGCAGTCGTAAAAGAAGAATTTGGAAAAGCCGGACTTTGCGGCTACCGGGAATATGAAAACTGGGTATATGAATATATGCGCACCCAAAATCTTGTAAAGGCTGCAGAAGATACGGTATTATCCAAGCTTGCATCCGATGAAGAAGATAGGGATATGCTCCGGCAGGTATGTATGGAGATTTATGTAGAGCAAGGGAAGGGATCTGTATGAGAAGTAAAGAAATAGGAAATAGCAGGCAGACAGAGAAGCGCTTGCTGCGGGATATGGAAGTATTTTCTTCTCCTCAGTTTTTAAGGTTAGTGCAACGGATTGGAAAAGAAATTACAGATAAGCATGATGCACAGATCCGGTTTTATTCCGATGCAACGGATCACAGGGCCGGTTATTTTGAGGGGCGCTATATTTATATCAATACCATGAATATGCTTACACAAAGTTTTCCGACTTTGGATTTGAGAAGCAAAAGCCTGATAGGCGTGGAAGGACATGAATGCGGGCATCAGAATTACAGCAGTATCTATCTGAGACGGAAATATATAGATGGAATTGCAAGTGGGATTTTATATCCAGCCTGGCCGCTGCCGGAGACGGAGCGAGAAACTGGATTTTTACAAAGTATGAAAGAGGGTTTTCAAAAGAAAGATGCGGTTCTATTAGGACTCTATCTGCAAACAGCCGGAAGGCTGCATGGATATCTGGAAGATGCCTTTATCGAAGAACAGATGTGCAGAAGATTTCCAGGAAGTATCCGGCAGGGGATTTTGCAGAACCGTAAAAGGAATATGGAGCAGATTTCTAGTCTGAAAAGCCAGATTGTACAGAAGAAATCAAAGCTGAAGATTATGTTACTTCTGTTGGTGCAATATATGTTTACCCATAAGGTCAACGTATGGGACGGAGAAGTTGCAGAATATATGGAACTGCTTAGAAACTGTATTCCGGTTCTTTTTGAAAACGACTGTTGATATGGGGGAAAGCGCAAGGTATCTTGCAACAAACCAGATTTTATTGAAGTTGTGGCCTTTGCTTTTAGAAGAAGCGGAAGGCATGGAAAGAAAAATAAAATCGACAGGAGAAAACAAAGAGAGCGTATTGAAACAGGCTTTTGATGAGTGGAGAAAAGATCTGCCACAATACTCGGAAGAACCTTCCTGCAGGGAAATCCGCATGGAGCGAAAGGAAGCTTCGGATGTTCTTTGGAATGGAGGAGAACTGAAACGTACTTTTCAGAAGAAATGCAATCCATTCAAATAGAAAGAGAAAGTGTAGTAAAAGAGAAGGAAAGGCTGACAGAAGGAAAGACAGAGCCTTTGCTTTCTGAATTGGAGCAAGAAACTGTAAAGACAATTGATATTGGAAGAGAACTGCACAATATTTGTCTGGAATTAAAAAGAGAAGCAAGGGAAAAGGGATATGAGGAATGGATGCGGGAGCGTTTGAAAGAGATTTTAGAAAATACGGAGTTTACACCTGTGAACCGGGAAATTAAAAAGCGTGTTTTCCGAAAAGAAGTCATTTCACAAACCGCATATCAAAAATATAGAATTTTTCAACCGCAGATAAAACATACTTTAATGAAAATGAAGCAGGATTTACTACCGGTTTTAAAAAGGAAGAAAACCCATATTTTGCGCTACCAGTATATAGGAAAAAGATTGGATATGGCACATCTTTGGAATCCTGAAAAAAGAATTTTTCAGACCAAAATCCCTTCTCAAAACATGGATACAGCGATTGGATTTTTATTGGACCAGTCTGGTTCCATTGACAGCAAACGGTGGGAAACCTCTGTGCTGACAGCCCTTTGTGTGGTGGAATTTGCACAGGTATTTGGGATACCGGTATGTGTGAACGGACACTGCACAGGGAGAGAGCATATAGGAAGGAAACGAGAGGAAATTGTGTGTTTGCATTCCTATTTAGAGTTTGGTGAGAAAGAGGAAGGCAAGTACCGGATTTTGGATATGGAGACAGGCGGAGCCAACAGAGATGGGGCGGCCCTTCTTTACATGGCAGAAAAAATGGTAAAAAGAAAGGAAAAGATGAAAATCCTGATTTTTTTCTGTGATGGACTTCCAAATGCACAAGGCTATGGCGGAAAAGTAGCAAGGGAAGATTTACAGAAGGTACAAAGGCAGCTGAAGCAGAAACAGATTACTTTGTTTGTGGCAGCGATTGGAAGGGATCAGGAGGATATTCAAAATATTTACGGGAATGCCTGTATCAATGCGGAGAATCTGGAACAGCTTCCGCATCAGATTGTAAAGAAACTTTTAGAATACATGGGATAGAGAAACAGGACAAGGGACTTTTTCAGGTCTCTTTTTTGATTGGAGGAATTATGGAGCAGAAAAAAGAATGGATTGAGGATTTCTGGCGTACAGGGTATGCAATCCGTCTGGGAAAAGACCAGTATTTTCAGGAAATCAGAAACAAACGTATTGTAACCGCAAAAATTTGGAAAGCCGCTTTCTTTCAAAGCTTAAGAGAAGCTGAGATATTTGCTCAAAAACATCTTTGGTATACGGGGATGGATCCGCAGATTTGCTACCGTGCTTGGGTACTGGTATCTATTGAAAGTGAAGAAGAACAGGAGTTGTTTTGGAATGGAAAGCAGTTTGTCCCGGAACTTGGGAAGGCAAAACTTTTTTCCAGTTCGCAGGAAATGCAGACTTATGTAAAACGTTTGGGACTATCCAGACAGACTTATCCGGAATTATTGCCGGTAGAGAAAAAACAGATGAAAAATGCAGCGTAAGGAGGAAACAGGATGGAAATTAAAAATTTAGCACAATTAAAACGGGTTATACAAGAGAAAAGAGAATTTATTATCAGAGTACACCGACAGGAAAAATTTTTAGGACAGAAGAGAATACCTAACGTGGTACAAAGTAATGGATTTTATTCTGTCATATCCGGACAGCCGGAGCATGAGGTCAGTTGTGCAAATTATGGAAAAGGAAGCTGGATTGATTTTGGGAAAGCAACTCAGTGGGAATTTCAGGAGGAGACATGCAGTATGTATTTGCCAGAAATGGAGCATATACCTGAAAACCTGATTTGGACGATTGGATTTTGCAAGGATAAAAAGAATATCCCACAAAACTTTCCTGCTCCATTCTCTGTAATGCTTATTATCATGGGGAATTATTGCTGCCAGAAGCAATAAAAACCTTCCCGGAGGCACTGGAATACGCGAAGGACCATTTAGATGAAATTCCATTAGGAGAAATGAATTATATAGAAAACAGTGATGTACTCGATCAGGAGAATTGTGAGTTGGTAGCTGCCGATTCGAAAGAAATTCCAGAAGACAGCAGCAAAGAAAACGGTTTGAAAAGTTCCAAAGAGGAATGGTGGAGGATCATTGAAGGAATAAAAGAACATGAAAGTAGACTGGCAGAACAGGGAAGGACAGAAGATGCAGAAAAGATTGCCAGAGGTATGGACTTTTTCTATCCAAATGATGTTGTAACGGAGATTTTAAAAGATGGAGATGGAAGAATTTCTGGGATAAAAAGAGGAGAAATTTCTTTATCAGATGACGATTATTATTTAGCAGATACCCAGGAACCTTATTCCTTCCGTCAAGTTACTTGGGAGGATATTCTTGGAATAATGGAGGAATATTCCAAGAATGGTTATCTGCCTCCCATCTTTTCAAAGGGAACGGTTATCTGGCTTTCAGAAGAATATGAGAGCGATTCCAAAACATCAAGATTTTACTATCCGATGCAGCTGCCACCATGGAAAAGTCTGCAAATGATCCGAAAGTTGGATTGCTGGTATGCAGATACCGATTTGGATCGTAGGGAATATGCAGAAGAATATCAAAGGATTGTATCTGGAATTTTGCATGGTCTTGTGATTTTAAACCCGAAAAAACTCGCATTAGAAGAGGTGATTAAAGAATGGGAAGTGAATTTTACAGAACCCGAAAAAAGAGGGTATCGAGCAGCCTTTGATGAAATTCGTAAAGGTAAAATCCCAATTGTTCGGGACTGTAATTACATAACAGATTAACCACAAAAGAAAGAATAAAGGGCTGTGCAAGACAGCCCTTTCCAGAAAGGAGAACAAATGGATATATTAAAAGAAAAAATAGATGCAAACAGTTTTCAGACTATGAAGCATATCATTTTCCTTACTTCAACAAAGAATGATAAGATACGGTATTTTGAAAAAGAAGAGGCAGATAAACGTTTTCTTCCAATAGGGAAAGAACAAAAGGAGGAAGACGCTTATACCTTTCAGTATCCGGGTGAGATGCTGGAGAGGTATGAAGAAAAGATAGGGGATACTGTTCAAATCCGCAGGGCACTGGCATTTGCCCTTGTAACTATGTCTGATTTTCATGAAGCACAAATGTATGTGGGAACACAATATGAAAACTTTCTGAAACGGATAGAACGAGAAGCGAAAACCGATATTTATCTAGCAGGAGCTATGTGTTTTTTAACTCTGTCTGAAAAGAAACAAAAGTTTTATTATGAACGGATTAAAAGTTATTCATACAAAGAACTTGCAGAATGTATGTGTATCCTGTTTTTATTCAAAGGGAAAAAAGAAATCTGGGAAATGCTAAAAGAAAATGTATGCTCTTTCTTTGAAAATGAAAGAGCAGTAAATATCTTCCAAAATGCTGAAATGTATATCTGGTTTTTCAGAACTTATGAAAAGGAAATTAAAAAAGAAAGAAAACAGATATTTTCGAGATTAAAACTTTTGGTGAAGATGCAGCATACCCACGTAAAAGAACGTTCAGAGCTATTTCAACAGATGCGAAAGGCAGGTTACCAAAAAGAAGAAATTTTTATTTAAACCTGCGGATGCTGCAGGCTGCAAAGGAAGACAAGTTAGAAACAGTAAGCCAGATAACATGGGAGCGTGCTTCAGAAAGTTTTTGCATTTTTATATGTAACCAGGAAAAGGAATATTCGGAGGAGCTTTATCAGCTTTGCAGGGAACTAATACAAAAGCATCGTTCTTATGAAATCAAAATCGGCGGATATGATGGGATTTTAGGCGCCATGAAATGTCAGGTAACTGTTAAAAATTCCAAGATATATGCACTGCTTCATACTTATGCAGGAGAGCGACAGGCAAATCCTAGCTGGTTTTTTATTCCATCATGTAAAACACAGGCAAAGAAAATCTTTTCTCTGTTGGGGAAAAAGGATTTTGATAAAAAAATACGGGAGACTTTATATAATCAGTCTTTTACGGAACAGGAACTTCAGGAGTATCTGAAGATTTATCAGGAATTGACAGAGGTAGATTATATTCAACAGATGCTGCAAGAAGAGAACTATCAAAATCATAAAATTTTTTGAAACATTTTGCAGAAAAGAATTTCTTAGATCCCCGACAGATTATAAAAGAATTGCTTACAAAGGGAGAAGGAAAAGCGATTTCTGAATGGGAAGAACCGGAAAAAAGAAGTATGGCTATATTCTTCCTATATCGAAGATTGGATACGGATTTAAAATTCAGACTGCAAAACTTCTTTTGGATAACCGATCCATGGAAGAAATCAGAAAAGAAGGAAAACGAAATTTCTTATGGAAGAGTGTCGGAATTCAGGAATTTTATTACAGACGGGAATATGATAAGATGAATTTTTTGAAACTTCATTTGCAACCAAACCAGGTCCTGCAGTTGTTTTTCTGGATAGAAGAATCTGTTTATCGGTTTCAGCCACAAAAATATTTTGCTTTTCTTTTAAAAGTCTTGGAAAAAGAGGAAAATCTTATTTGGCTTCCGAAAGAACAGGCACAGGAATTTTGGAAAAAACTAATGGAGCTTGGGATAGAAGAAGCTGGAAGTAAGAAATTTAGAATGCTATACATGGAGAAAGAGGAACGGGAGAAGTTTTATAAAGAACAGGAAGAAGCCGCAAAACAGAAAAAAGTGGCTGAACTGGAAAAGCAGACAAAAGAAGCATACCAGCATTTTTGGAAACTGCAGCAGGAGAAAACAGCAGAAGAGATTTTTTGGAAAATCGATTCACTTTTCTATTCTTATCAAAAAGAAGCCTATATAAAAGCAACGGTTCAGTTCCTAAAAAATATTTAGAAAAAGTGGGGTGGAAATTACCAAAAGCAGCAATTTGGGAATATTTAAAACTGCTATTAAACTTAGGAAAAAGAAGGGATAGAGATTGCAACTATAAAAGAGTGGTTGATAAAAATGGAGGTAGAAGATGCTTACGACGGTGACGGAACACATGGAGATTATTAAGGGATTGGAAGGACTTGGCTGGCAGGAGATTTTAGGATTTTCAAATCAACAGCTCCTTCCTTTTACAAAAGAAATTGATACAGACGAAAAGAGAAGAATATTAAAACAGCTTCCAATCGAGTATGGAAAGAAATTGGTTGCCTATCCGAAAATTCTTTCAAAGATTATAAGTCTACTGGAAGCAGGAATTTCAGCCTATAGAATAGAAATGTTTATCGGCGGTGCCGATGAAAAACTATTTGACCGTTCCTATGAGGAATTGGAAGCAGCTTTGAAAACAGAAGCAATTTCGGACAGATACGTAGCTGTATATCTCCAATATTATTTTTCCAGTCATTTGTCCGAAAAAGAGTGCAATATATTAAATAGAAACATGGAGTTTTTTGAAACATATTGTGATAAAAAGCTACAAGATTTAAGCTTTTCAGAACGAATGTTTTTGAAAGAACCGATTTTTACAGGGGACTTTTTAGGAGAAGTGATTGGAGAAGAACACTTCTTTCAGGATTTAGGAAAAGTGAATGTATTGGAACTTTTGAAGTATTTGTCAAAGTTTCAACTGCCAATGTTAAGTAAAGAGGCATATAGGCAGATTATAAAAAATGCAGAAGAACTTTATCCGTTATTAAGAAAAATCGCAGACCGCTTGCATAAAGACGTGCTGTCTTGTTTTTTGACAAGGTGGCTGGAGAATGAACAGTTATTGTTTGATTTAAACAGATTTGTAAGACAAGGATGGATTTCGCAAGGGAATTTCTATACAAGAGCAGGGTATATACAGGAGGTTTACCGGTATGCCATAAAAGCGGTGGACCGATTGAAATATTATCAGGAGTCAGTACTTCTTTATGCAGTCAAACATCAGAAAAAACACTTTTTGAAGTTGTATGAAGAAAATACAGAACTGTTTCTTGAACTTCCATGGAATTCTATTTTATTTCAAAAAGCATTTTATGAGGAGTATGTCAATCTAAATACATTAAATTTTCAAAATTTAAAGGAATGCAGAAAAATAAAGGAATGTTCTGCTATAGAAAAGACAGATATGATACAAAAAGAGTATACTTTTGCGGAAATAAAATTATTTGCTGTCTGTCCTGACAGAGAGTATATCCGTTTGTACCACAAACTAAATTATAGAAGGGTAGACGATCGGTTGAGAGTTATGCAGGAAGTGGTGAAAAAGAGACTCTTGGACAAGGTAACTAGCGAAGAAACGCTGGAAAGAGTTGCGGCTTTTTTATCCCACAAACCATTATCTAAGTGGGTGAAAGAAGAATTGGGAAATATTTCCGGCCTAGTAGGGATGGATATACTAGATTTGTTTCTTTCCTGGGAAGAAGTTGTACGTTTTCTTCCAGAAGTGAAAAATGGTTTCCAACTGCGGTATTTGATAGCAAATAAAGAAAAATTAAGTTGGATACCCAAATTTTCAGTCTGCCTATGCTGAACTATTAAAAAATGATCCTCACTGGGAATGGATGAAGAGCACTTTTGCTTTCTCCGATTCGTTTATCAGAGATCATGAAGCAAATATCCAGACATTTCTGGAACAAGGCGGTTCTGAAATTTTGTATGAATTTTATAAAGGAGATACCGGACAGACAGAAATGTTGCGTAGATTGTTGGTCGCAGAGCTTATGGGGAAATTTAAAGACTTAAAATACCATGATGCAGATCTGGAAAAGGAACTTGCTTTTCCGATTTCAGAAAAACAGATGAAACTGTGGGCAGAAAATCTGCAACTTCAGAGAAAGGAATGGAAGATCTGGGAAGAAGACCGTTTTCTTCCGGTGATGCAGATTGGGGAGCTGCCGGATAAAACCTGTTTGAGTTACAAGACAGGAATGTATCGAAAGTGTCTGCTATCCTGCTTTGACAGTAATAAGAAAATTATATATATTTCTTATCAAGGTAAGATTGTCCTTAGGGCAATCCTTCGGCTTACAAAAGCATCTGAAGAAAAAATGGAAAGGGAGAACAAAGAATTTCAATTTGTAGATTTTACAAGAGTACGGGAAAGAAAAAGAAACCAGAGCAACTGGTTCTGTTTTGGAAAAAGCCTATGTAAAAGGGATTTCAGACAGATTGGAACAGGAGATGTTTAAGCTTCTTTTTCGTATGGTAAAGGAAAAAGCAGGAAGACTCAACATCTCATTGTTAATCAGTGTGATTACTTTGGGAACATTCCAAGTGGACGGTTTCAAAAAGAGAGCAGATACATCTATATCTCGGCTACCAAAGGAAAAGAGCAGTATTTGGATTCTCTAGGTGGAAATCATGGAATTGCTTCTGAAGGAAAATACCTGCAAGCATCGGTCTTCCGTCCAATATCCCCGGAAAAGTGTGATTATGAAAGAATGGAGGGAGAGGAATTCTCTGAAATATCATAGAAAATTCAATTTGTCAGGTCCTATGAAGTTTGATATAATAATCGTAACAAGAGAGTGACTGGTTGTAGAAAAGAGAGGAATTTACGTGGAACATACAAAAGCAGATATTATATTTAAATATTTTTGGCGGAATAATGAACGGTTTGCCGATCTTTTCAATGTAGTTGTGTTTGGAGGAAAAGAGGTTATTAAGCCAGAGGCATTGCATGAAATGGATACGGATGTTTCCGGTGTCATTCAATTAAAAGATTATAAGGAAACGTTATCCAGAACAAGAGATGTCATTAAAAAGACCGCTTATGGAGTAGAATTTGTTGTTCTTGGAATTGAAAGCCAGCAGCATATTCATTATGCCATGCCGCTGCGTCATATGGTGTATGATGCAATGAGTTACCTGAAGGAATATCAGGAAATTACACGCAAATATAAAAAAGATACCGGGAAAAAGACAGAAGATGAATTTTTATCAAAGATGAAAAAAGATGACCGGCTTCATCCGGTTATCACATTGACAGTGTATTATGGAGAAAAACAGTGGGACGGACCGTATTGTCTGAAAGATATGATTGTAGAAATGCCGGAAGAAATTGCCGCTATTTTCTCAGATTACAAAATGAACCTCTTGGAAGTACGGGATTCAGACCGATATGTGTTCAATAATACAGATGTTCAAAGTGTTTTTGAAATTACCAGGGAAATCTTTGCCGGCCATTTTGAAAAAATTCAGGAGAAGTATGGAAACAAGGAGATGGGTTCAGATCTATTAACAGTTGTTGGTCAGATGACAGGATCAAAGGAACTGATTCGTATGAGTAGAAATATGGAGGTAAACAGTATGTGTGAGGCATTAGAAAAGTTGAAAGAAGAAGGCGAACAAAAGGGTAGAGAAAAAGAGCGAGAAGCAGTCATTCTTACAATGCTGCAGAATAATTATCCGATTTCTGAGATTTGTAAACTTTTGAATATCTCCGAAGAAGAGGTGTTAAAAATTAAAGATAGAAAATAATACCATTTTTCAGAACAAAAGGAAAAAAGAATATTAGATTTACTGAAAGGCATCAAAAGGATTTTTGGTGTCTTTTTTGTACCTAAAATGAAAGGAGAAAAAATTGAAGAAACTGGTATGTAAAAAATGTGGAAACGAAGTTTTACCTGAAAAAGATAAAGCATTAAAAAAGGAATATCCATATTATTGCAGTTTTTGTGATGAGAACAAATATAGATTTGAGTGTATGAGCGTAGAAGAGAATAAAGCATAGAAAAGGAAGGAACTGATATGACAGATGAAGAAAGAGTATTATCCTGCCAGCGTGAGATTCGAAGACTTCGGAGTGTTGTCCGGGAGTATGAAGAAGAAAGAAGACTGTTTCTTGCATGGTTGGAAACGGAAAGCAAAATACCGTCTGAAAACCAGGCTGGATTGAAGAGGGTGAAACAATATTGGGATACATATCTGCATCAAAGGTAGAAAAAATAATACGTTTTATTGTTAATGTACTGTAACATATCCTGTGTTAGTTGAAAAATAGGAATCTTGCTTATATAATAAGACTTTTATTTGCTAAAAATTTCTTGAATTACAAACGGGATTTTCATCTTGCTATTTTCCTCTCTTACATTTATTTTTTCTATAACAATGGCAAAAAATATTTTTCTAAATGAAAAAATACTTTACATTTTGAGGCGAATGTTGTACAATTTTTGTAAGATAATTAACAAAGAGGTAGTGGAAAGATGATTATGAAAGAACAGATCTCTGTTCGTTTTGACTGATTGACTATATTTTATTTACGGAAACACCGTCAAGGCTGGATTTAACAGGATTTCAGTCTGGCATTGATGAGAATCGTGGCGTAAAAATTTGTTTGTCAAAGCAAAAGAAAGGAGAGGTAAAGACTCATAGCCTCTAAAACCTTTGATTTTACTGTAGTTGAGCCTATTTTGAACATATAAAATTGACACTACCAAAACAGAAAAGGAGGTATGTTAAATGAAGCTTTGGAAAAATAAGAAGATGAACAAAAATGTAGTACAAACAAGTAACTGTGAAGAACTAGACGAAAATGCAATGAAAAGGGTATTTGGGAGTGGGAACAGTCAGGTAAGATATATTTCAGATGAATATATACAGGCAAAAATCTTAAAGATGCGAATAGGGGTATAAATGAAATGGGAAAAAGGAATAAGCATATAGAAAAGGTAATTGGAAAGAGAATGGGTATTCAAGAGAGTGGAAGTTCTGTTCAAACAGCTATTTCTAAACATAATTTTTTTGTCATGATATTAGAGGGGAGGGCTGGAGGCAATGCAAAAAGAGTTAGGTTTGTAGAACAAAGTGAGCATAGCGAATGTGGAATAACATCTGTAACAATGTTACTAAATTATCTAGGTGTTAATATTTCGTTGAATTCTTTGAGGGATAAATATGGAGTGCCAAAAGGGGGAAATACATTATTTCATTTGAAATCGATTCTTCAAGAATTTGGGATTTCAACGTCAGGCTATAGAGTGTCTGGTTTGGAGTTTTTTCAAAGAGAATAACAACCCATGTATACTTTTTTGGGATCATAGACATTATGTGGTTTTTGAAAAAATTATTTGGAACAAGGTTGTTATTGTAGATCCGGCGCAAGGTAGAAAAAATATTCTTACAAGGAGTTTTTAGAACATTTTTCAAATATGGTTTTATTTCCTACAGATATAGATAAAACGATTATCAAAAATATTAAAGAAGAAAAAGAGAAAAATGTTCTTATTGATTTGCTTACAAACAAAAAATTAAATTATCGGATTGATTTTATTGACAATCTTAATTCAATTTTTGCTTTGGGTATTCCAGTAATAACACAGCGTGCTGTAGATAACTACATGGTATTATCACAGGATATGGCAATTTTGGAAGTCATGATTTGGATAGGGGCAGTATTTTTAACATATTACACGTTGCAAGTTGGAAGAACGTTAATAGTAGCTAAATTTCAAAACTTCTTTGAGCGGCATTTAATGACCGAATTTATGAAAAAATTATGTCGTTGCCGCTTAACTTTTTGTAAACCGTTCTACGGGCGATTTGATATTTCGTTCAAATCTAACAACATATATTCAGCAGCTACTAAGTAGTCAATTGGTGACAACGGTAATAGATATTGTTTTTGTAATAGCATATCTTTACTTGATGATTAGCTATTCTTTGGAATTAACAATCATTAGCATGCTTGGTATATCTATTATTGTTATTTCTTCTTTTATAAATACGAAACGTTACCAAAATTTGACTGATAAAGAGTTACTGCTACATTCAAAAGTTCATCGAACATTGGTGGAACTATTTGAAGGGATGGAAACTGTTAAATCTATTGGAGCGGAGAAACAGTTTTATGAAGATTGGGAAAAAAATTTTAGTGAACAATTAAAAGTTCAGATGAGTAAAAATCGTACTTTGGGATTTATAGGAAACATTTCAACAGCTACCCAGTTTACAATGCCACTGACGATTATTGGAATAGGTATTTATGGGATAAGCAATAATACATTATCGGTAGGAGAATTGATTAGTTTTAATGCGATTGCCACGGCATTTGTTACACCAATTGTTACAATTATGGGAGCTTTTTCTTCGATTATGTTATTACGTTCTTATTTTGGGAAATTATCTGAAATTCTAGAACAAAAGGTAGTCACTGATGATGAAAAAACATCGTTTGAGGAAATGTATGAATCTATCGAGCTTAGGAATGTAAGCTTTCAATATAGTAAATTTGAAGAGCCAATATTAAAAAATATTAATTTATCTATAGGAAAGAATGAAAAAGTGGCCATTGTAGGTCCTAGTGGTTCTGGTAAAAGTACGCTAGTAAAGGTACTATCTGGTTTGTATTCTCCATCAGAAGGAGAAGTATTATTGAATGGGAAAAATATAAAAGAATTGAGTCAAAACTCTATTCGTCAAAAGGTCAGTATGGTAAATCAAAATCCAGCAATCTTCAACATGAGTTTAAAAGAAAATATTCTTATGAATAAAACGGGGGTAAGCGATGACACTTTTCTTAAAGCAGTGGACGATGCTCGTGTTGACGAGATAATTCAGACTTTACCAATGGGATTTGAGACTCAAATTTCAGAAGGGGGAATGAATCTTTCAGGCGGACAGATGCAAAGAATCGCAATTGCACGAGCAATTGTAAATCAGCCTGAGCTGATGATTATGGATGAGCCGACAAGTGCTTTGGATAATATTTCAGAAAATTATATTATGAACAGAGTGAAAGAATATAATTTTCCATGCGTTGTTGTATCGCATAGATTGAACACAATCCAACATTTCGATAGAGTTATTGTAATGTATCAAGGAAAGATTGTTGAAGAAGATCACATCAAGGAATTAATAAAAAAAATGGTTTATATAGTTATATTTATAGTGGAAATCTTAGTCTCGGAAGTTTGAAAGGAGAAGAAGCAATTGAGTAAAAAATTTAAAAGAATTAAATTAGTAGTGGTAGGACTTTTCGCTTTAGTAGTGGTAAAGAACATAGTTATAGAACCTGCAAAGATAGTATCTGCTGCAGATACTTATATAGATAAGAAAATTGGGCATAGCGAGAAGGATAATGCAACTTTATTCAGTTCAGAACTAGATAGTAATGAGAAAAGTATTGAGAGTAAAGCACGAACTGTGAGTAGTGAAAATAATAGAGTTGTGGTGGATGTGATTTTGAATGAAGGATATACGGTTGAACAGTTTGAAGAAATCATAAATGAGTACTATCCAGAAATAGCTATGTCTTCAACTCCGGAAATTCAGTTGATTCATTTAATGCTGCCTACTGATATGGATGTGGATAGTTTTTAGGTGATGAAAAAGTTCAACCATATATTTATATAAAAGGTGAATTGCCAGATATTTCGGTACCGCAAAATCCTCTTGGTAGTGTAGAGTTGAGCAAAACGAATTTTTCAGACTATAACCAGGCTAGAATGCGTATGACAGAAGAAGAATTGTTTGATACAATGGCATGGCATGTAGATGAGGTAACCAATGATAGAATCTCATTAGATATTTCCACAGGGGAAGGTGCAAAAGTTGGGATAATTGACAGTGGGGTAGATGCAGAACATCCAATTTTGTCAGGAAAGATTAATACATCTATTTCACGTTCCTATGTAGAGGGAGAATCATGTTTACAGGATAATAATGGACATGGGACAGGGGTTGCTGGTATTGTTGCACAAATTGCACCTGAAGCGGAAATGATTGTATATAAAGTTATCGGTGCTAATACCGGAGACTCAGCATGGACAATAGAAGCTATTATTCAGGCAGCGAAAGATCAGTGTAATGTTGTAAATATGAGTTTGGGAACATATAAATGCGAAGATGTAGAAAGTGAACTATTAACTATAGAAGCATTTGAAAGAGCAATAGAATATGCGGAAACTCAGGAATGTATTGTAGTTGCATCTGCAGGAAATAAAGCACTTGATCTCGACCAGTATTACCAAACAGAACATATAATACATTTACCGGGAGGGATAGAGAGTGCCGTAACAGTATCTTCAAAACATAAAACATCATTGGCCTCATATAGTAATTTTGGATCAGACATTGATTTATGTGCCTCAGGAGGAGATTTGACTTATACAGAAGAAGGAATGTTGGATTTGAGTCAGTGGATATATTGTCTTTATCCTACAAATATGGATAATGGACTGGAAGCTCTGGGTGTACCTCAAGGATACAGCTTTAATTGTGGGACAAGCCTTGCTGCACCAATTGTATCGGCAAGCTACGCAGATGTGTGGTCCTATTAATTTGAAAAATGAGCGAGAGGTATCTATGGAATATGTTCTTAAGGATATAATAAATGGAGTAGATGATCTTGGATTAGCTGGAGAGGACACATATTTTGGAGTGGGAGCAGTTAATCTGTATAAATCATTAAGCAATTTAGACTAATTAGTAGTAGAAGTAGGGGGTTTCAGGTATGTGAAACCTTCTGCTTTTTGCAAAAAGATAATTTAAAATGATGTTGTGGGAAAAAGGTATTTTCATATTGAGTTGTATCAATTGTTTTTAAATTGTTTACTTGAACTATATCCAATCAGTGCAAATATGCACTTTGTACGAAGAGTTTTGAAATAATACACTACATAATTTACAAACAATTCTCTCAAATTTAAAGTGATAAGGCTTTTGACCCTGACATCTTAAAATTATTTAAGCATAAGAATTAAAACCCCGTTGAAAAAAATTATTTACAAAATGAGTGAAAAATGTTACGATACTAATAAAATATTATCGAAGCTAAAAGGAAAAGGAGTGAGCAAATGGGTGTAAAACAGTATAAAATGACTACGGAAATGAACATGTTTGGCGTGCAAAAAAAGAATAGACACAGCAAGACGCTCGCTGATCGTGCTGGAGTATCAAGACAGACCATTATGCAGCTAGAAAAGAACAGGTATAATCCATCTCTTTTATTGGCATATACTATTGCACAGATATTGGAGGCTGATATAAAGATTATTTATTTTAAATATTATGCTTCCATTTTACGAATTGGA
>ENA-OPZD01000204-OPZD01000204.1-human-gut-metagenome-genome-assembly--contig:-NODE-204-length-18784-cov-2.875757_pt1 | contig 18784 bp, 18 predicted proteins | sample MGYA00242479_ERZ504495 | MGnify/ENA primary metagenome ERZ504495 (study PRJEB26092, sample SAMD00036286) | human gut metagenome | host: Homo sapiens | study: EMG produced TPA metagenomics assembly of... | reverse complement strand
CAGTATAAGAGTTTTTCCAAAGCAGCCGACGTTATGGGAAACAATCAGCCTAACATTACCCGGTGTATGAATATTCTGGAGAATGAGCTGGGATGTAAACTTTTTATCCGTTCCAATCGCGGAGTACAGCTGACCATTGAAGGAGAAAGACTTTTTGAACATGTATCAATTGCAATAGAACAGCTTGTATCAGGAGAAAATGAACTTCTCAAAGATAAAGGTCTGGAAAGCGGACTTGTAAATATTGGTGCCAGTGAGATCGCACTGCGTTTATTCCTGCTGAACGAACTGGAAGTCTTTCATCACCGTTATCCACATGTGAAGCTGAGGATTTCTAATCATTCCACACCACAGGCAGTTCAGGCACTGGAAAACGGTCTGGTAGACTTTGCAGTAGTTACCACACCTGTCGCTCTGAAAAAACCACTTCAGAGAATTCCCCTCTATTCTTTCCGCGAGATTCTTATAGGTGGAGAGGAATATGCGGAAACAGCTTCCAACAAACACTGTCTTCAGGATCTGCAGGATATCCCTCTGATCGGGATGCTCCCGGAAGCAGTACAAGAGAATTATATACACAGTATTTTATGCGCCATAACCTTCCCTTCTCACCTGATATGGAAGTGGCAACTACTGACCAGATTTTCCCTATGGTGCAGCACAACCTGGGAATCGGATTCTTCCCTGAAGAGCTTGCTGCTGAACATATTGCTCAGGGGAAAATCGTCCAGATTCCCATTGAAGAGCCTCTTCCTGAACGAAAGATCTGTCTGATCCGCAATGTAAAAAGGCCACAGAGCATTGCAGCACGCAGCCTTGAAGAACACCTCACATCACACCGGGAAACAGAATAACTGTTACTGCAGACAGCAGTACCCCCAAAACAAGGGATCACTCCTGCAGATATCCGGTCTGCAGTGGTAATCCCCTGTTTTATTGATGTTATTTTATTTAATCCTTTCATGGATAAGCTGATACGTTTTTTCTTCATATCAACTCCGATCACTCTTACATCTACGATATCCCCTACACTCACCGCTTCCAGAGGATGTTTGATAAATCTCTCTGTCATCTCGGAAATGTGCACCAGACCGTCCTGATGTACACCGATATCTACAAATGCACCGAAATCAATAACATTACGGACAGTTCCCTTCAGCACCATTCCTTCTTTCAGATCTTTCATTTCAAGAACGTCTGAACGAAGGATCGGTTTCGGCATGTCATCACGAGGATCTCTTGCCGGTTTCTCCAGTTCCTTCACAATATCACGAAGTGTAATCTCACCGATTCCCAGTTCTGCTGCCATCTTCTTATAGTCTTTTACCTGCAGGGAAAGTCCAAGGAGATTTCCTGCCACAACATCATTTGGCTTATATCCAAGTTTTGAAAGAAGTGCAGATGCTGCTTCATAGCTCTCAGGATGTACACTTGTTGCATCCAGAGGATTCTTTCCACCTGAAATACGCATAAAACCTGCACACTGTTCAAAATGCCTTTCGGTCCTAATTTCGCTACTTTGAGAAGTTCTTTTCTGTCTGTAAACTGACCGTTCTCTTCTCTGTAAGCTACGATATTTTTGGCAATTGCTTTGCTGATACCGGAAATATACTCAAGCAGAGATGCAGATGCTGTATTTAAATCTACACCAACTTTATTTACGCTGTCTTCTACAACGCCGCTTAATGCTTCATCCAGTTTCTTCTGGTTCATATCATGCTGATACTGACCCACACCGATAGATTTCGGATCGATCTTAACCAGTTCTGCAAGCGGATCCTGTACACGTCTTGCAATGGAAGCCGCACTTCTCTGTCCTACATCAAAGTTCGGGAATTCCTCTGTAGCCAGTTTGCTTGCAGAATACACAGATGCTCCTGCCTCATTTGTGATAACATACTGCACCTTTTTTTCCGGGATTTCTTTGAGCATATCTACGATCACCTGCTCAGATTCACGACATGCTGTACCGTTTCCTACTGAAATAAGGGATACACCGTATTTTTCGATCATACCTTCACTGTATCCTTGGCAGCACGGATCTTTTTCTCAGTAGTCGGAGCTGTGGGATAGACAACTGTTGTATCCAGAACTTTACCTGTTGCATCTACAACTGCCAGCTTACAGCCTGTACGGAACGCAGGGTCCCATCCAAGTACGACTTTGCCTGCGATTGGAGGCTGCATCAGAAGCTGTTCCAGATTCTTGCCGAATACATGGATCGCGCCGTCTTCTGCCTTATCAGTAAGGTCACTGCGGATTTCTCGCTCGATAGCCGGTCCGATCAGACGTTTGTAACTGTCTTCTACAACTGCTTTCAGAATCGGAGTTGTATTCGGGTTGTCTTTTTTGATCACTCTCTTATTCAAATAACGAAGGATGTCTTCCTCCGGTGCATTTACTTTAACAGTGATAAATTTCTCTTTCTCACCACGGTTTAACGCAAGAATACGGTGTCCTGCCAGTTTCCTGACCGGCTCCTCAAATTCATAATACATTTCATATACGGACTGAGTTTCCGCATTCTTTGCTGTGGAAGAAATACTTCCGTTCTTTGTTGTCAGGTTACGGATGTAGATACGATAGTCTGCTTCATCGGAAATACGCTCTGCAATAATATCTTTAGCTCCATTCAATGCTTCTGCAACATTCTTAACACCCTTTTCTTCGGAGACGTATGCCTTGGCTTCCTCTTCTACCGGCTTGTCTGTCATCTGCAGAAGAATGATATCTGCCAGTGGTTCCAGCCCTTTCTCTTTGGCAATTGTCGCACGGGTACGGCGTTTCGGGCGATATGGTCTGTATAAGTCCTCTACTACAACCAGTGTCTGGGCATCCAGAATCTGTTTCTTCAGTTCCTCAGTCAGCTTGCCCTGGTCTTCGATGCTCTTTAATACCTGATTCTTCTTATCTTCCAGATTTCTCAGATACGTCAGTCTCTCAAAGAGTGCACGAAGCTGCTCATCATTAAGGGAACCTGTTGCTTCTTTTCTGTATCGGGAAATGAATGGGATGGTGTTACCTTCGTCAATTAATTTGACTGCGGCTTCTACCTGCCATTTCTCCACCTTCAATTCCTGTGTAATTACCTGAATAATATCCATTAATTTTTTATCTCCTCTTGTTGCTTTTCAGAATGCAGATGCGTGTAATTGACCCTTGCATCCACATTGTTTTTCTTCTATAGCATAAAAAACGCTCTTGTGATAGGGTATCAATCTGGCGTTCATTTGTCAAGTGTGGGATTGATTCTGCCAATATGATACATACTGCCGGAATAACATTAGCCAAAATATTCATCCAGCTGTCTGATAAACTCTTCCGGCACTTTCCGTTCAAACGGAAAAATTTCGATGTTTCCCAGTCTGTCCGCGATATGCCCCAGTAAAATCGCGCTTCTCTCCAACGACCAGTCCGACAGCAGTGCAATGGTATCATGACGTGTATGCATGCCAAATCCATCCCTGTTTAATGTCATAGCCGGAATACCTTTCCACGCAAAGGTGTTAGAATCGCTTCCCCAGATCTGATTCTTTGTAGACATGCCGATTCCTGTCTCATGAGCCATATATGTGATCATATTGCAGATTGACGCATCACCTGTCACTCCTACAACCGTTCCGCCCACAAGCTGTCCTGCGAGGTCTACATTCATATTGAAACGATGAGCCGGAAGTTCTGTTTCATGTTCTTTAATATAGTTCCGACTTCCAAGCAGACCTTTCTCTTCTGCACCAAACCATACGAATTCCATTGTTCTGCGTGGTCTGTGTTCTTTGAAATATCTGCAAAGTTCCATGATGATCGCGGCACCGGACATATTATCGTAAGCACCAGGTCCCTCCGGTACTGAATCATAGTGTGCAGTAAGAGTCAGGATCTCCTCTGCTTTATCTGTTCCTTTGATTCGTGCCACTACATTTCGGGATGTACGTGTCACTGTCTCCTGTTCTACGGACAGGCAAGCCTTAGCTGCCCCTCTTGTCACTAGTTCGACAGCATCTTTATAATGAATGCTTACACCCGGAATTCTGTTATCGTAATTTGCCGCTTCTATCCCGGCTGCTTTTTTCTCTTCACCTGGCAGATTCTTCGGTAAGCTGTATGCACGCGGTGTCAAATCTACGCCCTCGTCCAATGGGGAACCGGCAATACTGATAAAACCGGCTACACCTGCTTTCACCAGTTTCTGGTACAGTTCCTTTCTTACCGGGTCATTTACCATAACAATTTTTCCTCTGGCATTTGCGAGGCTGATCTCATCAGCATTCTCCACATACAAAAAAGATTCATTCCGTCCATTCTCATCTGTATTGGCACATCTTCCATATCCGGTTACGATGTATTCTTTTGCATATGGTTCCGTTATCGTAAGCTTCGCCTTTTTTACCTGAAAAGTTTCAAAACAAAACTCTTCCAGATGGTTCTCCACACCAAAACTATTCAATGTTTCCTGAATAATCGTTGCTGCTTTTTCCTCTCCTACAGTTCCTGCCTCTCTGATATAATCAAACTCCGCCAGAAACTCCATCTGACGTTTTCCACTGATTTCATTTGTGTTCATAATTGTAAAAAACCTTCCTCAAATATATTTATGCTACCAGCAATTATTCCTATTATACCATTTACGTATAAGCTTTTTCCACCATTATAAATGAGAAAATTCAGTAAAACCAAATTAATAAAAATAAAAAAGACCTTTATCAACATTTTTACATTTGTGTCAGTTAAAGGTCTTTCATATTATGATTTTTATTTCAAGCTATTGAAGTATTCATCCCATGGTTTTGGTTCGTTATCTTCTTCCTCTTCCGGAATTGTCTGACTCTGCAGGCTGTCCTGTAATTCTTTACTCTCTGAAGAATCATATGGGTTATCCTGTGTCGTTCTATTATTTTCCACAGAACCATACAAACTATCCTGGGTATTCTCACTTGCTGCATTATTCTGCACTTCTTTGTTCTCATCCGAAGCCACTGATGAATCACCTGTCACACTCCAAAACTGCTGCGGATGCGTCTGATCTTCCTGTGGCTGTTCACTCTGTGAATAGCTGTCAAACATAGGATTCACATAGTCTCGTGCCACACGTTCTTCTTCCTCTTTCTGCACTTTAAGCTCCCCTGTCAGATCACGATAGAACATTACTTCTGTCATGGCCATATATGGAAATACCCACAAAAGTGCAATATAGAACGTAAAAACAGAAAGAAACATCAATGGGATAAAGCTTATCTTCAGCATAAGATATCTTCCGAAGTTTCCATGCATCATCTCCAGACTCTCTTTCATAGCCTCTGTACTTTTCAATTCCGGCTTATCTGCCAGAATATAATAAGTCATCTCCAGAGGAATGACCAGAATCTGATAAACAATCATTCCCACGATCATCAGAACAACACCTGTATACAGCCAGGTAATCAGCGCCTCCACAGAAGCATCTTTACCTGGAAGATTCGCATTACTGTAAATCGTATAGGGCAACATGGTAAGCAGATTCAGTACTGCCATGAAAAATCCGACAACGATAACTCTGTCCGGATGATGTCTGTAAAAATAAAACAGGTCATTTAATGAATATGCTTTCCCTCTGGCAATATTCAAATACATATAATTCATACCTGCCGCTACCACATTGATCAGCAGAGTCAGAATAAATGTAAATGCATACGACAGCACAATATCAATTGTTTCCTCTCCCGGAAATAAAGCCGTGGATATCATGCTGCTGATCAGAGCCAGTGCCTGAACTGCAACAAACGCCAGGATCAGTATCCCATATTTTCCTGACATAGCCTGCTTCGCATAGTTTTTTAATTCACGTCTCGATGTCATGTATTTCTCCTAAATCAGTCTGCCAGACCAAAGGTATCATGTACTGCATTCATTGCGCGCACTCCGTCCTTTTCATTGATCAGAACTGTCACACGAATCTCGGATGTAGAGATCATATTGATGTTTACGCCCTCATTATAGAGGCTCTCAAACATCTTTGCTGCTACTCCGGGATTACTCATCATTCCTGCACCTACGATGGAAAGCTTCGCAATATTTCTCTCAGAATGAAGCTCTGCAAATCCAAGTCTTGCTTGATTTGCATCCAGAACTGCAACTGCATCATCCAGATCATTTCCATCGACTGTGAAGGAAATATCCTTTCTGCCCGCACGTCCGATAGACTGCAGGATCACATCTACATTAATATTCTTCTTCGCAAGGGTATCAAATAATTTAAAAGCCACACCCGGCTCATCCTTTAATCCGATTACCGCAATTCTCACTGCATCTGTATCCAGCGCAACACCGCTGATCAACATTCTCTCCACTGTAACTTCCTCCTTTACCACAGTTCCTTCACTGTTGTTTAAACTTGAACGTACCACAAGCGGCACGCCATATTTCTTCGCCATCTCCACAGAACGGTTGTGAAGCACACCTGCCCCGAGAGTCGCAAGGTCAAGCATTTCATCGTAAGTGATCTCTTTGAGCTTTCTTGCTTTCGGAACCTTACGCGGATCTGCTGTGTAAACACCATCTACATCTGTATAGATTTCACAGGCATCTGCATGAAGAGCAGCCGCAAGAGCAACCGCTGTTGTGTCAGAACCGCCTCTTCCAAGAGTCGTATAATCATCATACTTGTCAACTCCCTGGAAGCCGGTAACTATTACAATCTTTTTGCTGTCCAGCTCTCTTCTGATACGCTCTGTATCAATTCTTTTTAAACGTGCATTTCCATGACTGCTTGTCGTATGCATGGAAACCTGAAAAGCATTCAGGGAAACCGCAGGAACTCCCAGTTTATCCATCGCCATTGCCATCAGTGCAACAGACATCTGTTCTCCGATGGTAAAGAGCATATCCATCTCTCTTTTCGGCGGTTTCTCATTGACATCCCTTGCCATAGTGATCAGTTCATCCGTATATTTTCCCATTGCGGACAGAACGACAACCACGTCATTTCCTTTTTTGTACTCTTCTATACAGCGGTTGGCAACATTAAAGATACGTTCTTTATTTGCAACCGATGTACCGCCAAATTTCTTGACAATCAACATTGTTTTACTTCCTCCATAATAAGTTTACAGGAAAGAGAAGATTCTCATATCTTCCCTTTCCTGTTCTGTTTACAGTAATCACTGTACAAATATTTATCTGAAGTATTGTATCAGTGTCCACCTTATCAGGCACACTATATGATACACGAAATCTGTCAGTTTATCAATCTTTAACTCGAATCTTTGCAAGTACCTGATCTCCGATCTGAGCCAGTTTCTCTTCAAATGCTCCCTGTGTCATTTCATCAGTGATAAATGCACATTCCTGCGGAAGCTGTCCCAGGCTGATGATCTCAACATCACCAAATACCTTCTTCGCTTCTTCTGCTGCTTCTTTTTTTAATTCTCACAAAAAAATCTTCCTGTCACTTCATCCAGTGGTTTCAGTACTGCCGGAGTGCTGTTCCAGTTTGTCACAATGTTAACATGGAGATGTTTTGCGGCATCCACAATATCACCAACTACAGCACTTGCTGTAGGCAGTTTACCTGCACCGCTTCCATAGAACATGGCATCTCCAAGCATATTTCCATGTATAAATACTGCATTAAACACATCATTTACACTGTAAAGAGGGCTGTTCTGGCCGAGCATAAACGGTGCTACCATTGCATAACAGGTTCCGTCTGCCAGTCTGCGGCTGGTTCCAAGAAGTTTGATGGTTCTGCCAAGCTTCGCAGCATACTCCATATCTTCAGGTGTGATCTTTGTAATTCCCTCTGTATAAATATCTTCAAAATCAAAATATCTCTCATAAGCAAGAGAGGAAAGGATTGCGATCTTACGGCATGCATCGTATCCTTCCACGTCGGCGGTAGGATCTGCCTCTGCATAACCCTTCTGCTGTGCTTCCTTTAATACAGTGTCAAATTCACAGCCTTCTGTGCTCATCTTATAAAGCATGTAGTTGGTAGTTCCGTTCAGGATACCTGTTACTTCGTCAATCTCATCTCCTGTAAGGGAAGAATTGATGACACGAATGATCGGGATTCCGCCGCCACAGCTTGCTTCAAATAAGAAGTTAATGCTCTTTTCCTTTGCAATATCCATCAGCTCGCGGCCATGCTTTGCAACCAGAGCCTTATTGGAAGTGCAGACATTTTTTCCTGCCAGAAGTGCCTTCTTTACAAAAGTATAAGCAGGCTCCACACCGCCCATAACCTCTACTACAATATCTACTTCCGAATCACTGACGATCTGTTCATAATCATGGACCAGAACCTTCTCTACCGGCTGTCCCGGAAAATCACGAAGATCCAGAACATATTTTACATGAAGTTCCTGTCCGGCACGTCTGGAAATGCTCTCTTTATTTTCATTTAATACTTCAAATACACCGCTTCCAACTGTGCCATATCCTAAAATTGCTACATTGATCATTTTCTTTTACTCCCTGCCTAATATTTTCAGATAATGAATTCCTTCATTCTGTTCAATCGTCTCTACCATGCTTCTGCATCCCCCTCGCCCGGAAGAATGTCCACACTCAGAGTAAGTGTGGCAACCCCATTGATAGGAATACTCTGATGAATGGTGAGAATGTTTCCATGAAACCGTGCAATCGTCTGCAGGACAACCGACAAAAGCCCCGGTTCATCGTCCATCTGGATAATAAAGGTGATCGTCTTTCCCCTTGTCTCTTCATGAAATGGAAAAATATCATCTTTGTATTTGTAGAAAGAGCTTCTGCTGATTCCTGTGCGCTCTGCTGCATCCTGTACAGTGTCCACTTTGCCGGAGTCCAGAAGCTTCTTTGCCTCCACCACCTTCAGCAGGACTTCCGGAACTGCTCGTTCCCTCACTACAAAATATTTCTTTTTCTCTGTTACTGGTTTCTGCATATCAATTTACCTGTCCGTTCTTTAAAGACATTTGTTTTTACACACTGGATATATTATCACACCACACAAAAATACGCAAGAAATATATTCTGCTGAATCATTGTGTAAAATCATTATGCCTCAACACGAAAAAGGCTGTCCTGATTTCAGACAGCCTTTTTTATTCTTTTATTTCTTCAGTGCGATCCATTTCAGATATGCATTGATGAAAATATCAATTCCTCCGTCAAGTACTGCATCCACATTTCCGGTCTCCTCGTTTGTACGATGATCCTTTACCATGGTATATGGCTGCATAACATAAGAACGGATCTGATTTCCCCATCCGATATCTGTCACCTCACCGCGGATACCGGAGAGTTTTTCCTCTGCCTCCTGCTGCTTGAGAAGATACAGCTTGGCTTTCAGCATCTGCATGGCTTTATCTTTATTCATGTGCTGAGAACGTTCATTCTGACACTGTACCACGATTCCGGTAGGATAATGTGTGATACGGATGGCAGATGATGTCTTGTTGATATGCTGACCGCCGGCACCACTGCTTCGATAAGTGTCAATACGGATCTCATCGTCATTGATCTCTACATCCAGATCCTTCTTGATATCCGGCATAACATCACAGGATACAAAAGATGTCTGTCGCTTACCTGCTGCATTGAAAGGAGAAATACGCACCAGACGGTGAACTCCCTTCTCTGATTTCAGATAACCGTAAGCATTTGTTCCGTTTACCTGGAAAGTAACAGATTTGATACCTGCCTCATCGCCGTCCAGATAATCCAGCACTTCCAGGGTAAATCCTTTCTTATCTGCCCAGCGGCTGTACATACGGTAAAGCATACCGCACCAGTCACATGCCTCTGTTCCGCCTGCTCCTGCATTCAGCTTAATGATAGCATTCTCACTGTCATATTCTCCGGAAAGAAGTGTCTTGATACGGATATTGTCAAAATCCTTCTGAAACTCATCCAGCATTTCCTGAATCTCAGGAATCAGTGCAGGATCGTTCTCCTCATATCCCATCTCGATCATGGTTTCCATATCTTCCATCTGTGTAACCAGATTCTGATAGGTCTCCATATCATCTTTCATGTCTTTTAATTCTTTCATTTTCTTCTGGGAAACTTCTGCATCATCCCAGAAATCAGGCGCTTCCATTTCGCGCTCTAATTCTTCGACCTTCTGCTCTTTGTTAGCCAGGTCAAAGTGAATCCCTCACTTCCACTAATGGTTCTGTATAAGTCGCAAGAATGCTCTTGAACTGGTCTAATTCAACCACAGCTTCACCCACTTTCTTATTATAAATATTCTCTGTCGGACTCCCTGTGGATAACCGACTGAATTGCTATAGATTATAGCAGTCCTAGTAAATAATTCGTTTAAAATAATACCATATCTTTAAGCAAATTACAAACAAAGAATTACCCACAGCGTGAAATGATCATTTATCATAACAATCATTTCACACTGTGGGTAATCATACTTTACACTGAATTACGCATAAAGTCTGTGTAATTTATGAGAAGAAGCTCTCTGCAACACTGATATCTGCAATATATCCCACTGTTCCTGTCATATAGATGGTTCCGTCCTCTTCCATATCGATCTGTATCATTCCGCCTGGCTGATTTACATTAATACGGGATTCTACCAGCCCCAGCTTATAGGCTGCCGCTGCCGCCGCACAGCTTCCTGTTCCGGAAGCCTTTGTATATCCGGAGCCTCTTTCCCAGATTTCAATCTCCAGATTTCCCTTGTCGACCTGACGGCAGATCTGCAGGTTCATTCTCTCCGGAAATTCATCTGCATTTTCCACATAAGGTCCCAGATTCTTTACAGCTTCTGCACTTACATTGTCTGTAAAAATAATGCAGTGTGGATTACCAACTGTCAGGCAGGTAGCCTTGTATTCTTTTCCATGGAATACGAAATTCTCCTTAATTACTTCACGAACTTCACCGGAAACAGGGATATCGCTGGAGATAAAAGATGGTTTTCCTATGTTTACTTTAAATTCCGTTGCCCGGCTGTTCAGGCATTCCACATGAATCGTGCCTGACATAGTTTCAAATTTCAAATTTTTTCTCAGTAATATATCCATTATCCATCAGATATTTGGCAAAAATACGCACGCCGTTTCCACTGATGGCAGATTCACTTCCGTCTGCGTTAAAAATACGCACACCCAATTTTCCATCAATTTCTACCGGTCCATAGAGCACACCGTCAGCACCAAGCCCAAATCCTCTCTGGCAGAGAAGTGCAATCTTCTTTCCCTGAAGCTGTACCTGATTTTTCTTCGGATCAAGAATCAGATAATCGTTTCCAAGTCCCTGATATTTACTCATAATAATTGTATTTGCCATAACCATATCTCTCCTTCTGATTTATAATCCCGGATACTTCCCGCTTTTGTATTCTGCATCGATAATCAATTGTCGGGCAATCTTTCCAACTCACTTCGCCACTTGTCTGAGTCCCCACCACTGCTTATTGCTCTTCGCAACCTCCGCAGGGGACTTACTTGATTCGGTTAAATTTTGTGTCAGGTAATTTTCTCATATCACATCCTGACTTTATATTCATTATATTTTATTGTTTTTACCATGTATATAGAGTAAAATGCTTAAAACATTGCAAAAAATGCTCTGTAGATATTACAAAAAAGACACTATTATATCATTCTCTATATAACAGCCTTACAGCAGCATCGCTCCTCTCTGCTTCAGTTTTCTTATTTCTTTACCCCTATTTCGAAATTAGTTACAAAGTTTTTACGATTACTTTGTAATTGCATGATACTATTATCGTGTGATAATGTCAATATCTTTGTAGCATATTTTCTCAGAATTATAAAATATATTCGTTACTATTTGTTACATTCTTAGTAATAATTGTACATTTGCGCATTAAATGATATGATTATACCATGAATCAAACTTTTCCCTCCGCTTATTGCTTTCCACTGCTTATTTCTTTTCACAATCTCCACAGAGGACTTGCTTGATTCGATTAAATAATCATTGCAGATATCGGAGGCAGATATGTTATTATCAGAACAGTTCTATCAGACAGAAAAAACAGGATACCTGAACGAACAATTCCGACTTTTTCATCTTAAAGACCAGACCAGAAAGGAATTCTCTTACCATTATCATGATTTTCACAAGGTAGTTATCTTCATCTCCGGCAAGGCTGCTTATCATATAGAAGGAAAAGCTTATCAACTGAAACCATGGGACATTCTTCTGGTAAACCGCCATGCCATCCACCGCCCGGAGATTGATCCATCTGTTCCATATGAACGTTTTATTCTCTGGATCCAAAACGATATTCCCTGGCAGGAACTGCTGAAATGCTTCCAGAAAGCAAATGACCGAAGCTACAATCTGGTACGTCTGAATTCTGCTCTTCAGGAAAAGATGAAAGACATCCTGTTTGAACTGGAAAATTCCGCAAAATCCGATGAATATGGAAAGGAAATCCTGACACAGTCACTTTTTCTTCAGTTTATGGTTTATCTGAACCGTATCTTTCTGGAAAAGCAGTACATTTTTGATAAAAAATCCTACACCTTTGACTCGCAGATTGCCAGTATCCTTCAGTATATCAACCACAATCTGAAAGAAGATCTGTCTGTAGAAACGCTTTCTGCCAGATATTATGTAAGCAAGTACCATCTGATGCGGAAGTTCAAACAAGAAACCGGCTATACCCTTCATAATTATATTGTAAACAAGCGGCTTCTTATGGCACGTACTCTGATCTCAAATGGAATGCCTGTGACAAAAGCAGCACAGGAAAGCGGGTTCGCAGAATACAGCACTTTTTCCCGGGCATACCGTAAACAGTTCAAAACCACCCCCAGCGAAGAACTGCCTCATTATAGCAATCCTCTAAAATAATGCATCCACTACCTTTACACAACAATTACATAACACAAAAAAGATGTAACCATGTCTGAAAGAATCTTTCCTCTCAGACATAATTACATCTTTTATTGTTCTCAGGTCGTGCAGATATTCACACTCTGCTTATTATTTCACTTTCTTCTTCGCTGTCGCACAGTAGAATACGAATCCCAGCAGTACCAGTGCCACGATCATCCATCCGGCCAGTGCTGCTGTTCCCAGACCTGCAAATTTATCATAGTAACCTTTCAGATAGATCACAATGATAATCGCCGGAATTCCATAGGCAACATAATTTTTCAGACATTTCGGGAATTTCATGCCTGTACCGGCATTCACCTCTGCAATGAAATTGTCCCATCCCCATCCGTTCTTTCTGGTACAAAACAGAAGGTAACCAAGACTTCCAAGAGGAAGAAGGTTATTAGAAACAATAAAGTCTTCCAGATCCATGATGTTGCTTTCATCTCCGAATGGCTGGAATCCGGAAAGTACATTGAATCCAAGCACACATGGAATGCTTAAGATCACAACAAGAACTGCGCAAACAACAACACTCTTTTTACGGTTCCAGCCAAACAGTTCCATATTAAACACGATCAGGTTCTCAAATACAGCAATGATCGTTGAAACCGCAGCAAATGTCAGAAACAGGAAGAACAGACTTCCCCACAAAGCCCCTCCGCTCATCTTTGCAAAAATATTGGGCAGAGTGATAAAGATAAGGCTTGGACCTGCATCCGGCTGGATTCCATAGGAGAAGCATGCCGGAATAATGATAAATCCTGCTGTCAGCGCAACAAAAGTATCGAGTACGGTGATGCTTACCGCCTCTCCGGTAAGGCTTCTGGATTTGTCCAGATAACTTCCGAAGATCAGCATGGCACCAATACCAATGGATAATGTAAAGAATGACTGACTCAATGCCGCAAATACTACATTACCAATTCCTGCTTCCTTAATCTTCTGAAAATCAGGAACCAGATAAAAGCGGATTCCTTCTCCCGCACCCTCCATCATTACTGAATGAACTGCAAGGATCACCATAATGATAAGCAGTGCACTCATCATTACTTTGGAGATTTTTCAATACCATTCTGCAATCCCATGAAACAGACTGCAAATCCGATCAGACAGATGATCACCATCCATAACATCATCGTCGGGGCATTTCCCAGCATATCGGAAAAAGACTGTGTTACTGCTTCCGGAGTCGCTCCAACGAAATCTCCCCGCAGACTCTTCACACAATAGTAGATCATCCATCCTCCTACTGTTGTGTAAAACATCATCAGCATATAACATCCAATAATACCAATAAATTTCAATGGCTTCCAGCAGCTTCCTGCAGGTGCCAGTTTGTCAAAACATTTCGCAACACTTGTGTGGCTTCCCCGTCCTACCGCAAATTCTGCTACCAGAACCGGAATACCGAGAATAACCAGAAAACATAAGTAGATCAGGATAAAGGCCGCGCCTCCATATGCCCCCGCAGATATACGGAAACTTCCACACGTTTCCAATACCGATGGCACATCCTGCTGACACCAGGATAAAACCAAGGCGTGAGCCGAAAGACTCTCTTTTCATACTGTTTTTCCCCCTTTATGGAATTGTTATGTGACTGTTCATCAATCATAATCACATAGCTGTGGATGTACTGAACAGTTCAGACAGATATTCACAATCTGCCAATTCAACGCGCTAACGTGTTTTGCGCACGATAAAGGGCCTCATGATTCAGCCCTTTTATTTTTGCAGCAGACATGATCTGCTCACAATGTTCTGTTTACAAAATCATTACTGCCCGCTCTGTAGTAATGAACTCACCACTTACAAAAATGGGAGTCTTCTCAACTGAGATAAACGAGTCAGGCCTTATTCTTACGTCCACAGCACTGTTTGTATTTCTTACCGCTTCCACATGGGCAGGGATCGTTCGGATATACTTTGATTTCTTTTCTCTGAACCGGTTTCTTAGGACCGGCACTGTCATCCTTGTTTGTTCCGGTAACTTTAGCTACCTGCTCACGCTCGATCTTCTGCTCTACATGTACATGGTACAGCATACGAAGAGTATCTTCCTGAATAGATGCAATCATTTCGTTGAACATATCAAATGCACTCATTTTATATTCGACAACCGGATCTCTCTGTCCATAAGCAGCAAGTCCGATACCCTGACGAAGGATTTCCATATCATCAATGTGATCCATCCACTTGCTGTCAATGCATTTCAGAAGTACAACTCGCTCTAATTCACGAAGCTGCTCCGGTTCCGGGAACTCGGCTTCTTTTTCTTCATAGAGCTTCACTGCCTCTTCTTTCAGTTCATGTCTGATCTCATCGCGTTTCTTGCCTTTTACACTCTCAGCTGTAAGCGGTCTGACCGGAATGATCGGAGTAAGAACACCGTTAAATTCATTCAGATCCCACTCTTCAGAATCTACATCATCAGAGAAACACATATCAACATAAGTATCCACTGTATCCTGGATCATCTTATAGATTGCTTCACGCATATTCTCACCGTCGAGAACCTGACGACGTTCTTTGTAGATGATCTCACGCTGTTCGTTGTTTACCTGGTCATAATCAAGAAGATTCTTACGGATACCAAAGTTGTTAAACTCAATCTTCTCCTGAGCTTTCTCAATTGCATTGGAAAGCATCTTGTGCTCAATCTGTTCATTCTCTGCAACACCAAGAGATGTAAAGATCTTCATCAGTCTCTCAGAACCGAACAGACGCATCAGGTCATCTTCCAGGGAAATATAGAAACGGGATTCACCCGGATCTCCCTGACGTCCGGAACGTCCGCGAAGCTGATTATCAATACGTCTGGACTCATGACGTTTCTGTACCGATGATCATCAGACCACCTGCATTTCTTGCCACATCATCCAGCTTGATATCTGTACCACGACCAGCCATGTTAGTGGCGATCGTAACTGCTCCTGCCTGACCTGCCTGTGAGACAATCTCTGCCTCAAGTTCATGGAACTTGGCATTCAATACATTATGTTTGATTCCCTGTCTCTTCAGCATACGGCTGAGAAGCTCGGAAGTTTCAATCGTAATGGTACCGACCAGTACAGGCTGCTGTTTCGCATGAGCTTCCACTACAGCATTGACAACTGCGTTGAATTTCTCTTTCTTTGTCATATAAACAGCATCTTCATGGTCAACTCGGATAACCGGTCTGTTAGTCGGGATCTCTACAACGTCCATTGCATAGATATCACGGAATTCTTTCTCCTCTGTGACAGCTGTACCGGTCATACCGCCTTTCTTATCATATTTATTAAAGAAGTTCTGGAAAGTGATGGTTGCCAGAGTCTTGCTCTCACGTTTGATCTTAACATGCTCTTTCGCTTCGATTGCCTGATGAAGACCATCTGAGTAACGGCGTCCCGGCATGATACGTCCGGTGAATTCATCAACAATAAGGATTTCATCATCTTTAACTACATAATCCTGATCCTTATGCATCAGGTTATGGGCGCGAAGTGCAAGTGTAATATTATGCTGGATTTCCAGATTCTCCGGATCTGCCAGGTTTTCAATATGGAAAAATTTCTCAACCTTATGAACGCCCTGCTCTGTAAGGTTTACGATCTTATCTTTTTCATTTACAACGAAGTCACCTGTCTCGATAACTTCTTCACCCATGATGGCTGCCATCTTGGTCATCTCATGGCTGGCTTCACCGCGCTCTAACTGCTGAGCAAGGATATCGCAGGCCTCGTATAACCTGGTTGACTTACCGCTCTGTCCTGAAATGATCAGAGGGGTACGTGCCTCGTCGATGAGAATGGAGTCGACCTCATCGATGATACAGTAGTGCAGATCTCTCTGTACCAGCTGTTCTTTATAGATAACCATGTTGTCACGCAGATAATCGAAACCAAGTTCGTTGTTCGTAACATAGGTAACATCACAGTTGTATGCAGCACGACGCTCATCCTGCTTCATATCATTTAAAACAACACCGACTGTCAGGCCAAGAAACTCATGGATCTTTCCCATTCTTCCGCATCTCGTTTAGCCAGGTAATCGTTGACTGTTACGACATGCACACCTTTGCCTTCCAGTGCATTTAAATATGACGGAAGTGTGGCGACAAGTGTTTTACCTTCACCTGTTCTCATCTCTGCGATACGTCCCTGATGGAGAATGATACCACCGATGAGCTGCACACGGAAATGTTCCATTCCAAGAACACGCTTGCCTGCTTCACGTACAACCGCAAATGCCTCAGGAAGCAGATCATCCAGTGTCTCTCCCTCTTCAAGACGTTTCTTAAATTCTCTTGTTTTTCCTCTGAGTTCTTCGTCGCTTAACTTCTGCATGTCCGGGCGCAGACTCTCAATTTTCTCAACCAGAGGCATGATACGCTTAACCTCTCGCTGGCTGCGGGTCCCGAATACTTTTGAAAACATATTCATATTAGGTTTTACTCCTGTTTATTTCTTTTTTATACAAGCATTGCTGCCATATAACAATTGCTACTGTGCGGAATAATTTCTGTTCACTCCGTCCACAGCAGACATGTCAGCAGCATGCGAACATTACAAACGCTTACTATAATACACAATACTTGTATATTCTAACACTTTCCGTTATGGAAAACAATGAATTTTTCATGAACAAACCAAGAAAATTACGGAGTCACCAAAATTTATCGCTTTGTATCCACGATCAGTCTGCCAAATTTCTGCAGTTCCTTTTTGGCCTGTATAAAATCCGGTAAATGCCACTCCCAGTTCGGAGAACCAATGGTTCCCGGTGTGTTGATATGTCCCTCTTTTCCGAGTCCGAGAATGTCTGCCAGCGGAATGATCGCATATTCTGCCTGATTCTGCATGGTATACTGCAGGAATCTATCCTTGACAGAGCCCTGTGATGCTCCCGCCCTCTTTAACATCCTGCGGATTTTTCTTCTGGCTGCGGCACTCATATTTCCATACCACTGCATGATCGTATCATTGTCATGAGTTCCTGTGTAGAAAATCATGTTTTCCACATCATGGAAGGTATCTCGGGCATATTTTCCACCTGTTTCTATGGAGAAGATCAGAATCTTCATTCCCTTCAGATGATAATGATCTTTCAGCATCAGAACCTCCGGACGAAGCAGCCCCAGATCCTCTGCTACCAGATCTAATCCCGGAATTTCTTTCTGAAGTGTATCAATGACCTCATATCCCGGTGCCTCGATCCATTCACCGTCAATAGCAGTCGGGCAGTCTGCCGGAATTTTCCAGTATGTATCAAATGCCCGGAAATGGTCGATCCTTATAATATCAAACAATTTGTTGCTATAGCCGATCCTGTCCACCCAGAATCTGTAATCCTGTTCCTTCATATGCTCCCAGTCATAGATCGGATTTCCCCATCTCTGCCCTGTAGCACTGAAATAATCAGGCGGTACTCCGGCGATGAAGATCGGACGTCCATCTGTATCAAGAAGAAAGTTATCTTTTCCACCCCATACGTCTACAGAATCCTGTCCCACATAGAAAGGAACATCTCCCATAATCTGGATTCCGGCATCGTTTGCAGCCTTCTTCACCTTCATCCACTGTGTGTAGAAAATATACTGAAGAAACATCTGATACTGTGCCTCTGTCTCCACCTCTGCCGGTAACTTCTGTCTGTTCTCCGGCCAGGTTCTGTATTCTTTCGGCCAGTCATTCCAGCATTCTCCGTTATTTGCTTTCTTTAATGCGCGGAACACACCATACTCATATACCCATTCCTGTGAAGCAAATTCTTTATATGCTGTTTCTTCCTGTCCCTTTTTCTCTGTAAAAACATCAAACGCAGTTCTTAAGAAAGGCTCTCAGATGGCGCGATCACAGCAGCCGTCAATCCTCCGGACGGCAAGTGGCTGTACTTTGTCACCACAAACCTGCAGACCGGCGAAACGAAATTCGTGGAAACCGAAGATGAGTTCTGGCAGATTCGCGAC
>ENA-OPZD01000203-OPZD01000203.1-human-gut-metagenome-genome-assembly--contig:-NODE-203-length-18805-cov-3.071903_pt1 | contig 18805 bp, 20 predicted proteins | sample MGYA00242479_ERZ504495 | MGnify/ENA primary metagenome ERZ504495 (study PRJEB26092, sample SAMD00036286) | human gut metagenome | host: Homo sapiens | study: EMG produced TPA metagenomics assembly of... | reverse complement strand
CAGTGATTTTTCCCTGCTTACATCAAAATGTCTGACCTCTTCCGGCAGTATCGTAAGTCCTCTTAAGGCAACCATAGGCAGACTATAGGTTTCTCCTGTCATATATTCACACTCCTGTTCACCGACTGGATTATCTTGGTATAAAATCAGCGGGTACAATTATTCTTCGCACCCGCCGTCTTTCTTTTCATTTATTATGCACTTTCTGAGTCAGGTTCTGCATGTTCACATACAGGCTCTCCTGTTCCTTTCACAACATCTTCTGTGATGTGGCATGATTTTAATGTCTCATCCGATGGTGCTTTATACATGATATCCATCATGATACTTTCCATAATCGCTCTCAGTCCTCTTGCTCCCGTCTTTCTCTTCAGGGAAGTCTCTGCGATTGCTTCCAGTGCTTTATCATCAAATGTAAGCTCTACATCATCCAGTTCCAACAGCTTCTGATACTGTTTAGTCAATGCATTCTTCGGCTCTGTAAGAATCTTCATTAATGCATCTTTATCCAGCATTTCCAATGCTACTGTTACCGGTACACGGCCTACGATTTCCGGAATCAGACCAAATTTCACAAGATCCTGCGGCAGAATCTGCTGAAGCAGTCTGTCCACATCGTCTTCATGCTTTTCTGCAATCTCTGCATTGAATCCGATTGATTTCTGATCGATACGTTTTTCAACGATTTTTTCGATTCCTTCAAAGGCTCCTCCGCAGATGAATAAAATATTCGTGGTATCGATCTGGATCATCTCTTGATGCGGATGCTTTCTTCCTCCCTGTGGAGGTACATTGGCAACTGTTCCTTCAATAATCTTCAGAAGCGCCTGCTGTACACCCTCACCCGATACATCTCTGGTAATCGATGGATTCTCTGATTTTCTTGTAATCTTATCAATCTCATCAATATATATAATTCCATACTCTGCACGTTCAATATCTCCGTCTGCCGCCTGAATGATCTTCAGAAGAATGTTTTCTACATCTTCACCGACATATCCGGCCTCTGTCAATGCTGTTGCATCAGCAATCGCAAACGGTACTCCCAGAATCTTTGCCAGTGTCTGAGCCAGAAGCGTCTTACCGCATCCTGTCGGTCCGAGCATGAGAATATTACTTTTACCAAGGTCTACTCCCATATTTCTTCCCGCCATTACACGTTTATAATGATTATAAACAGCTACCGACAATACTTTTTTCGCTTCTTCCTGACCAATGACATATTCATCCAGAAATGCTTTGATCTCTTCCGGTTTTAAAAGATTGATATCCGAGAACGGATTCCATTCTCTTCCGTTCTCGTATTCAAATTCTTCTTCTATAATCTCTGCGCAGACATCCACACACTCATCACAGATATATGCCCCATTCGGACCTGCGATCAGCTTTCTCACCTGATTCTGCGTCTTGTTACAGAACGAGCATCTCACCTGATCATCGTTCTTTCCTGCCATACTTTTCACCTCGTCTGAGGACTGCCCAGTAGCGGTTCTTGAGTGACTTCGTCAATCAGACCATACGCTTTGGCTTCTTCCGCAGTCATAAAGTTATCTCTTTCTGTATCTGCGTTGATGACCTCTAACGGCTGTCCTGTATTTTCTGCCAGAATCTGATTCAGTTTCTGACGAGTTTTTTAAGATATGATCTGCTGCGATCTGAATCTCTGTTGCCTGTCCCTGGCTCCGCCAAGCGGCTGATGGATCATGATCTCAGAGTTTGGGAGTGCAAGTCTCTTGCCCTTTGTTCCTCCTGTAAGAAGGAATGAACCCATACTTGCAGCCATACCAATACAGATTGTCTCAATATCGCATTTGATATACTGCATGGTATCATAAATTGCCATTCCGGCTGTTACAGAGCCTCCCGGACTGTTGATGTACAGATGGATATCTTTCTCCGGATCTTCTGCTTCAAGAAACAGAAGCTGTGCAACGATCACACTTGCAGATACATCTGTTACTTCTTCACCCAGAAATATAATTCTGTCTTTTAATAATCTTGAATAGATGTCGTAAGAACGTTCTCCACGGCTTGTCTGTTCAATGACATAAGGTACTAAACTCATATATATGCCTCCTGACTATACTATGTTATGATCTGACGTTCTTATTTTTCTACTGCATTCTCAACAAGGAATGTAACAGCTTCCTGAACTGCCAGATCTTCCTTCATCTGTTTCTTCTCGTTCTCACCCATGAATTCTTTCAGTTTCTCAACTTCCATGTTGTAAGATTCAGCCATCTTGGCAAGTTCTTCATCGATCTTCTCATCTGTGATTCGATATTTTCAGCTTTGCTACCGCCTCAAGTACAAGACGTGTCTCAATTCTCTTGATTGCCTGTGGTCTCATATCTTCCATCATCTTCTCTGCAGTCAGTCCTGTGAACTGGAAGTACTGCTCAAGAGTGATTCCCTGAGACTGGATTCTCTGTGCAAAATCCTCTACCATCTGAGTTGTCTGTGTCTCGATCATTGGCTGTGGGATCTCGTATTCTGCATTCTTAACAGCCTGCTCTACAGCCTGATCTTCCTGATTTCTCTTTCCGTCTGCTGCTTTCTGCTCTTTGATCTTTGCTTTTACATCTGCTTTGTATTCTTCTAATGTATCGAATTCAGATACTTCTGCTGCGAATTCATCATCAATTTCCGGCAGTTCTTTTGCTTTGATCTCATGAACTGTGCATTTGAATACAGCTTCTTTTCCTTTTAATTCTTCTGCATGATAATCTTCAGGGAAGTAACTTTTACTTCAACTTCTTTCTCAGCTTCAGCGCCTACTAACTGCTCTTCAAATCCAGGAATGAACGAGCCTGATCCGATAGTCAGTGGATAGTTCTCTCCCTTTCCGCCTTCAAATGCTTCACCATCAACAAATCCTTCAAAGTCGAGAATTACTTCATCACCGTCTGCTACCGCACGGTCTGTAACTACAACTTCTCTTGCATTTTTCTCTGCTTCCTCCTGGATCTTAGCGTCTACTTCTTTCTGAGTTACGCGTGTAGATACTTTATCTACTTCCAGTCCTTTATACTCACCGAGTTTTACTTCCGGCTTTGTTGCAACATCTGCTGTAAAGATGAATGATTTTCCTTTTTCAATCTGAACAACGTTGATCTCCGGTCTTGAAACAATCTCAAGTTCACACTCTTCATATGCTTCAGAATATGCCTTAGGGATCAGTGCATTTGCTGCATCATCATAGAAGATCTCCGGTCCATACATTTTCTCGATCATCTGACGTGGTACTTTTCCTTTACGGAATCCCGGCATAGCGATCTTGTTCTTCTGCTTCATATATGCACTCTGAAGCGCTTTTTCTAAATCATCGGCTGGAACTTCGATAGTAAGTTTCGCCATGTTGTTTTCTAACTTTTCTACCTGTAAACTCATTTACTATTTCCTCCTGTTTCTAACCCGCCTCATGGGTAGCGGAAAAAAGCGGGTATACTACAATACATTCACCACAGAAGTATAACACAAACTCTGGTAAATATCTAGTCCCCGTTTTTGCTTAAATCCGGTGTTTTTCCGCTTTTTCCCTCTATTTTTATTAAATTTTATGAAAAACTATTAAAAGAACTATGGATCTGCGATTTCCTTTGCTTTTTCTTCGCCATCCAGAATCTCGATCAATTTCAGTCCAAAATCAATTGCAGTGCCAACGCCCTGGCTGGTGATAATATTCTCGTCTACTACAACCGCTGTCTCTGTCAGCACGACATCTTCCATCTCATCTTCCACACCCGGATAACAGGTTGCCCTCCTGCCTTCCAGTACCCCCAGGCTCTTTAATATAGTAGGTGCCGCACAGATCGCTCCCACATATCTTCCTTCTTTTGCATACTGTTTTACCACATATCTGACTCCGTCATGGTTTTTCAGATTCAGGGTTCCCGGCATTCCGCCCGGAAGCACAACCATATCAAATTCATCAAAATCTACTTCATCAAATAAATCTTCTGTCTGCACATTGATTCCATGTGCTCCATGTACGATGTAATCATCCATGATTGAAATTGTATCTACATATATCTTTGCTCTTCTTAACAGATCAACAACAGTCAGACCTTCGATCTCTTCAAATCCGTCTGCCAATAATACGCATACTTTTTTCATCTTCATTATCCTCCTCATCTCTTATTTATTCTAAATTCTATCACCGTTTACTTTTTCTGTAAACTGTTGTATCATAATTTCACCGCAAATGAAAGGAGACCTTATAATATGGAAATAGAACGAAAATATCTTGTTGCAAAGCTGCCGGATCAGTTGGAAACTTACCCATGCCGCCTTCTCGAGCAGGGGTATCTGAACACCAATCCCGTTGTACGTATCCGTCGTGATAATGAAAAGTACGAACTCACTTACAAGTCTGCCGGACTGATGTCCCGTCAGGAATATAACCTTCCTCTTGACCGGGAATCCTATCATCATCTTCTTGGCAAGATTGATGGACGTCTGATCAAAAAGAAACGGTATGTAATCCCGCTTTCTTCCGGCCTCACCGCAGAGCTTGATATCTTCGAAGGCGATCTTGCTCCTCTTATGCTTGTAGAAGTAGAATTCCAAACCGAAGACGATGCAGATTCTTTCACCGCTCCTGGCTGGTTCGGCGAAGATGTCACTTTTCCGGAAATATCATAACAGCTATCTGAGCCGTTTATAAATTGATATTTGTCCACACGCCACATTTCGTTGCCTTTTCGTGTTTTGTCACGTCTTGTTGCATATCATATCTATTTTATGGTCAGATTGTTATACTAACAGCAATATGTAACTTGTGGAGGTTTAACATGGCAAATCTGCAACTGGCCAAAAACTTATTCTATCTCAGAACCATATCTGGTCTAAAGCAGGATGATATTGCTGATATCTTCAATATCAGCCGTCAGGCCTGCAGCAATTATGAAACCAGTACACGTACGCCGGATCTTGGTTATCTGGCTTCTTTTGCTACACATTTTCACGTTACTATGGATCAGCTTATCCTCTGTGATCTCGAAGCCGAACATTTTATTCCCGACTCGGAATATTCTTCCGGCATGCGCGAGACGGTTACTCCTTATATGCAGGGAATCGAAAAAATACCGGTAACTACATCTATCTCACCGAAGAAGAAGTGGATCTTGTATTCGCATTCCGTTCTTCTTCCGATGAGAAGCGTAAACTCGCTACCGGTTTTCTTCACTCAGATAAATAATTGTCTTTCCTTTTTTCCTGACTTTTTCTCAGGCTCCCAGTCCAAATCCGTCATGAACTGCATTCATTGCTTTTTCAATATCTTCTTCCGGAATCAGTACCGTAATACGAATCTCGGATGTGGAGATCATATTGATATTGACTCTGGAATTGTATAATGACTCAAACATCTTCGCAGCTACTCCCGGATTACTCATCATTCCGGCTCCAACGATGGAAGCTTTGCAACCTTTTCATTCCATGTGATATCCTGGATCGTAAGTCTTTCTTTATTCGCATTCAGTACTTCGAGTGCATGTTGCAGATCCTCAGATGCAACCGTAAAGGAAATGTCTTTTGTTCCTTCTCTTCCGACAGACTGAAGAATGATATCTACGTTAATATTATTTGCAGCAAGTGTATTAAATACAGCAAATGCCGTTCCCGGCTTATCCTCTAATCCGATAACAGAGATTCTGACTGTATCTTTATCTGCAGCCACACCTGTAACCAGTAATTTTTCCATATTTGACCCCTCCTTGACTACGGTACCTTCTGAACGGTTCAGGCTGGACCGCACCACTAATTCCACATTATATTTTTTTGCCATTTCCACAGAACGGTTGTGAAGAACTTTTGCGCCGAGGCTTGCAAGTTCCAGCATCTCATCATAAGTAACCGCATCCAGTTTTTTTGCAGTTTTTACAACTCTCGGGTCTGCGGTGAACACACCGTCTACGTCTGTGTAGATTTCGCATTTATCAGCATGAAGTACCGCCGCCAGTGCAACGGCTGTTGTATCGGAACCGCCTCTTCCGAGTGTTGTGATATCGTCATATTTATTGACTCCCTGGAATCCGGTTACGATCACGATCTTTCTGGAATCCAGTTCATGCATGATGCGTTCGGTGTCTACTCTTTTAAATCTGGCATTCCCGTAACGGGATGTAGAGTGCATCATAACCTGAAAAGCATTCAGGGATACAGCAGGTACATCCAGTGCCTGCATTGCCATAGCCATCAGGGATACCGACACCTGTTCTCCTGTAGTAAGCAGCATATCCAGTTCTCTTTTTTTTTTGCGTCCGGATTGATCGTATTCGCCAGTGCGATCAGTTCATCTGTAGTATCTCCCATTGCAGAAAGTACAACCACCACGTCATGTCCGGCCTTGTAATCTTCAATGCAGCGTTTTGCCACATTAAATATCCTGTCTTTATTGGCAACAGAACTGCCGCCAAATTTCTTAACTATTAACATGTTTCCTCCTGTAACAGACCAATCTGATTAATCCTGGATACGGATCATATGTACGATCTGCTCTTTGTAAAGTTTTGATCTGGTCTCATAATCACCTTCCATCATAACAGGTGTTACGAATCCAAATTCATCTTCCAGTTCCGGAACGTTTACGACTTCAATCTCTCCGTATGATTCTTTCAGCTGTGGAATCAGTTTTTCTTTATCTCCCTTAATTCTCACAAAGAATCTTCTCTTGGAATCCGCCTTATCTTCCAGTTGGAGCTTTTCTTCTTTCCACATTGTCATAATATTACGGTTCAGATGTTTTGCTTCGTCTACCACATCTGCAACTACGGCACTCGCAGTCGGAAGTTTTCCTGCCCCGCTTCCATAGAACATCGCATCTCCCAGTACATTTCCATGCACAAAGATTGCATTAAATACATCATTGACATTGTAGAGCGGATGATCCGGATATAACATACATGGTGCTACGATCGCATGCAGTCTGTTGCCCGCATAACGTCTGCTGGACGCCAGCAGCTTGATCGTTGTCCCCATTGCCTTTGCATATTTCATATCTTCTACCGTAATCTCTGTGATTCCCTCACAGTAGATATCTTCAAAATCGACCTGCTGTCCCGAGATCAGAGATGACAGGATTGCGATCTTTCTGCAGGCATCGTAACCTTCTACATCAGCTTCCGGATTTCTTTCCGCATATCCATTTGCCTGTGCTTCTTTCAGGACGGTATCATAATCTGCCCCTTCGTAAAACATCTTGGACAGCATATAATTTGTTGTTCCGTTTAAGATTCCGGTGATCTCCTCGATCTCGTCTGCAGTCAGAGAAGAATTCAGCGGACGGATGATTGGAATACCCCCTCCGACACTTGCCTCAAACAGGAAATTAATATTATGTTCCGCTGCAATGGAAAGCAACTCTGCTCCGTGCTTTGCCACCAGTGCCTTATTTGATGTTGCCACACTCTTTCCGGCCTGCAGGCAGCGTTTTACAAATGTATACGCCGGTTCGATACCACCCATCACTTCCACAACAATCTGTACCTCTTCATCTGATACGATCGTCTCGAAATCATGTATGATCTTGTCCTGCACCGGATCTCCCGGGAAATCTTTCATGTCCAGCACATATTTGATATTCAGTTCTTCACCGATTCTCTGATTGATGCGTGCCCCGTTGGTATTGATGACTTCTACCACTCCGGAACCCACTGTCCCGTAGCCCATTACTGCTATATTGATCATATATTCCCTCCCTTTAGCCGTTCGCGATCTTCTTCAGGTATGCATTGATAAATGAATCAATATCACCATCCATTACGGCATTTACATTACTGTTTTCCTCATTTGTACGATGGTCTTTCACCAGTGTATATGGCTGCATAACATAAGACCTGATCTGATTGCCAAATCCGATATCTTTCACTTCCCCCCGGATATCTGATACTTTTTCAGCCTGCTCCTGCTCTTTCATGAGTTGCAGCTTTGCTTTTAACATCTGCATTGCTTTTTCTTTGTTGTGGTGCTGTGACCGTTCATTCTGACACTGTACCACAATTCCGGTTGGCAGATGCGTAATACGTATTGCGGAAGACGTCTTATTTACATGCTGTCCTCCGGCACCACTTGCGCGGTATGTATCAATCTTCAGATCATCATCTGCAATCTCAATATCGATATCATCTTTCAGATCCGGCAGTACATCGCACGATGCAAAAGATGTCTGGCGTTTTCCTGCCGCATTAAACGGTGAAATACGCACCAGCCTGTGGACACCTTTTTCTGATTTCAGATAGCCATAGGCATTCTCACCATTCACTTCAAATGTAACTGCTTTAATTCCGGCGATATCTCCGTCCAGGAAATCCAGCACCTGAAGTGTGAATCCCTTTCTCTCTGCCCACCGGCTGTACATACGGTAAAGCATACCTGCCCAGTCACAGGATTCTGTTCCGCCGGCTCCGGCATGTATCGTCATGATCGCATTGCAGGAATCATATTCGCCTGACAACAGTGTCTGGATCTTCAGCTTTTCAAACACTTTTTCAAATGTATGGATCTCTTCCTCCAGTTCTTTTACCATCTCCGGATCTTCATCTTCATATCCCATCTCGATCAAAAGACCGATATCTTCATAAGAACTGTAGAGATTATGGATTGTCTCCACAAGTTCTTTCAGATTCTTCAATTCTTTCATCAGTTCCTGTGATTCTTCCGGATTATCCCAGAATCCAGGTTCTTCTATCTTTCGTTCCAGTTCTTCGATTCTCCGCTCTTTCCCTGCAACGTCAAAGTGAATCCCTCATTTCGGCAAGAGGTTCTTCATAAGCGTTCATTATTGTTTTGAACTGATCTAATTCAACCACATTTCCACCTCTTTCTTTTCTTATATTCTTCTTTATCCGGCAGCCGGGTTATCCCTGCCGCCGTCATCTCATATCATATACGTCTGCATTCTGAAATTAATTCTTCCGTCCGCAGCACTGTTTGTATTTCTTTCCGCTTCCACACGGGCATGGATCGTTTGGATATACTTTCTTTTCGGCACGTTTCTTCGGCTCACGTACTCCTGTATCATCCTTGTTCGTTCCGGTTACTTTTGCAACCTGTTCTCTTTTCTACCTTCTGTTCCAGTTTGACATGCAGGATCGTACGTACCGTATCTTCCTCAATGCTTCTTGTCATCTCATCAAACATCTCGTATCCGATCATCTTGTACTCAACCTTTGGATCTCTCTGACCGTAAGCCTGAAGACCGATTCCCTGACGCAGCTGATCCATATCATCGATATGATCCATCCATTTTGCATCAACACTTTCAGGAGAACGACACGCTCAATCTCACGCATATGCTCCGGCTCCGGAAATTCTGATTCTTTCGCCTCGTAAACCTTTGCCGCACGTTCTTTCAACATATGCTTCAGTTCTGTCTGACTGATATCTTTGACATCTTCTTCCGTGATCACTTCCATCGGAATCGTATTCCGGATCGTCAGATTCAATTCTGTCAGATTCCACTCATCATAATCCTGATCCGGACTGGTTACCAGGTCTACCGCGTTTTCCACATAATCATTCATCATGTGGAAGATAGAATCGCGCATGTTATCTCCATCCAGCACATGGCGTCTTTCTTCGTAAATAATCTCTCTCTGTTCATTCATTACCTGGTCATATTCCAGCAGATTTTTACGGATTCCGAAGTTGTTGCTCTCGATCTTTTCCTGCGCTTTTTCAATCGCACTGGAAAGCATCTTATGCTCGATCTGCTCGCCGTCTTCCACACCAAGTGTATTGAACACATTCATCAGTCTTTCCGATCCGAACAGTCTCATCAGATCATCTTCCAGGGAAATGTAGAATCTGGATTCTCCCGGATCCCCCTGACGTCCGGAACGCCCGCGCAGCTGGTTATCGATACGTCTGGATTCATGACGCTCGGTTCCGATGATCTTAAGACCTCCGGCCGCCCTTGCTTCATCATCCAGTTTGATATCCGTACCACGGCCTGCCATGTTTGTTGCGATGGTTACCGCATCATGGATACCTGCCTGTGCAACGATTTCAGCTTCCAGTTCATGGAACTTGGCATTCAATACGTTGTGTTTGATGCCGCGCGCTTTAACATACCACTTAACAGTTCCGAATTGTCGATCGTGATCGTACCAACCAGTACCGGCTGGTGTTTTGCGTGCGCCTCTTCAATTGCATCGCACACAGCTCTGAACTTTTCTTTCTGTGTCTTATACACTGCATCTTCCAGATCCTGACGCTTTACAGGCACGTTTTGTCGGAATCTCAATACATCCATTCCGTAAATTTCACGAAATTCTTTTTCTTCTGTCAGAGCTGTACCTGTCATACCTGACTTTTTCGTATATTTATTGAACAGATTCTGGAATGTAATAGTTGCCAGGGTCTTGCTTTCCCGCTTAACCTTTACATGTTCTTCGCTTCGATTGCCTGATGCAGCCCGTCTGAATAACGGCGTCCCGGCATGATACGTCCGGTAAATTCATCCACGATCAGCACTTCATCATCTTTTACTACATAATCCTTGTCACGGAACATCAGATTGTGTGCACGTAATGCAAGAATGATATTGTGCTGGATCTCCAGATTATCCGAATCTGCAAGGTTATCGATATGGAAGAACTTTTCAACTTTCTTTACACCATCTTCGGTAAGGTTGATATTCTTCTCCTTTTCATTAACAATGAAATCTCCTGTTTCTTCAATGTCCTCACCCATGATGGCATTCATCTTGGTGAATTCTCCGCTTGCCTCACCACGTTCCAGCTGACGTGCAAGTATATCACATGCTTCGTAAAGCTTTGTAGATTTCTCGCTCTGTCCGGAAATGATAAGTGGTGTCCTAGCCTCATCGATCAGTACGGAATCGACCTCATCGATCAGTGCATAGTTCAACCCTCTCTGCACAAGCTGTTCTTTATAAATAACCATGTTATCTCTCAGATAATCAAATCCGAGTTCGTTATTTGTCACATATGTGATGTCACAATCATATGCGGCACGTCTCTCATCATTATCCATGCTGTTCAGTACCACACCTACAGTCAGTCCGAGGAATTCATGTACCTGTCCCATCCATTCTGCATCACGTTTTGCCAGATAATCATTGACAGTTACAACATGTACGCCTTTTCCTTCCAGTGCATTCAGATAAGACGGCAGAGTTGCGACCAGTGTCTTACCTTCACCGGTTTTCATCTCTGCAATACGCCCCTGATGCAGGATGATTCCACCGATGATCTGTACGCGGTAATGCTTCATTCCCAACACACGGCTTGCCGCTTCTCTCACTACTGCATAAGCCTCCGGGAGAATATCATCTAAAGTCTCGCCATTTTCCAGACGTTCCTTAAATTCTTTTGTCTTTGCTTTCAATTCTTCATCTGAAAGCCGCTGCATATCTTCATCCAGTGCCATAACCGCATCTGCGATCGGATATACTCTTTTCAACTCATTCTGACTGTGAGTTCCAAATATTTTCTGTATAATATTCATTCGATGTATACTCCTTATTTCTCTTTAAGGCCGCGAAACGACCACTTTATCCATTATTTTATCACTATCCATACCTCAATTCAACTGATTTATAAAGTGTTAACACTTTATTTACGACCTGTTTATAGAGGATTACTTTTTGATTCCGCATGGCACATTAATGATATTCTTTTATCACTTCATACGGAATCCTGCCACCAAAGAGATCAAGCGCACTTCCAATCGTAAAATCAACCTTTCCGTTTCCGGTTCTGCGTATCTGTTCCATATCCTCCATACTTCCGATACCTCCTGCATAAGTCACCGGAATGTCTGCCTGCTTCAGGATCTCTATCAGCTCCTGTTCTATTCCGGAAGCTTTCCCTTCCACATCCACACCATGTACCAGAAATTCGTCGCAATAACCGGACAGTCTGCCAAGGATCTCCGTTCCAAGCTCCACATTGGTAAATGTCTGCCAGCGGTCAGTTACGATATAATATCTTCCGTCCTTCTTCCTGCAGCTCAGATCCAGAACCACATGTTCTTTTCCCACTGCCATACATAATTTTTTCAGATTATCCCAGTAGATTTCACCATTTTTGAATACATAAGAAGTCACGATCACATGGCTTGCTCCTGCCCGGATATATTCCGAAGCATTGTCTGCCGTAATTCCGCCTCCGATCTGTAATCCTCCCGGATACGCATGCAATGCCTTTAATGCCTGTTTTTTGTCTGTTCGTAATATTCCGACGATGCCGGATTCAGGAGAATGACATGTCCCCCTTTCAGTCCGTCCTTTTTTATACATTTTCCGCAAATAATCGGTCTCCCTGATCTGCCGCGAAATTCTCTTCCGCCTGTCTCCTGCATCCCGAAGGCTCCCTCCGACAATCTGTTTTACTTTTCCGTTATGTATATCAATGCATGGTCTGAATTTCATAAATGTTTATCTCCTTTTTGCGTTTTCAACCATTTTACCACACTAAAGTACAGCCGTCCAGTTTGCCGCGAATGCCCCGGACAACAACGAAGGATGCCGGAAGGATATTTTTCCTTCACCCCGGCATCCTTGTTTTGTACTTTTGTCTTACCTTGCAGCAATCAGGTGTCCTTTTTCCTATCTGGTATTATCCGTATCATTTTTCCTGTATCATTTTTCCTGTATCGTTTTTTCCGTATCGTCCGGATCCAGATCTCTACGATATCATCCACACCGTCTTCTACACCATCTTTCACTTCATTTACTGCGTTATCATCTGTATTATTTGTATTATTTCCACAGCCGGTCAGCCCCGACATTGCTCCTGCACACATTAATATCAGCAGCATTTTTTTCCATTGTTTCATTGTACAATCTTCCTTTCGTATATTTTTCATCTGCCATCAAGTATTACCTGTCATCAGTAATATCTGCATTTTTTGAAAATATATACAAAATCCGTATGCTGCTGATACTGGTATTTTTTTTACATTTCTACAGTCTCTCTGCTATCACACCACTTCTGTATGCTGCAAGGAGCACTTCCAGATCTGCGATCTGTTCTTTCAGATGTCTTCCCACATCGGTATCTTCCACTTTTTTTACGTTCCAATGTCCTTTGACTACGGTACTGTCTGAATGTATATCACTTTCCTTCTCAATGGCCGCTTCTGTAGATTCAAACGCTCATGCGCAGCTAGGATCAGTCCATAAGAATTGTAAATCAATGTATATCCTGCAATACCTGTTTCTTTCTGATACGCTCTCGAAAATCCACCATCGATCACCAGAACTTTTCCGCCGCACTTGATCGGTTTTCCCCATCTTTGCATTTTACCGGTACATGACCGTTGATAATATGCGCATCTTTATTTCCAGTCCGAATTCTTTCAGTATATGGCAGATTACCTTTTCATCTTCCAGCAACAGATAATATGGATTTTCTTCTCTTTATGTGTCTCTTTTTCTGCCAGGAAATAACGTTCGAACGTCGCCATCTTGTCTTTACCGAACAGTGGTGAATTCTCGCTCAGCCAGATATACCACATAATGTCTTTTCCACGTTCTTTTTCCTTGGAATCCATAGCATAGAATCCTTTTCTCACATAACTTTCAAGGACTTCATAGAGACCTTTCCCCTTATATGTATGACCGAAAATCCTCACACTCTTCAGATTGCCATCTTCTTTTAATGGTACACAGCCATGATATAACAGATTTCCATTATACACTTTATATAATCCGCCTTTGTTCAACAGGAAATGCATATGGCTCTGTAATTTTTCACAGTTTTCAAATGCCCGTTCCAGACGCTCCATAATATCCTCTTCTTCTTTGGTAAGTGCATATGGCTTTTTCGGGTCAATTGTCGGGAAATTCGAATCCAGCATTTTATATTCTTTCCCATCCAGTTCAATTGTACCCTTTTCATAGTCAATATGATGCAGGAGATTGCGTTTATCCAGTTTAAATCCCGGATTTTTCTTGATAATCTGCCCTTCTACCTTGAACTGGATCACCGAAATCGCTTTGTGCATCTTCACATCCAGCAGCATCTCACTTGCACTGTAATTCGGACTGCCTTTTAATTTGAAACATTCGCACGGATCATCCCGATATGTATTCATGGCAAATGTTGCCAGCGGAAGCAGATTGATTCCATATCCTTCTTCCAGAATGTCCAGATTTCCATATCTCGCACAGATACGGATCACATTGGCAATACATCCTCTCTGCCCGGCTGCCGCACCCATCCACAGGACATCATGGTTGCCCCACTGGATATCTACCGAATGATAGTCCATCAGCTTGTCCATGATAATATGCGGTCCCGGTCCTCTGTCATAAATATCCCCCACAATATGCAGATGGTCTACCGTCAGCCGTTGGATCAGTTCACTCATGGCAATAATAAATTTCTCTGCCCTTCCGATGCGGATGATCGTGCTTACGATTGCATTATAGTAAGACTCTTTATCCGTCATATCCTTTTTCTCCGTGATCAGCTCTTCAATCACATATGCAAAATCTGCGGGCAATGCTTTTCTGACCTTTGATCTGGTATACTTGCTGGCGGTTCTTTTGCAGATTTCGATCAGGCGATATAATGTGATCTTATACCAGTCTTCCATATTCTTTTCCGTCTTCTTGATCCGATCCATCTTCTCTTTCGGATAATAAATAAGAGTAGCAAGCGTCTGTTTGTCCCTGCTACTCAAAGTATTACCGAATACATCATCAATTTTACGGCGCACAGAACCAGAGCCATTCTTTAAAACATGTGCGAATGCCTCGTATTCCCCATGAATGTCCGTCAGAAAATGTTCTGTACCCTTTGGCAGATTTAAGATTGCCTGCAGATTGATGATCTCTGTAGAAGCTTTGGCGATGGTCGGATACAGTTGAGAAAGTCTTTCCAGATAACGTTCCTCCAATTGTCTCATAATTACCTCCCGGTTTCCCCTTTATTTTTTAAGATGCCGGGATTGTGTGAGAACAAAGCACAGAACAATCCACCGGCATCATAGATGGGACTTTAGATTCCACTATCTTATATCATATCACATTTTAGAACTGGATCACATCTGACATATCATATCTTCCGGCCGGTTTTCCTGCCAGGAACTTTGCAGCCTCCACTGCTCCTTTTCCAAATACCGCTTTGGAATACGCTGTATGTTTGAACTCGATCACTTCATCCTGCCCTGCAAAGAGCACCTCATGATCTCCAACGATCGTTCCTCCGCGTACAGCTGAAATTCCGATTTCTTTTCCGTCGCGTTTCTGGCGCACCTGGCTTCTATCATATACATAATGATACTGATTATCCGCTGCTTCATTGATAGAATCAGCCAGCGCAAGTGCAGTACCGCTTGGTGCATCCAGCTTCTGATTATGGTGCTTCTCTACCAGTTCGATATCATATCCTGCCGGTGAAAGTACCTTAGTAGCATCCTGAAGGATCTTCAGAAGCAGGTTGATTCCAAGTGACATATTTGCAGATTTTAAAACTGCAACTTTCTTTGCAGATTCTTCCACCTTTGCAAGCTGCTCTTCTGAAAGTCCTGTTGTACAAAGTACGACCGGCACCTGCTTCTCCACGCAATAACCCAACAATTCATCTGCTGCCGCTGCATTCGAAAAATCAATGATAACGTCCGCTTCCACATCGCACGCACCAATGTTCTCAAATACAGGGTACTCATTTGGCACTTTGGTGTATTTATCAATACCTGCTACAAGTTCAATTCCTTCTGTGTTCTTGATAATATCTGTAATAACACGTCCCATATGTCCGTTACATCCATGCATAATTGCTTTTACCATATTCTTGTCCTCCTCTGTATACATGCTTCTTCCGGGCGTATGCCGGTAAAAACAAAGGATACCATAGACGTATGATATCCTTCTGTCTTTTTATTATACTAACTGAATACCGAAATCTTTCATTGCCTGAGCAAGATTCTTCTCATGTTCAGGGGATATCTCTGTAAGCGGCATGCGAAGCGGGCCACAGTCGATTCCCATCAGCTGCATTGCTTTCTTAACCGGGATTGGATTCACTTCACAGAATAACTGATCGATCAGAGGGAGTGCCTTCAGCTGAAGTTCTGCACTTCCTTTCACATCCCCTTCAAAATACTTCTCACAAATGTCATGTGCTGCATCCGGTGCCACATTCGACAGTACAGAGATCACACCTTTTCCTCCAAGTGATAATACCGGAACGATCTGATCATCATTTCCTGAATAGAGGTCAACATTACCGTCTGTCAGGTTCATGATCTTTGCAACCTGTGAGATATTTCCTGATGCTTCTTTGATACCCACGATATTATCTACATCTTTTACCAGTCTTGCAACTGTTGCAGGTTCAATATTACAACCTGTTCTGCTGGCAACACTGTACATAATGATCGGTGCTGTCACTTCTTTTGCTACCGCACTGAAATGTCCGATAAGTCCGTTCTGTGTTGCTTTATTGTAATAAGGTGTAACCAGAAGCAGACCGTCTGCTCCATACTCGGAAGCTTCTTTTGACATGTCTATTGCAGTACGTGTACAATTGGAACCTGTTCCCGCAATAACCGGAACTCTCTTATTCACACGGTCGATTGTGAATTTCACACACTGCATGTGTTCTTCTTCTGTCATGGTAGCAGACTCTCCTGTTGTACCACAGATTACAATGCTGTCTGTTTTTATGTGCACAATGAAACTCGATCAACTCATCAAGTCTGTCATAGTTAATACTTCCATCTTCATTAAATGGTGTGACTATTGCCACGCCGGCTCCTGTAAAAAATAGCCATAGTGATCCTCCTGACTTTCATATAATCTAATGAAATTCTATCATCAATTAAATATGATGTCAATCCGAACCCTTATCGAAAATTCATCCTTTACACCGGCTCATCCATACATTCCAGCTTACTGACCGATACCTCGTAGGCAACTCTTTCTGTGTTTCTGTTTCTGTGATCTTCTTCGTATATTCACGGCTCTGAATTCTTCCAACCACCTGCACGTGCTCCCCAACTTCAAATGCAGAAGCGAATCTGGCATTCCTTCCCCAGCAGATACATGGAATGTAATCGGATTTCCCGTACGGTCTGTTCACTGCCAGCAACAGATCTGCGATTTCCCTTCCCAGCGGTGTTTTTCTATATACCGGCTGTTTACAGATATATCCATCCAGTAAGATTTGATTCGTCTTTGCCCCGTCAAGCTCTTCTTCAATAAAAAAGAGTTCTCTGACAAAAACAGAAAGAATCAATCTGTTTTTCATCTCTTCGTGCCTGTTGTAAGACCGGAATTGTCCGTTTACCATAATAAATTCCCCTGTATAATCTTTCGAAACATCTATCAGACGTTCTGAAATCATCAGCGGTATCCTGTCTTTGGAATTACTGAGTCTTTTCACATCCACTTCTACCATATAAAAGCCTTCTCCGAATACTTCATGGCTGAATAAAAACGGGGATACGATTTCTCCCATCATAGTTACCTGGTTGTTCTCAATCATCTTATCTGACATAATTTTGTAATCTCCCTTCCTCTGGATCGTATTTTAAGTCATTACAAAGTCTATGAATCAAATCAGCATTTTAGAACTAAATACTTGTAAATTTCAAAAAATGTGATAAACTAATGTGGTTGCAGATAATAATAGGTAGAGAAAAGGAAGATTCGTAATGAAGACAAAACGTGAAGATGTACGTAATATCGCGATTATTGCCCATGTTGACCATGGTAAGACAACATTAGTAGATGAATTATTAAAGCAAAGCGGTGTATTCCGTGAAAATCAGGAAGTAGCAGAACGTGTCATGGACTCTAACGATATCGAAAGAGAACGTGGAATCACGATCCTCTCCAAGAATACTGCCGTCACCTATAACGGTGTAAAAATCAATATTATAGATACTCCGGGACATGCTGATTTCGGCGGCGAAGTAGAACGTGTCCTTAAAATGGTTAATGGTGTTATCCTCGTTGTTGATGCGTTCGAGGGTGCTATGCCGCAGACCAAATTTGTACTCCGCAAGGCAATGGAGTTAAAACTTCCGGTCATCGTATGTATCAATAAGATTGACCGTCCGGAAGCAAGAGCCGAAGAAGTTATCGATGAAGTTCTGGAACTGCTCATTGACCTTGGTGCTTCCGATGAACAGTTAGACTGCCCATTTGTGTATGCTTCTGCCAAGAATGGTGTAGCTGCACTTGAGATCTCTGATGAGATGAAAGATATGAAGCCTCTGTTTGAAACGATCCTTGATTACATTCCCGCACCGGAAGGAGACCCGGAAGCTCCGACCCAGGTACTGATCAGCACCATCGATTACAATGAATATGTCGGACGTATCGGTGTCGGAAAGGTAGATAACGGTACCATCTCCGTCAACCAGGATATGGTTGTTGTCAACCATCATGATCCTGACAAACAGAAGAAAGTTAAGATCAGTAAATTATATGAGTTTGATGGTCTGCAGAAAGTTGAAGTAAAGGAAGCTTCTATCGGAGCGATCGTAGCAATCTCAGGTATCTCTGATATTGCCATCGGTGACACGCTCTGCTCTCCGGAAAACCCGACAGCAATTCCTTTCCAGAAGATTTCTGAGCCGACAATTTCTATGGACTTTGTAGTAAACGACAGTCCGTTTGCCGGACAGGAAGGAAAATATGTTACTTCCCGTCACTTACGCGACCGCCTGATGCGCGAATTGAATACAGATGTCAGCCTTCGTGTAGAAGATACCGAGAATATGGATGCATTCAAAGTATCCGGACGTGGTGAGCTTCACTTATCTGTTCTGATTGAGAATATGAGACGTGAAGGATACGAATTCGCAGTCAGCAAAGCCGAAG
>ENA-OPZD01000202-OPZD01000202.1-human-gut-metagenome-genome-assembly--contig:-NODE-202-length-18829-cov-5.861886_pt1 | contig 18829 bp, 20 predicted proteins | sample MGYA00242479_ERZ504495 | MGnify/ENA primary metagenome ERZ504495 (study PRJEB26092, sample SAMD00036286) | human gut metagenome | host: Homo sapiens | study: EMG produced TPA metagenomics assembly of... | reverse complement strand
GGTACGTGCGGGGGAAGCCCGTGGGAGAGCAGGCGCCGCTGACCGGTGGACGGCTCTCGCCCCCTTGGCGGGGCGAGTCGAGGGGGGAGCGCGACGCCTCCTTCCCCCTTTCTCCCCGCCGCCCCGCGCGGGCGGGCGGGGCGGCGATATCGTGACAGCGCACCTTGCAATGATCTTGCGCACCCATGATAGATACAATAGTGATGGTATGCCTATTGATATCGGGAGGTGCCTATGGCCGAGGCTGGCATCGGCGTTGATATTGTCGAGATTGCCCGCATGGAACGAATCATGCGCGACACTCCCGGCTTCTTCCCGCGCATGTTCACCGAAGAAGAACGACAGTATTGTGAGGCCAGTGCAAGGCCGGCAGCACACTACGCCTGCCGGTTTGCCGCGCGTGAGGCCGTTTTAAAGGCTCTCGGTGTCGGATTTGGCCAAGAGGGCGTTGGGCGTAAGGACGTCTCTGTCTCTCGTGATGCCAATGGTCGCCCGCTTGCCGTCTTGTCTGGTGGGGCCTTGGCCGTTGCCCAGCGTCTTGGCGTGCAGGAAGTGGCCCTTTCCCTTTCGTTCACGGGTGAGCTTGCCGTTGCCAATGCCATGGCGATTACTCCTGATTTCAGGCCTAAAGCTAAGGAGGAGCGCGTTTCCGAACGCGAACGTCTCGCGCAATCTTTTCGCGAGGCGCGTTCGGTTCTCGACGAATTGGAACGCGTTCAAAACACTGAGCTGCTAGAATCGACTGGCGATGCGCCGGTTGTCGAGAAGGGTGGTGCCGCATGAAGCCTGTGCTGAATGTCGAGGAGGTTTTACGTCTCGAGGACCTCATTGAAAAGGAAGGCACCTCCAAGGCTGCGCTTATGGAGCATGCTGGCGAGTTTGCTGCTGATCGTGTGTACGAATTCGCGCCCAAACACGTTGTTGTCCTTTGTGGCTTTGGCAACAACGGCGGTGATGGATGGGTCGCTGCCGATATCCTCAGTCATAAGGGCGTCACGGTTGATGTTGTCACGCCCATCGAGCCCAACGAGATCAAGAGCCCCATTGCTCGCCATGTGGCTCGAAGGACGGCGGGGCGGGATGTTCGCGTCGTTGTGGGCCCTTCTCGTGATGAGCTTACCGCTATTCTCTCTAAAGCCGATGTGGTGCTCGATGCAATATTGGGAACCGGGTTCTCGGGGTCTGTCCGCGCGCCGTTTTCCATCTGGATTCCCGCGCTCAACGAGCTTGGCCTCACCGTTGTTTCCATCGATGTCCCCTCGGGTCTCAACGCTGAGACAGGTGTTGTTGATTCCGTCTGCGTAGAGGCCACGGCGACTGTCACGCTTCTCGCTCCCAAGATCGGTTTGTATAGCGGAGAGGGGCCCGAAGTTGCTGGAGAGATCTCCTGCGGTGAGCTGTATGACCGGCTTGACGAGGTGATTGACGACGTCGAGCATGCGGCAGAGATCATAGAGCCGGCGGACTTGGTGGAGTATATTCCAGATTTACCTGCCAACGTCAATAAATATAGTCGCGGATCCGTTTTGGTCGTCGCTGGCTCTGCAACGTATCCAGGAGCGGCAATTCTGGCGGCCAAGGCGGCCGCGCGCGCTGGTGCCGGCTATGTGACGGTTGCCGCCCCCGAGCCATGTGCCAACCTGATTCGAATGGCGCTTCCGTGCGTTCCGGTTGTGGGTATTCCCTCCGACTCCCGCGGTGCGTTCGGTGCGGCGGCGAGCTCCCCCGTTCGTGAGCTTGCAAAGAAATTTGATTGCGTGTTGTGTGGTCCTGGCATGACGGTGACGGCGGGCGGTATGCAGGTGGTGACCGACCTTCTGCGTACCGAAGTTCCCTTGGTGCTCGACGCCGATGCACTCAACTGCATGAGCAGGCTGGCAATCGGTGGAATCGAGGAGACGCCGGAGGTGTATCGTCGTGAGGCACCGCTCATCCTGACGCCGCATAATCGCGAGCTTTCGCGACTTGTGGGAGATGCGCGCGTCGATGATTTGAGCTCCGCCATCGATGCGGCGCAAAAGCTTGTATGGGCCGCTGGTTCCGACAACCTCATCGTGATTGCAAAGGGCCCCTCCACGGCAATCGTGGGTGTTGAGAAGGTGCTCCTGCCTATGAGCGGTCCCGCATCATTGGCGACCGCGGGTTCTGGTGACGTGCTTGCCGGCATCATTGCCGCTAACGTCGCGGTGAGTCACGGCGAGGTCGATCGCTGGGAGCTGCTTTGCGCCTATGCGGTCGCCGTGCACTCGTATACCGGATATGCCGCCGCGGCTGCCATGGGCGAGCGAAGTGTCATCGCGACCGACCTGGTCGACGTATTGGGCGATGCCATGCACCTTGTCGAGAGCGAGGCGCTCAAGGATGCCGGGATCGAATTGGGGGAGTAGGTCATGCAGACGTTGAGCGAACCACCCACACGTTGGGCGTGGTCCGAGATTAACACGGCGCCCTGCGTCGCAATACGCGAGCATTCAAGGGGCTTGTGGGAGCGCGTCAGCGCCTCTGCTGCGTGGTCAAGGCGGACGCCTATGGACACGGAGCGGCTGCATGCGCAAAAGTCATGCATGCAGCAGGTGCCGACATGTTTGCCGTCGCAACGGTACTCGAGGGCGTCGCCCTGCGCGAGGCGGGGCAGAAGCTCCCCATCCTTCTTCTGAGCGAACCTCCCACCGATGCCATCGATGCGCTGCTCGAACACGAGATTATGCCCTCCGTGTATTCACCGGAGTTCGCATGGGCATATGGTGAGCGGGCGGCGAGCTTGGCAAGGTGGGCAAGTACCACATGGCCATCAACACGGGCATGAATCGAATTGGCGTGCACTATACGGAGGCCATCGATTTCAGACGCAGCGTCGACTTTCATTCCGGGTTGCAATGCGACGGCACGTTCACGCATTTCGCGACTGCGACGAACCCGATGGATGGGATCATCAGCTGCAGTGCAAGCGGTTCTCCGAGGCGATCTCCGGCTTGCGCGAGGCGGGCTTTGATCCGGGAATTGTGCATTGCGACAATACGCCGGGATCGATTTTGAACCCGTCGATGCATTTCGACATGATCAGGGCGGGAATCGGTTTGTATGGATTGCAGCCGTGTGACCGCACCGCCACGGTGTTTCCGCTTGAACCTGTGATGAGCATCAAGGCTCGCGTGACGCATGCGTGTCATCCGGCCATGGGCGAGGGAGTCGGCTATGGGTTTACCTACCGTGTCCCGCGCACGCGTGTTGAGATTTGCACCCTGCCGATCGGTTACGCCGACGGCCTTCCGCGCGTTCTGTCCAATCGTATGGAAGTGCTGTTCGATGGGCGACGCGTTCGCCAGGTGGGAAATATCTGCATGGATCAGTGCATGGTCGCCATCAGCGAAACCCCATGCGCCCGGCCACCCGAGGCGAGGTGGGAGACCTTATGACGATTGTGGGGCGCGATGGCGAGGCGCGGATTACGCTCGACGAGCTCGCTGCCGCGTGCCAGACCATCAACTATGAGTTGGCATGCGGGTTTGGCATGCGCTTGGAGAAGATTTACGTATAAAGGGGCTCGCCGGGCTCGAGGTGACGAAGGGACTTCGCAATGGGTGTCATGCACATTCCCGGACATGAGAATCAGAAGCCACGGGAAGTCTCGCTCGATGAGATTCGTTCTGTCTTGGGTGACTGCAGGCTGTGCGAGTTGTGCCAGACGCGCACCAATATCGTGTTCGGCGTTGGGAATCCTCGCGCGCGCGTGATGTTTGTGGGGGAGGCTCCTGGTAAGAACGAGGATCTGCAGGGCGAGCCGTTTGTGGGGCGAGCGGGCGAGAATCTCAACGGAATCCTCTCGCTCGCTGGTCTGCGCCGTGAGGATATCTATATTGCCAACGTGCTCAAGTGCCGGCCTCCGGGAAACCGTAACCCCAAGGCGGACGAAGTCTTGGCGTGTTCTCCTTTTTTGCGCGAGCAGATTAGGAGCATTTGGCCGGATGTCATCGTGACGCTGGGAAATCCGGCGACGCATTTCGTGCTCAAGACGGAGGTCGGCATCACCAAGTTGCGCGGCCGCTTCCACCAAATGGGGCATTTCACCGTCATGCCAACCTTCCATCCTGCGGCCGCGTTGCGAAACCCGGCGTGGCAAGAGCTGCTCGAAGCGGACTTCCGCATGTTGGGGGAGTATTTGGCGCAGCATCCCATCGATGCCGGACTGCGCACCGCCCATGAGGCACGTGCCAAGGGCGAGGGTGCAGGGACGTCGACCGTAGATGCCTCCAACTCGGATGCCCTGCCACGGATGGGAGAGTAGTATGGCGCTTTCGCGCAAGGGGGACCGGCTCTACGAGAGTGCGTCCGTTGAGGATACGGTTCGCTTGGGAGAGCTTGTCGCTGCCTGTTTGGCCGATGGCGACGTGTTGGTGCTCACCGGCGGCCTGGGTGTGGGCAAGACGCATTTCACCAAGGGCGTCTCGGCTGGACTGGGTGATGACCATCCCGTGACGAGCCCCACGTTTGCCCTGATGGCTGTGCATGATGGCGGACGCATTCCCTTGTTTCACTTTGACCTGTACCGCCTTGAGCACGCCTATCAGCTCGAAGACACGGGCATCTTCGATGTGCTCGGCTACGAGGGGGCATGTCTCCTCGAATGGGGCGAACAGTTCCAGAACGAGTTGACCGATGAGTATCTGGGCGTAGTCATATCGCGCGCGAGGGTGAGCCCGCTGGGCGGAGTATCGAGCTTGTGCCACATGGCGCACGCGCGGAGGAGCTGGCGCAAGCCATCGACGCTGCGGTCCTGGCCGCGCGGTAGGTGCGTGGCTGCGGCTGCGCGGCACCCCCCCGTTTGATCCCGGGGATGATTTGGATGAACGATTGCAGTTTGGAAGGGCGCTTCCGATGAAGTTGGACGATTTTCGCACGCTGATTGTGGCGATTGACACCTCGACGGACATGCTCGCGTGCTCGGTTGCCTGGTGGACGCCCGAGGTGTTCTTTGACGACACGCCCTCGCGTGCGTGCGTGGAGGTCCTGGCCTCTCGTGACCATCTGTGCCGCAGGCATGCGAACGTCGAGTTGGTCGATACGGTGAAGGCGACCCTGTCGGATGTCGGTAAGACGATTGAGGACGTGGGCGGGTTTTGGTTGGACGCGGGCCCGGTTCGTTCACGGGGGTGCGCATTGGCATCTCGACGGCAAAGGGTCTCGCCTGTGGCGCGAATGTGCCGTTGATGGGCGCGTCGACGCTCGACGCCTACGCTTGGACGGCGTGGCGCTCCGGCGTTCGCGGCATGATCGGCGTTGCGGCAGATGCCATGCGTGGCGAGATCTACCCGGCTTTGTATGAGGTGGGCGATGGCGGCCCCAAGCGCCTGTTTGAGCGAGAGCGCGTGATCAAAGCGGATCTCGTCGTCAAGGAGTGGACATCTCGGCCAGATGCCGCCGATATCCAACTCACGGGTGACGGCCTGGTGCGCTATGGGAAGCTTTTTGAGCCATCGGGCATGATGGCGCGCGCGTTGCCGCGTGAGCTTTGGTGGCCTACGGGCGAAGGGTTGCTCTTGGCTGCCGCGAGCCCCGAGGCCTCATGGCCGCCGCAGCAGTGATCCTGCCGCCGTGCTGCCCGTGTACACCAGGCTGTCCGATGCCGAGGAGAACGAGCGTAAACGCTTGGGGCTCGCCGAAAGTGTTAATACTGCCACGACCGGCGTGGCTGACGAGCTGGCGGGTCGCCACTTGCAGCTGCGCCCCATGGCGGCGGCGGATGCGGAGGCCATGGCAGCGCTGGAGCGTACGTGCTTTGTCGGCGCGGGTCACGAGCCGTGGAGCGCATCCATGTTTTTGGCGGAGCTTGACCCTGAGGCCCCGGCTGCCCGCTCGTGGTGGGTCGCTCACGACAACGGCGAGCTGATTGGATTTGCCGGCGGCATGGTCGTGGACAAGGACGTGGAGATCCTGGACGTTACAGTCGCGCCCGAGCACCGCCGTGAGGGCATCGCGCGCAAACTGCTCGCGCATGTGAGCTATGACGCGCAGATGCTGGGGTGCACCTCGGCATCACTCGAAGTCGAAGCTGGCAATGCGTCGGCGATCGCCCTGTATGAGAGCCTGGGATTCGTCGAGGTGGGGCGTCGTCGTGGATATTATGGGGCAGGAGTCGACGCGCTTGTGATGGGGGCCTCCTTGCCCTTGGTGCTGCCCGTGGATGCCGCCTCGCCCGAGCCGACCGCGGCATCGGTGCGCGAATGGCCCCTGCCTGCACCTGAACGCACCGACGACGAGGCCGCCGAGCTCGCCCGTCGTCAACTTGTGCTCGCCATCGAGAGCTCTTGCGACGAGACGGCTGTGGCCATCATCGACGCCGCAGGCAATCTGCTGGCAAATCAGGTGTCGACCCAGATTGACTTCCATGCGCGCTTTGGCGGCGTTGTGCCCGAGATCGCCTCGCGAAAGCATGTCGAGGTCATCGTGGGCATTGTTGATGCTGCCCTGGGGGAAGCCGCGGTGTCGCTGGGGCTCAAGGGCGGTGCCATTGCTCCTTTCGAGCTTGCTGCCGTGGGCGTGACGCAGGGGCCGGGCCTCGTGGGTGCGCTGGTGGTGGGCGTGGCGTTCGCGAAGGGCTTTGCCTTCGCCGCGGATAAACCGCTTATCTGCGTGAATCACCTTGAGGGGCATCTGTTCGCCAACAAGCTCACCACGCCCGATCTTGAGCCGCCGTTTATCTTCACGCTCGTCTCGGGTGGACATACCATGCTCGTACATGTGCGTGCCTGGGGCGATTATGAGGTCATGGGCGAAACGCTCGATGACGCCGTGGGCGAGGCGTTCGACAAGGTCGCCAAGGCGTTGGGCCTGGGCTATCCGGGCGGCCCTGTGATTTCGCGTCTTGCGGAAGACGGCAATCCCAAGGCGATCGACTTCCCTCGTGCCCTTAACAGCAAGGGAGACTACCGCTTCTCGTTGTCGGGCCTGAAGACCGCCGTGACGCTGTACATTGAGCAGGAGACTGCGGCCGGTAGGACAATCCATCTTCCCGATTTGGCCGCCTCGTTCGAAGCGGCGGTGTTTGACGTGCAGTACAAGAAGGCGAAGAACGCACTGCGTGAGACGGGTGCTCGCGAGTACTGCATCGGAGGTGGCGTCGCCGCAAATCCGCACCTGCGGAAGATGATGATCGAGAAGCTCGGCCGTCAGGGAATCCGCGTGACCGTGCCACCGCAGAACGCCTGCACTGACAACGCGGCGATGATTGCCGTGGTGGCCCGCGAGAAGTTCCTGCGCGGAGAAAGCTCCGACTTTACGGTGGACGCCGATCCCAATATGACGCTGTAGCGACCCCGGCCGCCCGCCACCGCATGGGCGTTTTGTCCGCCGCGAGTTCCGCACGAGCCGGAGGTCCAGGTGGACCCTCCGTGCGAGCAGGACTGCCCGAGCGCCGGACAAAACGCCCCTGCGGTGGCGGGCCTAGAGGCAGACTTGTGGCCATTGAGCCGAGCGCGGCGGAAACAGGGTGTTTCATAGTTCGAAACACGTGAGAAATATAGTTGACTCCATCTTGCTAAAGCGTGATACTGCACTATGTTCACTTTAGTCGATGAAAGCAGAAGGGCTTTCGTCAGGACCAAGAGGGTTTTTGAAGTCATGCATCAGTTCAGCCTATACATTCGCCTAATTATTAGCTAGCACGGGTTGGCGTGGTGTCGCCGCCCGTGCATTTCACGGGCGGCTTTATGAGGTTGTAGGCCGGTTCGTATCGGTTCGACGGCCCATTTTTTTGGCTTTAAATCTCACGAGGGGGAGGAAAACATGAACGGAGTTGTATTGATGGTGGTGGCGGCGGCGGTTTTGGCCGTCGGCTACCTGGGATACGGTCGCTGGCTCGCCAATACGTGGGGCGTTGACCGTGAGGCTCTTACGCCCGCTTGCCGCATGGAGGACGGCAAGAACTTCTCGCCCGCTTCGGCGTTCACCGTGTTCTCGCACCAGTTCAGCTCGATCTGCGGAGCCGGTCCCGTTACGGGTACCATCGTCGCCATGGCCTTTGGCTGGCTTCCGGTCGTGCTGTGGGTTCTTGTGGGCGGCATCTTCTTTGGCGCCGTGCACGACTTCGGTGCGCTGTACGCCTCGATGAAGAATAACGGCAAGTCGCTCGCACAGCTTATCGAGAAGTACATCGGTCGCACGGGCCGTCGCCTGTTCCTGCTGTTCAGCTGGTTGTTCTGCCTGATCGTCATCGCCGCGTTCACCTCGATGGTCGCCGGCACCTTCAAGTTCACACCCGACGCCGCCGGTGCGGTCGATGTTGCCAAGTCTTACGCCGCGGGTTGCGCCGGCACCATCTCCATCCTGTTCACGTTCGTCGCGATGGTTTTTGGCTGGGCTTGCAATGAGTTCAACCTCACGGGTGCCAAGCAGTTCGTTACCGGCGTCGTGCTCATGGTTGCCATGTTCGCCGTTGGCATGCAGTTCCCGGTCTACCTCGATCTCAACGGCTGGATCGCTGTCGTGATGGTCTATCTGGTCTTCGCTGGCGCCATGCCCATCCAGATGCTCAAGCAGCCCCGCGACTATCTGACCTCCATCATGATGATCGTCATGATCGCGTGCGCCGTGCTCGGCATCGTCGTTCTGGGGGCCAAGGGTCAGGCCACCATCACCGCACCGGTGTTCACGGGCTTCACCACCGCCTCCGGCATGATGTTCCCGGTCCTGTTCGTCTCCGTTGCGTGCGGCGCGCTCTCCGGGTTCCACAGCCTCGTGTCTTCCGGAACCTCCTCCAAGCAGGTTGAGAACGAGGCCGACGCCGTCAAGGTCGGATACGGTGCCATGGTAGTCGAGTCCTTCGTGGGCGTCCTTGCCATCATCGTCGCCGGCATCATGTTCTCCGACATGAACACCGCGGGAACCGGCGCACTCAACGCCGGCGTCGCCTCCACTCCGTTTGCCATTTTCGCCACCGGCATTGCCCGCGGCATGCAGGCATTTGGCGTGGACGGCACCGTGGCCACCGTGTTCATGACCATGAATGTTTCCGCCCTCGCCCTGACTTCCCTTGACGCGGTTGCCCGTATTGGCCGCACGTCTTTCTCCGAGTTCTTTGCCACCAGCAATGACGCCCTCGCCGTTGAGAACGAGAAGACCGGCGTCATGAAGGTTCTCGGCAACCCGTGGGTGGCCACCGTTGTGACGCTGCTGCCCGGTCTCGCCCTCACCTTTGGCGGTTACCTCAACATCTGGCCGCTCTTTGGCGCTTCCAACCAGCTGCTCGGCGGTATGACCATGATCACGCTGGCCGTGTTCTGCAAGTGCACCGGCCGATCCGGTTGGATGCTCTACGTTCCCGTTGCGTTCCTGCTCGTGTGTACTTTCACGTCGCTCGGCATGAGCATCATGGGCTGCGTCACTGCGCTCCAGGCGGGCGGTATGGCCGTGATGGCAACCTCTGGTTTGCAGCTCGTCTTCGCCGTGCTGCTGGTCGCCTTGGGCCTGATCGTGGCCGTGAACTGCCTCAAGGAGCTCGTGGGCAAGGATTCTGGCTCCATGCCCGATGAGGAGCCCGAGTGGTCCGAGATGGGCGCCCGCGATTACCGCGCCGGTAAGTTCTCCGGTAAGGCCGAGGTTCCCGAGGGTATGGGCGTCGAGGCATAAATCCTCTTAGGACGCCTGCGGGTTGCCCGAAAGGGCACGGTCTGGGGCGTTCTTGCCCCGTCCTCGCATCAGCATAGCCCCCACGTGAACGGGCTTCGTCGTATGCGCGACGAAGCCCGTTTTCTTCGGTCGTTTTGCTGCAGTCGATTTAGCAGATGCGGGGGAGCTGCTCGCCCACGAGCATGTCGAGGATGCGCGTTGAACCCACGGGGTGCGCACGCGGACGGAGCCCGTTGTGCTCGCGGGTTGGCTGGAGCCATCGGGCAGCGCGGCGATCTCGCCGATGATGGCGGCGTTTTCGCCGTAGCGCGATGCGCGCATGGCGGCAAGGGCAGCTTCTGCCTCTTCTGCGGGCACGACGGCAACCATCTTGCCCTCGTTTGCCACTTGGAGCACGTCGTAGCCGAGCATCCCACACGCGCCGCGCACGGCGGGTTTGACGGGGATGGCCTCTTCATCAACGGCGATAAGGACGCTACTTGCCTGCGCGAACTCGTTGAGTGTGCTCGCAAGACCTCCGCGGGTGGGATCGCGGAAACACCGGGTGTGAGGTGCCGCTGCAAGCACGTCTGCGATGAGGTGGTTGAGTGGCGCGGCATCGCTCTCGATGGGCGTGGAGAATGTGAGGCCCTCGCGTTGACTCATGACGGCAATGCCATGGTCGCCAAGGTGCCCGAGACGAGAACGAGGTCTCCCGGCAGGCAATTCGAGCCGGAGAGGTTGACACCCGCGGGCACGATTCCCACGCCGGCGGTATTGATGTAGACGCCGTCCGCCTTGCCGCGCTCAACGACCTTGGTGTCGCCGGTGATGATGCGCACGTCCGCTTCGCGGGCGGTTACGGCCATGGATTGGCAGATGCGTCGCAGGTCTGCGAGCGGATAGCCCTCCTCCAGGATGAATCCGCACGACAGATAGAGCGGTCGCGCCCCCGAAGTTGCCACATCGTTGACGGTGCCGCAGATGGCCAGCCGACCGATGTCGCCGCCGGGGAAGAACTGTGGCGTAACTACGAAGCTGTCGGTTGACATGGCGAGCCGCGCCTGCGCGGTCGTGTCGTCGTGGGTGGCGGGTTTACGGGTGGACGGCGAAGTGCCGATTGTGGCTGATGGGGACAGCTCGGCAACGCCTGCGTCGTTGCCGGCGAGGAGCTCGGGCGAGCCAAAGGCCTCGAGGAACACCTCGTCGATAATGCGCTTCATCATCTGCCCGCCCGATCCATGGCCGAGCTGCACGGTTTCTGCTTGTATGCCCATGATGCCTCCTTGGTGCTATGCGCGGTATCGATAGTACGCGGCGCAACTGCCCTCCGAGCTCACCATGCAGGGGCCGACGGGGTCCTCGGGCGCACACTTCCGGCCAAAAAGCGGGCATTGGGTTGGTGCGATGCGCCCGCGAAGTACATCGCCGCAGCGACATCCCTGTGGCTCAACGGTCTGTTCGACTTCCACCTCAAAGCGGCGTGTGGCGTCGAATGCCGCGAAGTCGTCCCGTATGCGCAGTCCCGATTGCGGGATGGGGCCCAGCCCGCGCCAGATCGCGTCGCAGGGCTCAAAGACCTGATTGACGAGTGCGCGAGCGACTGCGTTGCCCTTCGTATCTACACCGCGACGGTATGCATTTTGGATGGCGGGTTCGTCCCTTTCGACCATGTTGACGAGCACGGCGATGCCCTCCAAGACATCGACGGGCTCAAAACCCGTGATAACGCCGGGGATGCGGAACTCATCGACAAGGAACCGGTACGGCTCGATGCCGGTAATGGTCGAGACGTGTCCGGGAAGGATGAACCCGTCGATGTGCGTATGCGGATCTCCTGCAATCGCGCGGAGTGCGGGTGGCGTGGTTTTGTGGGCGCAGAAGACTGAGAAGTTCCTGAGGCTCTGCGCCTGCGCCTCGAGGATGGCGGCGGCTATAGTCGGTGTCGTGGTCTCAAAGCCCACGCCCATGAAGATGACCTCGCTGCCGGGATTGTCATGCGCAAGCGAAAGCGCATCGAGTGGCGAATACACCATGCGCACGTCACGGCCCGCAGCCTTCTCCGCCGCGAGCGAACTCGTTGACCCGGGCACACGCATCATGTCGCCGAATGTCGCAATAATGGCTCCGGGCACGCGCGCGAGGGCGATGGCGTGGTCGATGTCTTGATTGGCGGTGACGCACACGGGACACCCTGGTCCGGAGAGCAGACGCAGTCCATCGGGCATGACTGAGCGGAAGCCATAACGGCCGATGCTCACAGTGTGCGTGCCACAGACCTCCATGAGGTTGATGGCGTGACCGCCGGCGAGTGCGTGGATGGTGTCGATGAGCGATCGGGCAAGCGCCGGATCGCGAAAAGCGTCGAGTGGGGGTGCTGCGTTCGCCGCGACGTCTTTAGCGGTGCCCTGGGTCATGCCGGAAGTTCCTCATCAATCAGATCGGCAAGGTCTTCGACGATGCTGAGGGTTTCCGCTGCTTCTTGGGCATCGATGATTTGGATGGCAAAGCGGCGTGCACCAGCACATAGTCGCCTACCGCGGCGTCTGGTGTGAGGCGTATGGAGACCTCGCGCTGCGCGCCGAGCATATCGACCGTTCCGCGCGCGTCATCGTGTAGCGAGAGTATTTTGCCGGGAACCGCGAGACACATGCCAACCTCCCAGGGTCGCGTCATCGGTCTAGATGGTAACGCTACGGGAAAAACGAAGCAACGAACCGGCGTGCCGCGGGTGCTATGCTCCGACGACCCACGCGGCGACTGCCGCTTGACCGTAGGCTATGCATCCGTCGTTCAGCGGAAGGCTGTGAGGCGTGAGGACGGTGAGCCCCTCCTGTTCAAGCGCGGAGGAAACGCCGTCAAGGAGCAGGCGGTTCATGAAGACGCCGCCGGAAAGCGCAACGGCGCGCACACCGGTGGCGTCTGAAATGCCGATGACGGTTTTTGCAGTGATGTCGATGATTTCCCGATGGGTGACCCATGCAAGCTCCTCGACGGGTGCGCTGTGCGCCATCCCGTCGAGGAGCTTGATGAGAAGCGGGCGGACGTCGATCGTGGCCTCTTCGGTGGACACATGCTCCCCGGGGCGGTTCGTGTAGCCGTGCGATGGTTGGGGCTAGCGGTAAAGCAGTCGCCCTCATCGTGGTGCGTGCCTGCGTCGAAGCGCTGCGCGCTTACGGCACCGCACCTCCGAGCGTGCTTCCACGCGGCGGCCTCGAGTTCGATTGCCGGCTCGCCTTCGTATGTCGCCACGTGGCATATGCCAAGGATGGCGCTTATGGCATCGAGCAGGCGACCCATACTGCTGGTGCTTGGGCAATTGATGCCGCGCTCGAGCATGCGGGAAGTGAGCGCGCGCTCATCGGAGCTCAGTGTTGCAAGGAGCGTGCTGGCGCCGGGGTGGTCAAGAAGGCCGTGTTGCTCAAGCAGTGAAAATGCGTTGCGGCGTGGGTCGCGGACGCTGGTGCTCCCGCCGGGAAGGCGCCAAGGCTCGAGATGCGTCACGCGCTCATAAGACGAGAGGCTTGCGAGGAGAATCTCTCCACCCCAGATGGTGCTATCGAGCACGGGCTTGCGGAGGGGGGCTTCGGGGCTCGGGGTCGCCCCCGCCCCCGTGCCGTCAAAGGCGATACCGATAACACGTGCAGCGGGATCGATCTCTCCGTGCACGGCTGCCTCTGCGATGACGGAAGCGATGTGCGCATGATGGTGCTGCACGCGGACGAGTGGAAGGTCCCATGCCCGTGCCTGCTCTTGCGCCCATTGGCTGGAGAGGTATCCCGCGTGGGCATCGCAGGCGAGCACGGAGGGGCGCACATCAAAGAGCTGCGTCATGCGATCGAGCGCCGCTTTCCACGCATCGAACGTCTCCGCGTTTTCAAGGTCGCCGATATGTTGGGAAACGAAGCACTCTTCCGCGTCGAGGTTGCCGGGACGGGTGAGCGCAAGGGTCGCCTTTTGCTCGGGTCCGCACGCCAAGACGCAGGATGAGCACGAAGCGGGCGGAGCGGGCAGCGCAATGGGGCGCGGGGCAAATCCTCGTGCCCGCCGCACGAGCTGGACCTTACCGTTGACGACCCGCACGACGGAGTCGTCGAATCGCGAGAGAATCGCCCGATCGTTACCGAGCAGGGCGTCTGCTATCTCGCTGGCGACCAGGCGATCCCATGCGTGCTCATCGTCCTTCTCGATGGGCTCTTCGCTTATGTTTCCGCTGGTCATGACGAGCACATCGACCCCGCGCGTTCGGCATTCCTCCATGAGTAGGTGCTGGAGCGGCGTGTAGGGCAACATGACGCCGAGTTCGGGAAGGTCGAATGCGACGGCGGGGGCGAGCAGCACCTTGTCTTCTTTTGTGGGGCACGTTTCTTCGGCGTGCCGCATGAGCAGGACGATGGGACGGACGCTTCCGGTAAGCAGGTCGCGTTCCACCTGGTTGATGCGGCACAGCTTCTGCGCGATCTGCACATTGCGCACCATGACGGCGAGCGGCTTATTGCTTCGGCGTTTTCGGCGGCGCAGTTCGCGCACGGCCTGCTCGGAATCGGCGCGGCAGGCGAGGTGAAAACCGCCCAAGCTTGATTGCCACAATGCCATCGGCGGCGAGGACCTCGGCGCAACGCGCGATGATGGCATCGCTTGCCTCGAGCGAATCGCCCATTGCGGTCTCGTGATCTTCGCGTTCGCGCCATGTGATGTGGGGACCGCACACAAAGCAGGCATCCGGTTGCGCGTGAAAGCGCCGGTCAAGGGGGCTGCTGTACTCGTCGGCGCAGTTGGGGCACATGGGAAAAGCGCTCATGGAGGTCTTGACGCGATCGTAGGGCAGGTCGCGAATGATGGTAAAGCGCGGTCCGCAGTTGGTGCAGTTGATGAAGGGGTAATGGTAGCGTCGGTCTGCGGGATTGAAGAGCTCACGTAGCAGTCGTCACATGTGGCGATATCGGGTGATACCAGCGTCGTGTGGGCCGTCGCATCGCGGGAGGCGATGATGCGGAACGCGGGCATGCCGCAAGACTCGTGGGCCTCTGAGTGCTTTCTGCGCGCGCTCGCCCCGCCCGATGTCGTCGATGCCTGCACCACTGTGTCGTCGTGTGCGTCGAGCTCCTCCACGGCGATGTGATCGATACGGGATGCCGCCGGCGCGTGATCGCGCAGCGAGCGCACGAACACTTCGAGTGCATCCTCTGCCGCACAGGCCTCTATATGAACTCCGTCTCCGGCGTTGAGCACCCATCCCGAAATGCCGTGCGCCACCGCCTCGCGGTACACGAACGGACGCATGCCCACTCCCTGGACAATGCCGGTGATATGTATGCGCACGTGTTTCATCGCCAGGTGCTTTCGTGTTTGTTTGCCATTGCGGATTCGTTTGCGTGGCGACGGGTTTTGGGTCGCCTAGAGTTCTAGGCTGGATGTGGTCGCCGCGCAGGTGAATTCGCCATGGCTGACCCCGCGCAGGCCCAAGAGCCTGTCGGCGAGCTCGTAGACGCGCGCGCCGACTCCCTTGAGGGCGAGAATCTCGAGGCAGTTGTGGTGATCGAGGTGTACATGCATGGTAGAGACGATTTCATCCGTGTAGTCATGCTGGACCTCGTCTAAACGACGTGTGAGGTCTCCGGTGTGATGGTCGTAAATCATGGTGAGCGAGCCAATGACCTGCTCTTCTGGAGTGCGCGTAGTCTCGCGGACAAGGGACGCGCGAATCAAGTCGCGAATGGCCTCGGAACGGTTTGTGACGTCGCCACGTCGGGAAATCTGTTCGTCAAAGGCGGCGAGAAGGTCTTCGGGCACGGTGACGGAAAAGCGGGCGAGTTCCCCGGAGCCGCTCGATGGCTGCACGGTGCAGCTTCGGGCATTGCTCTCGGCGCGTGCATGATGGCTGTGGCCGATGTGGGCGTGCTCGTGCGCCATGACTACACCAGCTTGATGGTGCCAACGGCGTTGTGGTCGGCTTCGATGGCCTCCTGATAGCCTTCAAGCGCGCCGCGCGCCTCATCAAGGGCACTCATGGCAGCCTCGAGCTTGCCGCCGATGCGCTCCATGTCATAGGTCTCCGTGGCGTGCAGCAGCGTGTGGCTCCATTCGCGGGCAAGCGCGATGGCATCGTCTACCTGTTTGATGCTCATTTCGAGCTGCCCCATATTCATGCCTACGTCGTGCATGTCGTGCTCCTCGATACGCTCGGGCTGCTGTGCAGCCCCCGTTATGACGGGACGGTCGTTATGGGTCAAGTGTACTCTTTTGGCTCTCGTGCTGCCTGGGTATGGTGCCGCGAGAGTTAACTTTCGCGGCGCTATTTCGGGCGTAAGTCGACAAAAGCTCCCCGAGAGTTAACTCTCGGGGAGCTTCGGCAGCGGTGAGAGGCCGTGCGAGAATTCCTGGCAAAGTGCAGCCTGGTTATGGTTGGCACGTTGTGCATGGCGACCAATCAGCAGCTCCGGTTATTTGGGAGCGTTCCTCTACACGTATTGGTAGGTGTCACCCATGGGGACGAATGTTACAGGGACTTCCTCTGTTTCGAGCGCTTTGGGAAGCCACGTCGCCATGTATTCCATGCCGGGCTCCTCCAAATTGAAATGTCCGATTTGAATGGCGCATTTGCCGTGGCCGAGCATAGCGGCATCGCGCACGTATTGGCAGGTGGTGAAGTCAATCATCTCCATGCCAAGGAGGGCGTCGATACGCTCGGAATCCATGCGTTGGCGGTAGCGGTGTCGCCAGGTCCTCCCATGATGTGCATGGGAATACGGACATGCTCAACGCTTGCGTCCATGTCGCCTACGACGCGCACCCCGTTTAAACCGAGCTTGTTTACGATTTGCTTGGCGAGGGACCGTGCGGGCGTAGGAGGGATTACGTAATCCATGCTGTTGAACAGCTTTCCCGTTCGATAGCCGAGCCATCCTAGTTTCCAAGCGAAGCCGTAAAATATGCCATCGGCCATCGATCCGTCTTCCTCGACGGGAACTCCAGCGTGGATATAGTCATGACAGCGCCAGATGGCTCCGCCCCAGTTATCGAGCAGTTCTTTCTTGGCTATAAATGCGCTATTGTCGGCAACAACATCTTGATGGTCCCCGTGATTCCAAAAGAGGGCCTCGTGGGTGATGATGAGGTTTGCCCCGCTCTTTCGCGCCTCATCGATGATGTGCGCGGTTGGCCAAATGCACGTGATGATGCCCGTGCACTCCTGATCGGTGTTGCCGTAGGTGACTTTGTCGCGCGTGGTGACGGGGTCAATCGGGTTGCCCGTGAAAGCGTCGATGCTGCAACAAAAGTTCTTGGTCTTCTGGATTGCCTCGCTGATGAGCATGGTATGGCCTCCCGGATTCGTGAGTTGACGTGGTGAAGAGGGCGAGGAGCGCCATGCCCCGTCGCCCTCTTAAATGGTAATGGCTACCCTGTGGGGTTTAACGGGCGACGCTAGTCGCGTTCGCTAATGGGCCCGTTCTCGATCTCGTCCTTGCTGAAGCCGAAGAACCACGTTGCTGCGAAGGAGACTGCAAAGCCCGCCGCCGCGGCGATGCAGGCGAACAGGAGGTTTTCCGTACCGCCGCCCACAAAGGTGAGGATAGACAGGACGCTCGACGGAAGCCCGGCTACGTATGCAGTGACGCCGAGTGCGAGTGCGAGCGCGCCGGAAACGAAGCTCCCCGCCATACAGCAGGCGAAGAGCTTGGGGTAGCGGAAGGTCATTCCGTAGATGAAGGGCTCGCCGACGCCTCCAATCAGCTGTGCCACAAGATAACCGGCGCAAGCGCTCTTCTCGTCGCGAAGCTTAAGACGGAGGAACGCGGCGATCTCCGCACCAAACGCAGACCAGAGGCTAATGGTGATGGCAACGAAGATAAATGGGTCAAAACCAGCTTGGAGGAAGGTGACCTGAGCGATTCCGATGAGCGCAACATGCATGCCGGTGATGACCATGGGGAGCCATGCCGCTGCAAGGATGCCGCCGCCAAGGATGGAGATGACGCCGCCGGAGGTCCCTAGGAACTCGAACGCGCCGGCGAGTCCGTTCCCGAGCCAAGAGCCAGCAGGGGCGAGTAGGCAGAAGGATATGGGGAGCGTGATTCCGAGAGTGAGGAAAGGAACGAACACGGTTTGCAGTGCATCAGGCATGTGTTTACGCATAATGCGCTCAATGGCATAGGCAACAGGGATGGTCAAGAGAATGGGCAGAACGGTCTGCGCATAGGCACCAGGAGCGCATGGGAAGACACCGTAGATGCTAAAGTCTGCCCCTTCGGCAGCGAGTGAGGAGAAAGTTGGCTCGATGAGCATGCCTCCTAAAAACGCACCGAGAATCGGCGTGAGTCCGATTTGCTTGGCAGCATTAAATCCAAGGTAGATGGGCATAAAGTAAAATGCAGCACTGTAGATCATGTCCATAAAGCGAACGAGGTCGCTGTCCGCGGCCATGACGCCAAGCATAGTGGGCCCAAACACAACGCCAATGGTTTTGAACAGGCCAGCGGCAAGAAGGACGGGGATCATCGGCGTCATGGAGCCGGCAAGATAGTTCATGATGTTTTGCCGACGCTTGCCATGGTGAGCTTTTCCTTTGGGCCATCCAGATTCTCGTCAATCGCCGCCTGCTTGGAAAAACCTCCAAGGATACAGAGTTCGTCGTAAACCTTGGGAACATTCTGGCCGATGATGACTTGGAACTGCCCGCCGGATTCCTGCGCGCCGAGGACGCCGTTGAGCTTTTTAACGGCTGCGATGTCCGGCACGGTGCGATCTTTGAGGGTGAAGCGCAGACGGGTCATGCAGTGTGTCACAAAACTGACGTTGCTCTTGCCGCCGACTGCCTCGAGGACGTCGGCTGCGATCTGTTTGTTGTTGGCCACAGTGGAATCCTTTCACGTATTGCGATGGCAGGCGAGCATGCGTTTACCATCGCGGGCATCGCGCGAGCGTATGCGGATGCCTTACGAAACAGTCTCTATGCCCTGATCGGCGTGCGCGCCGTGCCGATCCCGGATAGCTATCTTTACGCGCTGGGATTATCGCCTGGGCGGGCTACATCGGAGCGCGAGCAGATACGGTTGACGTGAAGAATGAGGTAGAGTTTTTCTTCATCGGTGAGTGATTGGCGATATGCGCTTGAGATGAGAGCCGCAATGGCGTCGACGCACGAGGAGACAGCCCGGTTGTCCGCTGCAGCCATTTGGTACATCTCGGAGTTGTCAGAGGATATGGAGTCGCCGAGGAGCACGCG
>ENA-OPZD01000201-OPZD01000201.1-human-gut-metagenome-genome-assembly--contig:-NODE-201-length-18836-cov-3.377145_pt1 | contig 18836 bp, 28 predicted proteins | sample MGYA00242479_ERZ504495 | MGnify/ENA primary metagenome ERZ504495 (study PRJEB26092, sample SAMD00036286) | human gut metagenome | host: Homo sapiens | study: EMG produced TPA metagenomics assembly of... | reverse complement strand
TGGAATTTTGGCTTGTATGTCTCGGGATTTTGGCATATTCATGCCAAAACACCTCGCGGGACAGTGGTGTGTGAACAGTAACGAAAGCGGGACAGAGAAATATTCACAAAATTTTTGCGCAGCAGTGCCGAAATATCTCTGAATCCCATACATTCGTGCATTGAAATTAGAACAATTATTCAGTATAATTATAATTAATAACTGTGGCCATACAGCTGCAGTCACTTAAAGGAGGAATATTATTATGGCAACATGGAAAAATCTCGACACTCTTGCTTCCTACAGCAAGCTTGCCGAACTGAAAGGTCATGTAAATATTGCAGATGCCATGGCAGGCGAGAAAGGTGCTGAACGTGTAAAGAAATACAGCACACCGATGGCAGCCGGCTTAACTTACAACTACGCTGCAAAACAGGTTGATGAGACAGTTCTGGATGCACTTGCAAAACTGGCAGATGAGGCTGAGCTTATTGACAAATTCCAGGAATTATACAACGGTGCTGTGATCAACACAGGAGAGAAACGTATGGTTCTTCATCACCTTGCACGTACACAGCTTGGCGAAGACGTAGTAGTTGATGGTGTCAACAAACGTGAATTCTACGTTGCACAGCAGAAGAAAGCCGCAGACTTTGCAAATAAAGTTCACGCAGGTGAGATTACTAACGAAAACGGCGAGAAGTTCACAACTGTTGTACAGATTGGTATCGGTGGAAGTAATTTAGGTCCTCGTGCATTATATATTGCTCTTGAGAATTGGGCTAAAGCAAATAACACATCCAAGATGGAAGCTAAATTTATCAGCAACGTAGATCCTGATGACGCAGCTGCTGTTCTTGCTTCCGTAGACCTTGCTCATGCTCTGTTCATCGTTGTATCCAAATCCGGTACAACTCTTGAAACACTGACAAATGAAGCCTTCGTAAAGAATGCTCTGGTTAAAGCAGGATTAAACCCATCCAAACATATGCTTGCCGTAACAAGCGAGACATCACCTCTGGCAAAGAGCGAAGATTATCTTACAGCAATCTTTATGGATGACTATATCGGCGGACGTTACTCTTCCGTTTCCGGTGTAGGCGGTGCGATCCTTTCTCTTGCTTTCGGTCCTGAAGTATTTGCACAGATCCTCGATGGAGCTGCTGCCGAGGACAAGCTTGCTACAAATAAAAAATATCCTTGAAAACCCGGATATGCTGGATGCACTGATCGGTGTTTATGAGAGAAACGTACAGGGATATCCTGCTACAGCAGTTCTCCCATACTCTCAGGCATTAAGCCGCTTCCCTGCACACTTACAGCAGTGTGATATGGAATCCAATGGTAAATCCGTAAACCGTTTCGGTGAACCTGTAGACTATGTAACAGGACCTGTTATCTTCGGTGAACCAGGTACAAACGGACAGCATTCCTTCTATCAGTTATTACATCAGGGAACTGACATCGTTCCGCTTCAGTTCATCGGCTTTAAGAAGAGCCAGCTTGGTGTAGACGTAGATATCGAGAACAGCACAAGCCAGCAGAAACTCTGTGCAAACGTTGCTGCTCAGATCGTAGCATTTGCATGCGGTAAAAGGATGAGAACCTGAACAAGAACTTCAAGGGCGGACGTCCTTCCAGCATCATCACAGGTGAAGAACTTACACCTGCATCTCTGGGTGCATTACTTGCTCACTTCGAGAACAAGATCATGTTCCAGGGATTCGTATGGAACTTAAACAGCTTCGACCAGGAAGGTGTTCAGCTTGGTAAAGTCCTTGCAAAAACGTGTTCTTGCACATGACACTGACGGAGCACTGAAAGTATACAGTGACCTGTTAAACATCTGATTTCATCAGAAAGCAAAAAATACACAAGCCAAGATCCAACCGCAAAAAGCGGTTTCAAACTATAGCACTCCTCTTCAATAATACATTCAGGAGGAGTGCTACAAGAAAGAATCCTGCCCGAAGGGCTTTGTTATGTTATAGGAACATTACGGAGTAATTTCCTATAACATAACAAAATCATCATACAGAACTCCGATAAATATTATCAGGAAGTTCCTTATGATGATTTTTCTGTTTTCTTTTCTAATTCTCTTCTGACTTCTTAACAAAATCTGCTTTCGGCAATGGTCTGGAATAATAGAATCCTTGAATATTGTCACATTCCATCTCCTTCAGAAGTTCAACCTGATCTGCAGTCTCCACACCTTCTGCAACCACCTTCATGCCAAGTCCATGTGCCAGGATGATCACCTGCTGCACGACCATTCTTCCCTTCTGCTGGTGAATACAGTCAATCAAACTCTTATCAATCTTCAGTGTATTAAACGGTAATTCACTCAATGTGATCAGTGAAGAATATCCTGAACCAAAATCATCCATGTGCAGTGCAAATCCTGCATTTACCAGTTTCTCTGTAAAATCTCTGATCATAACATTATTCAGAGTAGCTGTTTCCGTCAGTTCAACAGGCACACAGGAAAACGGGATCCCATTCTCCTCTACAATCTTCATATAACGTTCAACAATATCGGAATGATGGATACTTGTACGCGACAGATTTACAGAAATCGGAATCAGCTCCTGCCCCTTCTTCATCAGTTCACGCTGAAATTCGCAGACATACCGGAATATGTATTCATCCAGCTTCACGATCAGTCCGTCCTTTTCATATAGCGGGATGAAATCTCCGGGCATTACCATGGAACCATCCGGGTTGATCCATCGCACCAGTGATTCCGCTCCTGTGATCCTCTCTGTTTTTACATCATATTTCGGCTGGAAATATGCCACAAATTCTTTATTTTTAATCGCAGATTCAAATCTGTTCTCCAACAAACGGTCCTGCATCTGCTTCTGTTTCATTTTCTCTGTATAATAAGCAATGTTACACTCATAGTTATCGCGGATACTTCTGATCGCCATAAATCCTCTGTCACAGATTACAGAAACAGGTAAAGATTTATCAATATCCTGATAAACTCCATATTTGACCATAAGATTGGGAAACAGGTGCATGCTCTGCGATTTTCTTTCTTTCTATCTTTGTCACTGTTTCCAAAGACAGATCACAGTCATCACACGTCATACATACGAACTGATCACTCCCATATCTGGATACCAGACCTGTCTTCAGCATCTTTGTATAAGCTCCTGCCAGATAGCAGAGGATTTCATCTCCTACTTTCTCCCCGTAACTGCTGTTGATCAATTTGAAATCCCTGATGTCAGCAATTACAAGATGAAATCTCTCCCCCGGTCTGGTTTTCAGAAAAGATTTTGCATGATAGAAAAACGCCTGTCTGGTATAAACTCCGGTGAGCTCATCATGTTCTACTGCAGTCAGTGCCATTACGGACTCCCTCAGCTTGATCACACTGTTGATCCTGCCCATTACAAGTTTAAAGTTATAGGGCTTCGGAATAAAATCAACTGCACCAAGATCCAGGCATTGAAGTTCTGCATCTTTTGAATTACTTCCGGTCATAACGATAACCGGTATGGTTGACAGAAATTTATCTGTGTTTCTGCGTCTAAGGAATTCAAATCCATCACACACAGGCATACAGATATCCAACAGCACTACTGATAATTCTCTGTAATGCTCGGAAAGAAGCTCCAATCCTTCTTCCCCGTTTTCTGCGAGAAAAACATCAAATTTCTCTTCCAGAAAAGAAGAGAGGATATCTCTGTTTAATTCATTATCTTCTACGACCAGGACTTTTCTTTTGGACGGTAATTCCCCCGGTTCCAACAGTTTTGCATTGTCAGAATCTTTTCTCATACTTTTTTATACCCCTCACACACAATTTCCAAAGCAAAGCATCTCCGGATATCCGCACCGGAGATGCTCAAATTATTATAGTAACCGATCTGTTATCTGCAACCGTCCAGCCATTGTGGGAATATACTATACTTAAACGTTACAGGCATACATAATGTCTACATATCTTAACTCTTTGAGTTTACATTATTTTGCATAATCTTTCAAGCCTTATTCTGCAGTTGACATGATTTTGCCACGACTTTATTATGGAAATTTCATGCTCTGATGAGCTGAGGCAAAGATATCTGACACAGGATTTCACACTCTGATGGGCTGGATTAAGATGCATTATTTACGAGGATTGCTCTATACTTTTACAATGTACGGAATTTTTATATGCTGACAGTATAAACAGAGGCAGAAATGTTTCCACAAATAATCCTGCTTCAAACATTTCTGCCTCTGTTATCCTGTCTGTAAATCTTTAAAAATAATATTCTTCTGAATAAATCCTCAGATCCTCTTTTGTCCATTCCCCACCTTCAATATGAAAGCTGTTCAATACCGGATAGTCCGCCATCAGTGACAGGATCAGATAACTTGCCTTTGAATCAAAAGCAAGACGGATATCCTCCACTGACGGACGGGATGGAGAAGACGGATGGGAATGCCAGTTTCCCAGCGGTTTCAATCCATTGGCACGCATATCCCTGATCGCATTTATCTGGTCTCTGGGATCCAGGGTGAAGTGATCTTCTGCATGATCTTTATTCTCCAGAAAATATACCTTTCGGATTTCCCTTCCCTCCCCGGTTTCCACTCCGGCCAAAAGCCCACAGGCTTCCTCCGGAAGATGCTCTTTTGCATAATTAACGATCTCATCATAGAGATGATCTCTCATTCTTATTATAGCCATACTTTTCTCCTGTTTTGCATCAGGTTTTTCTTGTATTTACTGCTCATCTCTTGTGGCAAATCGGCCTGCTGTTTCCTCACAGACCTCCTGCTCGTAGTCGATCGGTTCCAGGATTGTCGGATGATCTCCGCATACTGCACAGTCATGAGTATCCTTCGGCAGTTTAACCTTATGGAATTCCATTGTCAGCGCATCAAAAGTCAGAAGATATCCTGTCAGAAGATCACCTACACCGATCAGATACTTGATTGCTTCCATTGCCTGTAAGGAACCGATGACACCCCCCATTGCTCCGATGACACCTGCCTGCTTACAGGTAGGAACTGCATCCTTGGGCGGCGGATTCTTGAATACGCAGCGGTAACATGGACCTTCCCCGGGTACATAGGTCATCAGCTGACCTTTAAAACGAATGATGCCTGCATGGGAAAATGGTTTTTTCTCCAGTACACATGCATCATTAATCAGAAATTTTGCCGGGAAATTATCAGTTCCGTCAATAATAAAATCATATTCTCGAATCAGTTCGCGGATGTTGGATGCGTCTACGAACATCCGGTAAGTTTTTACTTCCACATCCGGATTCATGGCATTCATGGTTTCCTTTGCTGATTTTACCTTTGCTTTTCCGATATCTGCTGTGCTGTGGATGATCTGTCTCTGCAGATTGGAAAGATCTACCTCGTCCGCATCCACAATACCGATTGTTCCCACACCTGCTGCTGCCAGATACATTGCCGCAGGTGCACCAAGACCGCCTGCACCGATGATCAGTACTTTTCCTTTCAGGAGCTTCTTCTGTCCCTTTGCACCCACTTCTTTTAAGATGATGTGACGGGAATAACGCTCGATCTGTTCATCTGTCATTGCCATTTAGCATCCACCTCCCATGAAATACAGAAATTCTACATTGTCTCCCTCTTTTAATACGGTAGACTCTTTATCCTCTGATGCAACAAATTTTCATTAATAGAAACGGTTACATATTCCGGCATCTCTACATTTTCCTGTGCGATCAGTTCCGGAAGTGTCAGTCCGTCTTTTACTTCTTTTTTCTCTCCTGCTACTGTGATAAACATATTTTTCTCCTTTATGCCTGCTCTCTTTTTAGAGTAATCCTTCAATCCAGCTGTTTAACTCTGCCTGTTTCAGTGCTCCTGTTTTCCGGTCTTTCGCCTGTCCGTTTTCAAAAAGGATCAACGTCGGATTTGCCTGCACTTCATACTGCTCTGCCAGCTCCACATCAAAGTTCGTATTTACTTTATATACTTTAATCTTATCCTCATAATCATCTTCCGCATTTCCGAGAACCGGTGCCAGCTTTTTACATGCCACACAGGAATCTGAATAAAAATCCACCAGAACCGGAAGTTTTTCCTTCAGGACCTTCTCTTCAAAATCCGCCTTACTTACCCGTACTGCCATCAGTCTTCCACCTTTCTTACATACATGGTGTAAGTACCATCTTCATTATCGGTTAATTTCAGTACCTTATGCCCTTCTTCTTTCATGCTACGTGGAACATTCTGCACTGGTTCGCCATCGTTCATGCGGACAGCCAAAATCTCTCCATCCTCCAGTTCTTCGATTGCTACTTTTGCCTTCACGAATGTCAGGGGGCATACTTTATCGGTAATATCAACCTCATCGGTTACTTCAAAATCTAATTCAGCCATTATGTTCTCCTTTCACTGTCCTTCATACGCATCTTTCAGCTGACTGCGGAAATCTTCTTCTCCCACACGCTGCAATGTTTTGCGGAAACGTTCACTTGGATTTGCATTTTTTCAAAGAAATTAATTGCCGCATCTGTCACACGAAACAGTGTTTCTTTATCCGGAATCAGAGGAAGCAGTTCTTCTCCTTTATAGATATTATTTCCGAAGGTTCCTCCAAAAGATACAATATATCCCGGAGTTCCTTTCCATGCATCCACCGGACAGCTCTTTACACAGCGGCCACAATGATTACATTTCTGCGCATCCAGTTCTATTTTGCCGTCCACCATCTTCAGTGCATCCTGTCTGCAGGCTTTCACACACACACCACAGGAAATACAGTCGTCTTCCTTATATTCGATGTTCATGCCGCCTTTGATTCCAACATCGTTTTCTTCTGCTTTCAGGCAGTTATTCTGGCATCCTGTAACACCAAATTTGAATTTATGCGGGAGTTCCCGTCCGAAATATCTCTCATCAAGCTCTTTTGCCAGTGTGTAGGTGTCGATACATCCGCTTGGACAGACCTCTGAACCCTGACAGGCTGTAACTGTACGTACACGTGGTCCACACACACCGGTTCCCACACCGCCTTTTGCCAGTGCTTCTTTTACCTCTGCCAGTTCTTCCACTTTAATAAAGGGAATCTCAATGCCCTGGCGAGAAGTCATATGTACATATCCGCGGCCGTATTTTTCTGCTACTTCTGCTACTGTCTTAATATTCTCTGCAGTCAGGTTTCCACCGACCACTGCCAGTCTCAGGGAACCGTAACCTTTCTGTTTCTGTCTCATATATCCGCCTTTTTTTAAGGCTGCATAATCTACTTTCTGTGCCATTTTTATCTCTCCTTTGTGTTTTTAAAGCGTTTTTTCAAATATTTTTTCCAGATCTGCGGCTGTCCGGTATCCTTACAGCCGGTTGAATTATCGTAATACTCTCTCAGTTTCTTCTATTTCAGATATTCTGCCACTGCGGTTGCTGCATTGGCACCATCCGAAACCGCAGTTACCACCTGACGCAGTTTCTTTGTTCTTGCATCTCCTGCCACATACAGCCCTTCCAGAGCGGTTTCTCCTGTCTCCCCTGCTCTGACATAACCTGAATCATCCAGTACTGCAAATTTTTTCAGAAGATCTGTCTGTGGTACTGCTCCGTAAGCAACAAATACACCGTTCACATCTATCACAGCTGCATCTTCCAGAACTACTCCGGTTACTTTCTGCTCTCCGATGATCTCTTTTACCTGATGCTCCAGTACGAAGATAACGTTTTCCTTCTCTCTCAGTTTCGCCACTGTAACAGCGGCTCCTCGGAATTCCTTTCTCCTGTGGATCACATATACTTTCTCTGCCACATCCGCCAGGTAAACAGCATCATCAAGTGCTGTATCTCCACCACCAAGAACTGCGACTGATTTACCTCTATAAAATGATCCGTCACAGATTGCACAGTAAGAGACACCCTTTCCTGCATATTCCTGTTCTCCCGGAATATTCGCTCTTCGCGGTGTGGCTCCTGCCGCATAGATTACGGTTTTCGCTTCCACCTGCGAACCATCTGCAAATACAAGTTCAAAATCTGATGAAGCTTCTTTCTTTATCTCTGTTACTTCCTGTTCCATGAAGGATACCCCAAGCTTCACTGCATGTTCCCGAAAGTTCTCACCCAGATCATAACCGCTGATGCCCGGAAATCCCGGATAATTATCTACCTGTCCGCTTTCTGCGATCTGTCCGGTTCCTTCATATTCTTTTTCTATCACTACGGCTGACAGATTAGCCCTCTTTGCATAGATTGCCGCACTTAAACCCGCCGGACCGCTTCCAATGATACCTACATCATATTTCATATCGTCAGTTCCTTTACACCTATTATTCCTATCGAATTAGTATGTTTTATAATAAACATAATAACACCGATAATTTCCTCTGTCAATAAATAAGATTATAAAAATTTTTTAGGATTCGTTATGGACTCAGGTTATAGCAGTTACTTAATATTCGCTGTACTAGATCCAGCTGTAATCTCCGCCGGTCAGAGCAAGGCTCAGAAGTGTGTCCATCTTCTCTACCTCTTCTTCACCCTCAATCTTCTGGATCAGTTCTGCTGTATCCAGCACATCCTCCAGTGACTCGTCCGGACCGATCTCATAGTCGATTTCAGCCTCACAGTCCGGGCATGGAATCCTCTTCATCGTCTGCATAGACAGAAAACGGTTGCCGCATTTTTTACATTCATAATATCCGCACTCTTTCGTGCCGTCTGGTACATAATACATCTTTTAATTTTCTCCTTTTTTTGTTTATATGATTAGTTTTTATATGATTGGTCTTCTGATGACAAAGAGCTGCCGGTTTTGATGATTCCCGGACAGCCCTTTATTCAACCTTCTGTACATCTAATTTTCTGCTTTGTCTTTTCTGAGCAGCTCTGTATATTCTACTTTCCTCATAGGTCTGGCATAGAAATATCCCTGAGCCTTGTTACAGCCGAACCCCTGAAGCATTACCTTCTGCTGTTCGGTCTCCACACCTTCCGCAATAATGGAAAGCTTCATATGATTTCCCATAGTAATGATCATGTGCAGGATTTCTTCTGCTCTTCCATAAGGATCTGCTGCACTTAAGAAACGCATATCCAGTTTAATCTCATTAACAGGAGCTTCTTTCAGCATATTCAGGGAAGAATATCCACTTCCAAAATCATCCATCAGAATACGGAATCCTCCCTGGCCTCTGTTTTCTGCGCATTGCAGATCAGGTCTACCTTTCCGGATTTCAGATCTGCCAACTGATTTTCCCATGATTCATTGATATATTCATATCTCCAGCCGGTATACTGAGATATTTTATTCAGATATTCCACTCCATATCCCTTGTATACTCCACTGCTGCTTTTATTAATAAAGTCTGCGTCCTCACGATACGCCACCCGTATTATCTTTGTCCCGCCGTACGACTGTGCCTGAACCGGAACGATTACTCCCAGAAGCAAGGTAAACAGCAGAACGAACAACATTACATTTCTCTTCTTACCACTCATCTATCGTACCTCTCTCTTGAGTGATTATAACATAATATTCTCCAAAAAGGTATCTTTATAATGCTCGCTCAAACATTTCCCCTTACAGAATCCAGGTGTTACTTTTTAATCCCATTTCCACCACAGACAATCGCATACAAACTAAAAACAAAATTTCCCTGATTGCTTCCGGCGGTAGCTCATATTTCTCTTTTCGCACCAATCCATCAATCGTTGCTCCGAGTCGAATATTTCTCAATACAAAATCTACAGCTTCTTTGATTTGTGTGTAGATTGGTCCTGTAAATTCTCTCTTATCAAGAAATACTGCACGATCTGTTCCTTTAAAATACAATCTGTCTTTCTGTAAAATAACACAAAAAGGATGTGCTGCGGTAACTTCTCCATTGCCTTGACACATCCTTTCGTATTATTATTTTTTGCTATTCTTCTTAATGACAGCTATGGCTTCCACATCCATGCTCACCACATGTATGTCCTTCCCCGTGGCTGTGCTCGTGATGAGAACACTTCACATCCGGATTATAATCCAGTGTTTTATTAATAAAAGCTTCCACCGCTTTATCTGCATCTCCGGAAACTCCTCCAAACAGCTTAATGCCAGCTGCCGCTAATGCTGTCTGCGCGCCGCCTCCGATTCCGCCACAGATCAAAACATCTGCGTTCAATGCATTAAGAACTCCCGCCAATGCACCATGTCCGCTTCCATTGGTATCTACTACCTCTGAATGTACCACTTTCCCTTCTTCTACATCATAAATCTTAAATGTCTCTGTGTGTCCAAAGTGCTGGAAAATCTGTCCATTTTCATATGTTACTGCTATTCTCATGATACCTTCTCCTTTTTCTGCTGCATACTTTTTGTAAATTTCCTGTTTGTAACAGCCTCCAAAGCTACAGTTGCTGCTCTGACCGTCACAAATTCTGAAATCTCCACCCTCGATTCTAAGTGGATGTCCATCAATGAGTGCATCTGCTATTTTCTTCCTGGCAGTCTCATAAATTCGTTGAACCGTTGTTCTTGCGATCTGCATAGATACTGCACACTGCTCCTGACTGTAACCTTTTTGTCCAAAAGACGAATTGTCTCATACTCATCTACTGTCAGAACAATGGGTGCTTTTTTCTCAGCATTATCTGCCGGAAGGAATTCTAAAACATTCGGAAAATGGCAGACTTTTCTGCATTTTACTGGTCTCGGCATAAACTGCTCCTTTCTTGCTTTTCTTATATAATAACCCTATAAAGGGCATATGTCAATTATGCAATTGACGCATCTAAAAAAAGCAAGTATACTATGTTCGTAAAGGAGATAACTGTTTATGAAACTTCGAAAAATTATTTTCCACTATGGAATGACTTAAATATAGCACAGAAAAAAAATAATTTCAGACAATTTAATCACACGGGATGTAAAAAAAGGAACGATCATTCACAACGGAAACCTGGATTGTACTGGACTATTACTGGTTAAATCCGGGCAACTTCGAACCTACATACTTTCAGATGAAGGACGGGAGATTACACTTTACCGTCTGTTCGATATGGATATGTGTCTTTTATCCGCCTCATGTATCATACGCTCCATTCAATTTGAAGTAACCATTGAAGCAGAAAAAGATACTGATCTTTGGATCATCCCTGCTGAGATCTATAAGGACATCATGAAGGAATCTGCTCCCGTTGCAAACTATACCAATGAGTTAATGGCTACCCGTTTTTCTGATGTCATGTGGCTGATTGAACAAATCATGTGGAAGAGTTTAGATAAGCGTGTTGCTTCATTTCTTTTAGAAGAGACCTCTATCGAAGGAACAAATGAATTGAAAATCACTCATGAGACGATTGCTAATCATCTTGGTTCCCACAGGGAAGTTATCACTCGAATGCTTCGATACTTTCAAGGCGAAGGACTCGTCAAACTCTCCCGCGGCAAAATCACAATCCTGGATTCGAAAAGACTGGAAACACTACAAAGATCATAAAACTGTTTTTCTATAATATCTAAAGAATCCTCCATTTATCAGAATTATGAAAGTCATTCTAATAAATGGGGGATCTTTTTATGCTACGAGAAAATTATAAAAATATTGTGATTATTTTTTAATAATCCATACCACATGCATATGCCCTTTCTATCAGCGCACGGTCATTAACCACTGTATCATAGAAGCGGAATCCACCGGAAAAATTGTATGTTTCATAACCGTTTCCTTCCAGAATACGGCTGGCAATGTAACTGCGCAGACCACTTTGGCATATTAGATACACAGGCTTTCCTTTCTCAATTTCACTAATTCGTTCCCTTAGTTCATCTACAGGAATATTGTTGAATCCCTTCATATGCCCCCTGTTAAATTCACCTACAGTCCTCACATCCAGCAACACCACATTTTTATCTTTAGAAATCTTATCCATATCTTCCAAATGCCATTGTTTTAAGGTACCTTTTGCTATATTGTCTATCATGAATCCGGCCATATTTACAGGATCCTTGGCAGAGGAATAAGGAGGTGCATATGCGAGATCCAAATCTTTCAGCTGGGTTGCCTTCAGCCCTGCATGGATTGCTGTTGCCAGCACATCAATACGTTTATCAACTCCTTCATATCCAATAATCTGAGCGCCAAGCAAACGATAAGTCTCTTTTTCAAAAACCACCTTCATGGTCATCACTTTTCCACCAGGATAGTAACCGGCATGACTCATAGGAGAAAGAATTACTGTATCTACCTCTAACCCTGACTTTTTAGCATTGGTTTCATTGATACCTGTAGTGGCTGCTGTCATATCAAACACTTTGATAACGGAGCTTCCCTGACTGCCTAAATAATGGCTATCACCACCACAAATATTATCAGCAATGATCCTTCCCTGCTTATTGGCTGGACCAGCCAAAGAAATCAGCGCATCATCACCCGTAACATAATGTTTTACCTGAACTGCATCACCTGCTGCATAAATATCCGGTACAGAAGTTTCCATCCTGTCATTCACTACGATACTTCCCTTGATGCCAAGCTCCAGACCGGCTTCTTTTGCTAATGCTGTGTCTGGTGTAACGCCGATTGCCAGCACCACCATATCAGCCTGAAGGGACGGATTATCTTTTAATAGAATCTCTACTCCATTGTCCTTTTCTCTAAATCCTTCTACCGTATAACCCAGTACCAATTTTTATCCCGTGCTTTCTCATTTCATTATGGATCATGGATGCCATATCCGGATCAAAAGGATTCATCAGCTGCTTAGGCCGTTGGACAATTGTAACATCCATGCCAAGCTCCCTCAAATTTTCTGCCAGTTCCAGACCAATAAAGCCACCACCTGCCAATATAGCCGATTTTGGATGGTTCTTATTTATATATTCCTTTATACGAAAAGTGTCTTCTACTGTACGAAGTGTAAAAAGTTTATCAATACCAACTCCAGGAAGTCTCGGCTGTGTTGGCTTTGCACCTGGAGAGAGGATAAGTTTATCGTAATTTTCTTCAAATATTTCACCATTCTCCAAATTTTTCACTGAAACAGTTCTACGATCCGGATGTATGGAGATAACTTCATGATAAATTTTCATGTTGATATGAAAACGTTTAAAAAAACTCTCTGGTGTCTGTAATGTAAGTTCTTCCGGATCTGTGATCACGTCTCCAATATAATATGGAAGCCCACAATTCGCATAGGATATGTATCCGGATCTTTCAAACACAGTAATTTCTGCGTGTTCATCCAGTCTGCGTATTCTTGCTGCGGCTGTAGCTCCTCCTGCTACACCGCCTACGATTATTACCTTCATCTTATTTTTCCACCTTTCCTCATTAAAGCATTTCTAAAATCGCTTTCTTAGGTCTCGCCCCTGAAACCTGTTGTACAATCTTCCCATTCTTCATAACCACCAAAGTTGGGATACTCATAATACTAAATTTACTTGCCAGTTCAGGCTGCTCATCCACATTGATCTTTCCAACTTTGATATCAGGGCGTTCACCTGCAATCTCCTCTATGACAGGAACCACCATACGACAGGGAGCACACCAAGGCGCCCAAAAATCCAAAAGAACGGTTTTCTCGGAATCCATTATTTCATTCTGAAAATTATTTTTATTGATATTAATAGCAGACATTTTACAGTCCTCCTTGTTTTTTCTTTTGTGGCTTTATTATAACCTGAAATTCATTTGTTTTCTGTGATATCATCACATTATTATCGTGATTAATTTTTTATCAAAAAAACCTCCGCAAACATTACGTCTGCGAAGGTCTATTTCTCTCAGCATTTGACTAATCTTGGATTAATTTACTTCTCACTCCTGTAGATCTTTATCTATAATCTCCCAGTAACCATTCTTTGGAGAACCATGTCCTATGAGAATACCATATTCTTTTAACTTCTTAATATTATTCTCAATATTTCGACTGACAATCCCGATTTTTTCAGCTAACTTAACCGCTGATAATTGATGATCTTCTGAAAGCAACTTTATAATCTTTTGCTGTGTATCGTTAAGGTCTGTTCTCCACTCTATCTCCTTTCTTTTTCATTTGTCACCGGAAATGAATTACGGAACAGCTCTATCCGAAACATATTATCAAATCTATTACTTACAAAACTCAAATGCCACATAATACACATAATCATTTTTTGAAAGAAAATTCTGTTTGGCTATTTATAAAATCGTCTAAAGTCGGAACACTCATTTCATCATTATCATAAACAAAGGCAATAAGTGGCTGCTGCTTATCGTATCTAATGTCTACGACATTTTTTATTTCAGTTGCTGTTCTGCCATAGTATTCTCTATTTTCTACATTTTCTAAAATAGGAATTTCTGTTGACAACCTACTACCACCTCCAGAAATAATTAACTTAATTACATAATTATCGAAATCAGACACCATTACGATTTCACCACTTTTTGGCGAACCAATATCTTCAAATCCCATTTCAACTTTGTCCTGATCACTCAATTTTCCTGATTCGTATCGATAAATATGTAATCTGAGTTTTTTATATTCATCCGTTGTGATAAACTTATAGACAAATGCTCCATCCGGTCCAGCAAGCAGTTCTGCTGTCTGCATTTCTATGCTATCCTTTGCAACAGGAGAAATATAATTCTGTGGTTTTTTCAGACGGTATATGGTAAATCCGATTACTGATACCGCACAGATAGATATAACTAATAATATACATTTCATAACCTTTAGACATTTCTGTTTATCTATATTATCTCTGATCACTTCAATAATATTTGTTTCTGACTTCTGAATCATATTCTCTTGAGCTATATCTTCTCCAGCCAAAAACTCATTGAGGCTAATACCAAGAATTGAACAAAGTTCTTTATAAACAGATACATCCGGCAGGCAAACTCCCGTTTCCCTTAATTAAAGATATTGTTGGGTAAAAAAGAAAGGTCAGTCGATTTTTGCCGATGAAGCGGTAGTAGATTTCTACTTCCTGCTCACGGCTTCCATCCTCGCCCTTGACAGCTTCGTGGACGGTTATTTTTTCAATTAGAGTGTTCAGAAGTTCGGCGGTCAGCTCCACAGGGTTGACATACTGTTTCATTAGGGCAATCCACTTTTCAGCATCCGCTGCGGTCTGTACGGCGGCTTCCATCGTTTCGTGAAGCTGTCTTATTTTTGTTTCAAGCTCCTTTTGCTCGTTCTGGTACTTCTCGGACAGCATATTGAAGTTATACTCGGTTATGCGTCCGGCAGACCAGTCCTCATACATTTTAGCAAACAGCCCGTCAACCTCGGCTTTACGCTTCTCTGCCTTTTTCAGCTCCGCAGCCTGCTTTTTCTTCGCAGAGTTCCTTTCCCTGTCGCTGACATTGAGCAGCCGTTTCAGCAGCTTGTCCTCATCTTTCTGTGCCAGCATAGACCAGTATTGCAGTCTTGCAAGCACATAGGCATACAGTACATCATAGCGGATATAGTGCATGGAACACTGGCGTAATCCCTGTCCGTTCTTGCTGCAATGGTAGTACCCGTATGGGTTTTTGTTCTGCTTGTTTTCCCCATAGGCTAAAGACCATCCGCAGTCTGCACATTTTATCAATCCTGCGAAAATCTGTGTCGTACCGTTTCTGCGTTTCCTGCGTCTGCTTGCAATCAGCTCTTGAACTTTTTGGAACACTTCTTCGGAAATGATGGCTTCGTGGGTATTTTCCACACGATACCATTCTTCCTGCGGCTTCCGCACCTTTTTCTTGTTCTTGAATGAAATGTTGCTCTGCTTGTTGTGAACGCTGTGACCGATGTAGGTTTCCTCTTTCAAAATGCTCTTGACCTGTGCAATCGTCCACGCATAGGCTTTTTCTGCGGGCGCACCGGCGTAGATATTGGCGAAAGTCCCGTATCTTTCATAGTTCAGCCAGCCGGGGGTAGGTACTTTTTCCTCCACCAGAATCCGTGTAATGCTGGCGGCTCCACGCCCGTGTACAGCAAGGTCAAAAATCTTCTCTACAATCCAGCGTGTTTCCGGGTCGATCAGAAGATGACCTTTTTTGTCCGGGTCTTTTTACATAGCCCAGCGGTGCATAGGCTCCATAGTGTGCGCCATTGGCAAATCTTGTGTGCATGGCAGCCTTGACCTTTTTGCTGGTCTGTCGGGCGTGCATTTCATTCAGGATGTTTAAGAACGGTGCAAGCTCGCTTTCTCCGTTGATGGTGTCCACATTGTCATTGATGGCAATGTAGCGTACTCCCTTGCTGGGGAAATAGATTTCCGTGTACTGACCGGTCAGGATATAGTTTCTTCCCAGACGGGATAAGTCCTTTGTGACAACGCAGTTGATTTTCCCGTCTTCGATGTCATCAATCATCCTTTGGAAACTTGGACGCTCGAAATTTGTCCCACTCCATCCGTCGTCAATGTACTCGTCTACAACGGTCAGCCCATGCTCTGCGGCATACTGTCTAAGCATCATGCGCTGGGTCTGGATACTGCCGCTTTCCCCCTGTAATTCATCGTCACGGCTCAATCTCAAATATAGTGCAGTGTTATAAATCGTTGTATTGTATGGTTGTTTCACGGTTAAAAATCCTCCTTCTAAAAGAAACAACCCACGCTTATACAATACTCGCTGGTACAAGTATATCATAAGCGTGGGCTGATTGACAGTCGTTATTCCGTATTTTTTCAGGAAGCGGCGGCAGCGTGCTGGATCACATCTTCCAGCAGGCTGTCAAGCGGCTTCCCATCCTGTGCGAAATGCTCCGATACCTTGATACGGACTTTCCCCATGACAAAATACTGGGTGCCGTCTTTTTCGGTAAGCAGGGTGCCGCTGTTTTTGTTATTGCTCTCGTTTTTGCTTTTTGCCATAGGCAGTTACCTCCATAAATGAAATATGCCCGACAAGGGAATGTCAGACAGGTGTACAGCCGCAGACTGTCTCCGTGTCAACCAAACCGTGTCAACCGGCAGAAAAGACTTTGAAAACAATCCATAGGCGCTCTATTATTACTTTTTACTTTTTCTTTGATTTCTTGGTTGACATGGTTGACAAAGGAGAGAAATGCCCCAAATATCAGGCTTTTCCCCGTCAACCGGCTGTCAACCAAAGCGTCAACCAAACTGTCAACCGGTGGCTTTTCAGAATGGAAGTTCCATTTGCCGGGCTTCTTCTTCCGTGATTTCCTGAAAACCGTCCCCCTCCGGCGGAGCTTGGTTGACACGCTCCCAGCCTTTTTGAGAACCGTATTTCTTATACCGCTTCGGGCTTTTGTAGGCTACCCAGCCCTGTATGATGCCGCCCGCAATGCCGGTATTCATAATCTCGCAGATTGCCCGTGTCTCCCAGTCTGCCGGGGAATTTAAGTTCCCCAGCGCTTCCTCATAAAGCTGCTTGGAACATACCCTGTCGCCGGTGTAGTCCTCCAAATAGGCGTAGATCATGCCGGCCTGTGTGTCTTCCTGCATAAAGTCCTGCTGGTGGGCGTTCAGGTATCGGTTCATTTCCATGCTGAATGACAGCTTATACTTCCCACTGCGATAAACCGTCATGGCTTCCGCCCACATCTGTTCGATATACGCCCTCGCCGCCGCTTCATCGTCCAGTATGTGAACCTCCGCCCGTTCCGGGTACACCGTCACGGGGAGAAAGCGCCGGTTGCCGGTGCGGTCACGGGGCAAAAAGTCCTGCCGGTTGGTCGTCCCTCCAAATACACATTGCCGCAGCCGGTCTGCCGGATGTGTCTCATACGGCACTTTGTAGGTTTCTTTCTGGCGGCTTAAGAATGACTTGATTTCCTCAATACTCTTGGCGTTGGCTGTGGCAATCATCTCCGACATCTCGATAATCCAATGCCCTTGCAGCTTGCGGTACACATTTTCATCGTCCAGCTTTTTCAAATCGTCTGAAAACCATTCGTCCCTGCCTGCCAGCAGCCGGAAAAGGTAGATTTCCCGGCTCCCTGACCACCAACCAGACAGAGCATGACCTCAAACTTGCTCCCCGGTCTGAATACCCGCCGGATGGCTCCCATCAGGAACAGTTTCAAGGCTTCATAGGTGTATTCGTCCGTATCGGCTCCCAGAAAGTGATGCAGGGCGTAACGGATGCGCTCTGTGCCGTCCCATTGCAGGCTGTTCAGGTAATCCCTGACTGGATGGTAGCGGTTTTCATTGGCAACAATCTTGATGGCGCTCTGCACCTTTTTCTCGCTGGTAAGCCCGTAATTTTCTTCCAGATACAAAAGCAGGTAGTTCATGTCCATGTCGGTCAGCGTGGTACTGGTGCGCTCCCAGCCCAGCGGCTTCACAATGTCAATCTGCTCCGTCAAAAGGTTCAGGCGCAGCGCCCCGCGAAACAGAGGGTCACGCTGGAACACCGTCAGGCAGTTTCGGATGCTGTTCTTCACGCCGCCTTTCTGCGTCCCCTCTAATGTTTCCCGGATTTCTGCCGGTGTCTGCGCCGGTTCCATTGTGTCCATCGTCCTTTTGACCGCTTCCTGCGTTTCCGGCGGCAAGCTCTGAAATTCGCTGTTCAAGCCGCAACACCTCCTTTCCCTGTGCGGCGATCAATGCCGCTTTTTCTTCTATTTCTCCGTATAACAAAATATCCAAAAGGTATTCTGTGTAGCTTATCCTCTGCAACGCTTCCACAAAAAGAGGATGCCAGATGGCATCCTGCGGCTGTGGGGCGTGTGCTGTTTCCAATGCTCCAGCAGGCGCAGATAATCGCATAGCACCCGGAAACAATACCGTTCCGTTTCCTGAAATCTCTGCTCCGCTGATTTTGTCGGGGCTGTGACCTGTTGTGACGCTTCCTATCTGGCGGCGCATTGCCGGATTCTCATAGGAACGCCGAAGTCCTCCGCAAGCCTGACCGCAGCTTCCCGTTTCCCCAATCCATGCAGCAAAGCGGCAAAGTCGATCACATCCCCGGAAG
>ENA-OPZD01000200-OPZD01000200.1-human-gut-metagenome-genome-assembly--contig:-NODE-200-length-18869-cov-2.433465_pt1 | contig 18869 bp, 33 predicted proteins | sample MGYA00242479_ERZ504495 | MGnify/ENA primary metagenome ERZ504495 (study PRJEB26092, sample SAMD00036286) | human gut metagenome | host: Homo sapiens | study: EMG produced TPA metagenomics assembly of... | reverse complement strand
GATGACTGCTTGCCCTGCTGTGTCTGAATCTGACACGGTGTCCTGCTGCCCTGCTGCATCTTGCTCCTGTTCCGGTTTCTGCGGTGATTTCATGTCCTTAATTTCCGTATAGGACAATTCTCCGTTTTCCTTGTACTTTGCAAGTGCCTCCTGCTGCATCTCCGGAGACATCCCACTCAACTCATACGCTGCGGAGAATGTGAGACGCTCGTTGTTGAGTTCCTCTCGAAACTCCGGAATCAGATTGTTGTTGACGCTCTCAATCTGTGCGATCTTGGTCTTTGACATCTTGAGCATTGAGGCGATGACATCACGGAGGCGACCGGACTGGAGGTCATATCCTTTGATTTTCTTTCCATCCGTTTTCATACGCTCAAGACACGCTTTGAGACGCTGTTCCTCCTCGATGACATCCTTGAGAGACTTTGTCCGGTATGCGTTTGCGATGATGATTTCCACCTGCTCCTCGTCCTCGTCCTGCGGTGTGGTCAGTTTGCAGGTCGCAATCTCAAAATCTTTATATCCCTGCTCGACAAGGTGCTTGAGTGCAAGCCACCGTCTCTCACCTGCGACGATTCTATATTCACCCTGCTCATTCGGCTCAAATACAACCTCAAGATTCTGTTTGAGACCATACATGAGGATGTCTCCTGCCAGTTCCTCAATATCTGCCAAATCGTAGAAATTGAGTTTGTTCCGGTACATCTTGAAAATTGAAATGTCCTTTGTCCGGAATCTCGCTCTCGGTGATTCGTCAACTCCTGCCTTACTATTCTTGTTCAGTGCGTCCATGACGCTGAATCCTGTTGCCATGTTCTTTCCTCCTGTTTTCTCCCGTCAGTGCGGTCACAATTTCTTTGTATTCCATTTCACACTCGAAAATCTGTGCGTCGAGTGCGTCCAGTCTCTTGTATAACTGGTTTTCAATGCTTTTCGGTACTTTCTCGCCATTCCGCAGCAATATACCGATTATCTGATATTTACTCTTGCAGGTCAGTTCCGTCAAAATCTGAATCTGTTGCTTTTGATTCTCTGCTCTCCGGAATGACCCACATATCTCTCTTTCGGTCACACGCACCCGCTCCCCTATTCTGTTAATTTCTGCTTTTGGTCTCTGTACGCTCGACGTTTATCTCGCCTTTGCTATTCTGTGATATAGATGCTTTGACCCCACCTCGGAGGTTCAGAGTGACCTTTGCCAGTCCTCCGGTGTATATCTCCTCAACTGCTGCCTTGAGAATATTCACGATGCCCTCACTGCATCTCTTTTCCGGTGCTGCTGCCTCTCCGAACAATGCAGCGACGTTCTGCATCGCCTTTTCTTTCCTCTGTTTCTCTTTCTGATACTCAACCGCCTGTTCACAGGTGCAGGACATTGTCGCCTGTTCCTCTGCCTGTGGCTGTGTCAATTTCTCCTCGCTGTCGATCTGCACCATCTGTCCGCAGAATCGACACGGTGCTGTGTTGATGATGTTTCCCATGTTCAATCCTCTCTTTCTGTCGCTCTCATGCGACCTCCTGCAAAATTATCTTTCTGAATATGCTCTCAAATATCGGAACTGCGATGCTGTTCCCTGCTTGGTCATATAAAGCCTTGTAATATTTCCCGTTTCTCTCTTGAACTGCTTTCGCCCTGTCAAAATCCTCGTCTGTATATCCCATCAATCTCCAACACTCACGCTCTGTCAAATACCGATACCGTCCATCTCCTCTGTCGATGACCTGTGCAGGTGTCCGGTCTTGCCTTGTTGTGATTGTATATGCACAATCTTTGATGACCGTCGCTCTCCGGATTCCTTTTTCTCCGATACATGCAAGGACGGACGGTTGTGTCACATCGTAGATGTCCGGAACGTCATCCTCAAGGAACTCTTGCAGGTTTCGCATCGGTGTCCTTATGAGGTCATCGAACTCAAATTTTTTCACCATCAGAACAGAAACCGTGAACACTCTTTCTCTCGCCTGTGGCAATCCGAACTCTCTTGCATCTAAAACCGCATAATTATTCGTGTACCCCAGTTTTTCCATCTCGACCATGTATCTGTCGAAATTCGGTCTCATGTACTTTGATTTCACATTCTTCACGTTTTCCCATATCACATAACGAGGTCGCCATTCTCCCATATTCTCAATGATATGTATTGTCTCCCACATGAGAGAGGAACGTGTTCCGCTCCCCTCGTCTGAACCTTTCCCTCTGTTAATTCTTCCGTCTCCTGTCGCTTTCCCTTGATGTCCTGCGATGCTCATGTCTTGACAAGGCGAACCATGAATCAAAATATCTGGTTTCAGATTCCATCCGACGACCGTCTGTGTTTTTATATTCTAATTCCTCACGGAACATCGAATTGTATGACCGGACTGCTTTTTCGTTGATCTCCACATAGTCGATTGCTTTTGTTGGGATGTTCAAATTTCTCAAGGCACATCGAGGCGAACCAATTCCCCCGAATAATTCAAGGATTTGTATTGTCTCGCCCATGTCCTGCTGCCTCCTCTCTTTTTGCAAGTTCTTCTTTTGCCAGTTTTATGAAATCTTTCAAATCTTCCAGTCTGCGGTTGTACTTCTCAAACGCTTTCCGTGCATTGTCGTACTGCCATTTAAGAAAAAGCCATTGTGTTGTTCCCTCTTTCTCTTTCAATTCTTTTTCTGCCTTTTCGATGGTCTCTTTCAAATCTCCGCTATACTTGAATGTTGTTCCGTTCTTTTTATGCACCGCTCTCATTCCTGCCATGTCTACCCCTCCAGTTCCTTGAGTAATTCATGAACCACATTGCGATAGTCCTGTGACACGATGCAGTTCTTTGAAAACTGCGGGAGGACTGCCATTCTCATTGATGCCTTTTCCGCTACAATCGACCGACGAATCGGTGTGACGAACATGTCAAATCCGGAACTGGTTTTCATCCACTCCTCGAAATCCAGTGATGTCTTGTTTTCTGTCTCATGGTCACAAGACCTTTGATTCGGAGTTCCGGATTGATTTCCCGCAGGTCGTCAACCTGCTCCTGCAAATTGTGAATCGCCTCGTTTTCATATCCTCCGACCTTTACGGGTGCAATGACGAGTTCTGCTGCCAGTAGAATGTTGATGACCACCATATCAAGCAGACGACCACAATCACAAATGCAATAGTCGTATGCCTCGGATATTTCCTCCAGTGCATCCCGCAGCCTCGTGACTTGATTTGCCTCCTGCTTGAGCAGCAGTTTCATGTCTGTCTGCATGAGATACCCGTTTGCAGGAATGATGTCAATGTGACTGTACTGTGTGGGTCTTATCAAGTCCGTTGTCCGGTATGACCCGCCTACGCTCACATGACGCTCAAGCAGTTCACTCATTCCTGTTCCCTCCGGCTCGTATGCCTCGAATGTCTTGGATGTATCGCCCTGTGGGTCTCCGTCGAGAATGAGAACACGTTTCTCCTGCTCCTCTCCCAACATGTAGGCGATTGCATCCGATGTCGTTGTCTTTCCGATTCCACCTTTCGGTGACATAACTGCAATAATTTTCATTTTTTCTGTTCCTCCTGTTATCCTCTTGTTACCTGTTACATGAAACCTCTGTCGTCCGGCTGTCTCCATCCGCAGCGGTGCAGGTGCATCCCCTCGCCCACCTTGTAGAGTGTATATGTGAACCCTGCTCCCAGTGCTATGACAACGACTGCTGCCACAATGATGATTTTCCTCATGTCCTCACCTCCCCGCTATATCGTGATTGTGTGGTATATACACAACTGCAAATCTCTGAAAGAATAGTCCGGTGTTTCCTCCGGTTTCATCGGTGCAATGAGACCCCGTTCCTTGTATTTCCTGTGAGTGATCTCCGGAATTGCTCGGAATCTCTTGACCTCTGCATCTCCTATCTGTGCGACAATGTCCTTGTCAACCTCCATGTTTGCGAAATACTGGTTGTATATCTCCTCACCGTCCTTGATGACCCGAACCCCTGTCCGGACTTTTCAAGCAACGTCATAACATCCTTGACCGTCATCCTGCTGCACCTCCTCATTTCTTTCTCGGTTTGCTCTCTTTGATTTCCCCCATTCTTGAGGATGCTGTTGTTCGGTATATCCATGACCATCTTTTCGATTGCGTCCTGCTTTCCACTCGCTCGCCCCATCACAATCATGACATCATTCATCCCCCAACTATTGAGAGATAAATATTTCTTGATGACCTCGATTGCCTCCTCTGCGGAGTAGCAGGTCGCCACGAAATGACCTGCCTCTGCCATGTCTTTGAGGAACTCTTTCTGTGATACCTGCTGCCTGTTGTCTCCGAACTTCATCTCGATGTATAGTCCGCAATAAATTCCTTTCGGATATGGCAAGCAAAGGTCGCTCACTCCCGCCTTGACACCCATCTGTTTGAGTTTCACCGCCTCCTGCTTGTTCCTGCTGCCTCCGTTCGGTACATGGTGCAGCCATTTCAATTCCGGATAGCGGTTCATGTTCCAGTTCGCCCATGACACGACATTGATTTGCTCCGTGTCCTCACTTCTCATTGCATATCTCATGTTCATTCTCTTTCACCTCTTTCCTGCTCCCTGTTTCCTGTTTGCACATGTCATAATATTCGCAGAACAGACACACATGTCTGCAATCCTTGACCCTCAACATGTGCAGAATCCTCTCAATCACCTGCATCCTGCTCCAGTTCCTCCTCAATTTCTTTCATCCGGTTCATGATGGTCTGATTGTAGTCATACACATAAATTCCCTTTTTCCATAGGTGCTGTTTCGCTCCCTGCTCCCCGTAGTTATACGCTGCAAGTGCATCTTGAATCGTTCCATACCTCTCAATCAGTTCTGACAGGTAATCAATACCGACAAGCACATTCTGATATGGATTCGTGAGGTCTGTGACGTTCAGACGTTCCATTCTGTTTCTGTGGCACTCCTCATATATCTGCATGTACCCGATAGAATGACCATCATCACCAACCTTGTCGAATTTATATCCGGATTCTTTCTCAATCAGAGCGACCACAAGGTCATATCTGACCCCGTACTGCTTGCAGACGCAATATGTATATACCTGCATCTTTTCCGGAAAATAGCCACCTGTCCGACTGTATTCCTCCGGTATCTCATAGAGCACGAATCCATCCTCCTCGCCTCCCCAGTCTGCCGACATGGTGTCAAATACTGCATACTTGTCCGGTTCTGTGTCCTGCTCCTGCTGCCATGTTCGCACCTGCTCAAGCATTGCATTTTGTCCGGATGCCTCTCTTTTCTCGTCGATTCTCTGCATCCGTGCATTGAACTCCTGCGACTGCTGCTCGTACTCCTCAAATTCCTTGTCATCTCGCATGACAGAGCGTGTCAAACCTATGCTCACAGCGATCGCCAGTAATACCATCACCGCAATATATGTCCGTTCCCGTCTCCTCCTGCTCATTCTTCTCTTTCTTTTGCTTTCATTGCTGCCTCCTTTTTCTCATTCTTGCCCGTATGTAGAACATGGAGTTGAAATCGTTGTAATAGATGCCCGCATCCGTGAAATCAAAATCCGGATACCATTTCAACATCTGCTCACGCACCTGCTCATGTCCTTTTTTCATGGTCTCGACGTATGTTCCGATTTTTCTTATATCCTCCGGTCTTTGCTGTCGGTCTCTTGGAATGAACCACCTTGATGTCGGGGTCTCTCAATCCCTGTGAGGAGTTCCACCGTTTCTCCGATTTCACCCTGTTCTTTTTCCTCGACGATATACTTTGCCATTCCTGTCAAACCGTTCTCGTCCTTTTGCAGCCTCCGAACCTCGTTCCTGCTGCTCTGTTTCCAACACCCCTCAACCACATCCATGTCCATGTCGCCATCCATGACAATGTGATGATGCCACCGGATTTCCTCTGTCGGATTGTAGGCGGTCACATAGACATATCTTGCGTTCGGGAGACCCCTTTTCTTTCTCTGATAATTCACCCGTCGGATGAATTTCTGCACGTTCTTGATTGCTGCGTCGATGTCTCCGTCCGGAGGGAGATGCTCATTGTCGTATGTAAACGTGAGCCACAAATCCCTGTCCGTGAAATTCTCATTGATAAGACGCTCCACATATTTCCTTGCGTTCTTGTCATTCAGATTCCTTTGAGCCTTGTCATTGTCCTTTTTGATGCTCCGACCCTCCGGAGGTACTTCATCCATTTTCTTGAACTGTGGATATATCTCAACCTCGAACTGGTCTCCTGCTCGTATCTCCTTGAGTGCATATACAACCTTTTTCCCTTGCTTGAACATCTGCTCAACAAAGAACTCGTGCATATCCTCAAGGCTCTTGTTGTATGCCACCTCATAGTCATACGGGATGAACGTCATCCCTCTCTTTCTCTTTGCCATTCTGACACCGTTCCTCCTGCTGCCCTTATATATACTTTTCAACGACTTGTTACTATCCATCACAAGGTCGTCAAAAGGGTCTGAAACCCTTTGAATCACGGGGTTTTCCCGCTTTTTCATGCTTGCAATATGGTGTCAGATTTGCTATAATATTTTTAGGTTTTAAGCGTCTGACACAGACTGCTAAACGGGAGACCGCTGCAACGGTCTCCTTTCTTTTTGCTCTTTTTTCTCATGCTCTGCATATTCATTTTTTAGGTGTATTCCTCGTAAATCGCCCCCCTCCATATCGAACGCAAGTTGACCGTCCATGTTGTCATCTTCCATCCACCACTTAAACACTTTCAGACCTGTTGACCACTTATTACAATTCTTTAAGCCTCTTTTTTCTCGTTCAATCAGCATCTTGTCAAATGCTCTGATATATGCCTCTTTGTATTTTGGATAACGTTCAAATTCGCTCCATCTCTTATCTCCTGCCATCGGGCAGCCGATACAACCAACCCTGCAATTTCCGCATCCGTATAGTGGATTTAGACAAATTGCATTTTTCTTTATATACCACCACAGAAATTCATCATCCCAGTCTATCAGCGGATTTATAATGACCTTGTGCGTTCTGAAACAGTTTTCAACGGTTCTCCTCGTTTCTGCATTGTCGAGGTTCATCACAATCACCCCGCCCTTGTTCGTTGACAGAAAATTGTCGTCTTTTTCTGCCTCTTTTAATAAATCTTTTTTAGGTTTTGGGATTGTAATTGCACCTTGATTGTTTTTTCGATTATTGCTTCTGCTTTCTTACACCTGTGACGATTCTCTCCCCCAGCTCTCCAGTGTTCTCTTTAAGGTCTGCACAGCAATATCGCATCAAGCGTGTCGGCGGTGTGACATGCCTCACGATCAACTGCCACATGCTCTCTTTTGGATAATGAATTTCATACGGAATCCCCATCTGTTCAAACTTTCGTTTTTCTTCCCGAACAAAATAGACCGTTTCCGGTGCATCCACTGTTGTGTGATTATGACGAACTCTGAATTGCAACCCATATTTTTCTTTCACTTGCAACGCTATGTGCTTTAGAACACTGCTGTCTTTTCCTCCGCTGTCGCAGATAATGCACTCACTTCTTTCACACATCATGTGCAATATTTCTATTGCATTTTTCTCCAGTCGTTCCATCTCGCCCTCCTCACGCTGTTGCAACCGCTGTCTTTCCCTGCTGCTCCCACTTCTGACGTTCCTCCTGTTTTCCTGCCATATATCCGGCAATATAGGACTTGTCAACGTCATCCATCTGTGTGAACCGCTCTGCGATGTTCTCAATCATTTCTTTTCTTTCATCCTTTGACATATATGTCACGCTCCTCTCTTTCCTCTGATTCTCTCAAGTTCTGCCTGTATGTCTTTTCCGGAATAATCTGCAAGCAGTTTCTCCGAAATGTGATAAGTCCATATTGATGACATCTGCACCGCTGTTCCGATAGGGAGTTTCCCTTGCTGCATCGCTATTCGGATGAATTGCGGTGATACATTCAATATGACTGCTGCCTCGGTTGGCAATATACGTCCGACTTCCATCCGTCTGACCTCCTGTTCTGACCTGCCTTGTCAATGCGTGGGCGGTCATCCCACACAGACGGGCGACTGCTGCCCGTTTCGGCTCTTTAGAACGCTTTCCCAATATCAAACTTTCCTCCGACTGCTGCATCGTATAGAGCCTCTTTCTCGCTCTCGATTTCCCCCTGCTTTTTTTTGAGTGGTTTTGCCAGTTCTTTCAATTCTGACCATCCCTCAAGTATTTTGATGCAGGATTCAAGAGCCTCAATTTCCTGCGATTTTTCTATGAGTTCCATGATTGCCTTTCTTTTGTCATCGTGTTTCCTCCTGTGGAGGCTCTCTCGGTCTGTTCACGACCTCGCCTCTGTTCCGGCTGAATTTACCGTGTTGTGTCTTTTCGCCTTAAAAAGTCACCGAAAACCTGTCATCCAACTATGAACCTTTTAGCAAGTTCACCCGCTGCCATGTTTCTCACGGTATTCCGACGCTGTCTTTCGGCTTGCCATCGTCAGAGCGTCGGTCGCCATCCGGACGCTGACGGGGCGACTGCTGCCCCGTTTCGGCTTTTTCTTGTCCTGTTTTCTTTCCTGCCCTATAATGAATGTGCGACCATTCTCAAATGACAGGAGGTGAAACAATATGGACGATTTGACTAAAGAACAAAAACATCTTCTTGTTTCCATGTATAAAGAAGTATTGAACCGTCAACCCGCTCTTTCGATGGAAGATGCAAACAAGTTCGACGATTCCGACCAACTCATTGAACTCTTTTCTCTCAATGCGTCATCCGACTACGTCTCTGACTTATGTTGGAAACTACATTCAAAGGGATATATCCAGTGTTATTCCGGAGATGACCTTGCGAATGATATTTCTCTATCTGACAAAACGATTGTCTGCATGGAGAACAGATTTAAAAAACGGTCTGAAAGATGTTCTTTCTTTTCTGTCTAACTTCATTTAATCTATGGAGGATGTTTCATTTCTTGAGACATCCTCTTTTTCATAGAAACTTCCGTTTTTGTATTTTTCCTCGCCTCTCGAAATTCATCGCATGGCTGATGTCGGTCGTGTGTCTGCAATTTCCTCCGTTTTTATAACAGTTTCTTTTCTTGCATTTTTCTCTCTCTCCATCGCAGAGATAAAAAATTCTTTCCATCTTTTCACTTCCTTTTTCCTCTTTGCGTACATCATATTCCTATAACAGAACTTTGTCAATATCTTTTTTCCTTTTTGCGAACTTTTTTATTGATTTTTATTCCTTTGAGTGCTATGCTATCCTCAAGAATGGAGGTGAAACCGAATGACGCAGGGTGAACGTATTAAAGAATTGAGAAAGACTTTATCTCTTACCCTTGAAAAATTTGGTCAGCGGATAGGTGTTGGAAAGTCAACTATTTCTGATTTAGAAAATGGTCGTCGTTCTCTCTCTGAACACATGACAAAATCCATTTGTCGAGAGTTTAGCGTTGATTATATGTGGCTGACTACTGGAGAGGGAGAGATGTTCGTCGAATCCGACGACGACTTTTTTGAAAGAATTGACCGCATCATGGCGGGTGAGAATGAATCTCGCAAAAATATGATAAAAACTCTCTTGTATGCCTCTGACGCTGACATTGAGGCATTTGACAGACTTGTTGATTATTACATTTCTTTGAGAGCGGATAACAAAAAAGACTGACAGTCTTTTTCAACTGCCAGTCTCGTGGGTGTACAGATATAAAACGAATTTATATATCCTCTTGAGGATTTTTTCGCTTTGTATCTTACCGACTAACTCAATGATAGTCTCTTTGTAATGCAAGGGAACACCACCCCTTTCCGAAACACATCATATCACATATTTCCATGATTGTGGAAATATCGGAGTTCATTTCCATAATTGTGGAAATCGTCTTCCATTCCCACTCACGGAACATGTCATGTGATACAATTATTTGTATTCGGATTCAAACAGGTCGGTGATTTTGACCTCCAGTGCAATCGCTATCGTTTCGAGTTGAAACAATGTCGGTGACACCTTACCGTTTTCGATGTTGTTGAGCGTCGATTTTCCGATTCCGGATTTCTTCGCCAACTCCATCAACGTGAACCCTTTTGAGGTTCTCGTTTCCCATAACAAAACTTTCATCCTGTTCACCTCCTTTCGCAAGGAAAAGTGTACAAGGTGATAGATTTGTTCTAAAGAATGGAGGTGTTTTGCATGAAATACGGTGTCAGAAAACCGAATGTCAAAAAAGAGCATGAAGGCAAGGACTACCGGAAAAGTAAAGAGGCAAGTCAAAAAGGCTGTGAATCCTCTTTATGGTAAAAAAGGAATGGGGATTGTGAATGACCCGAAAAAGGCTGCTTATAATGCAGTGTATAGTCGAACGACCGTCGGGGTCTCTGATGTGTTGAAAGGTACATCGTCTGGAAACGGACACGCATCCGCATCCTATGACGCACCTGCTCCAGTGAAAAAGGAATACTCCGACCGGACATATAATGTCTGCGGAATCATCCTCATGGTTCTCGCTGTTGTGCTTGTGCTTTTGGGATTGCTCCTGCTGCTTGCTGTTCCTGTTGGTGGTGTCGCTGCCATCCTGTTGGGTGTCGGCTGTTTCGCCATTGGTCGCAAGTATAGGAAAACTGTGAAAGAACGCTCTGAAAAATAGATTTACACATAAAAAGACGACCCGTGCTGCAACACGAATCGCCTTTTGTGGAATCTCTTATCTCATGCCCTGCAAAAAGCATTTTGATAGATGAATCCCGCAAACACCATTCTATCATAAAACCGTGCTTTTTGCATTGGTTTATTTTTATACTCTTTTTTAGGATGGTGATTGAATGAAACTACCGAACGGGTTCGGGTCGGTCTATAAATTATCCGGAAACCGACGAAATCCCTATGTCGCAAAAAAGACAAAAGGGTGGGAAATTGACCCTATAACCGGAAAATCAAAACAATTATATATAACCGTCGGATATTACCCGACACGCAAAGAGGCTCTCACTGCATTAGCGGAATACAACAAAGACCCCTTGATTTTACACCATGCAACTATTACTTTCGAGGAAGTATATGAGAATTGGTCAGAAATCCATTTTGGAAAAAATCAAGGACACGAATGGTTATAAGGCTGCTTTTAACACATCGAAAACCCCTGTGGAAAATGAGATTTGTTGACATCAAACTGGATCACCTGCAAGGTGTCGTCGATAGTTCCGGCAAAAATACTCCCACGCTTAAAACCTTGAAATCCTGTGGGTCTCATGTATGACTATGCTGTCATTCACGAGATTGTGTCTCAAGATAAAAGAGACATGGTCAGATACGTTGATATAAGCAAGGCGGGAAATCCGAACGCATACAACCGGAAACCTTTTTCAAAGAAAGAGATTTCTATTCTGTGGAAATGCAAGGATTCAAACATATATGTGACCGTCATCCTTATTATGATTTATTCCGGTGTCCGTATCGGTGAACTCCTCGACCTTGAGAAAAAGGACATCCATCTTGATGAACGATGGTTCTATGTGAAAGAATCCAAAACAGAGGCGGGAATCAGAGAGGTTCCCATCGCTGAAAAGATTGTACCGTTCTTTGAATACTGGATGAACCGGAAATGTGACCATCTGATTTGTACACCCGACGACGAACCTTTTCAGTACCGGAATTATTATGATTCTTACTGGATTCCTCTGATGCTTGAGTTCGGTTTCGGGAAATTCGTCATTGATGAAACAAAAAAAAGAACCTGTCTATGACGGACACCGCCCACATGATACAAGACACACCTGCATCTCTCTCCTCACCGAAAAGGAAGTTGACGAGAGATTCATCAAGAAAAATTGTCGGGCATAAAGGACAGGGTGTGACTGAAAAAACGTCTACACTCACATTGAACTCCCGACTAAACTTGAGGCGATCAACTTGATTTGATGGAGGTGTACCGATGGATAGAAAAGAATATAAACAGGCTTTTGACAGAGAACGCTATGAACGAATAGAGTTGAAAGTTCCTAAAGGAATGAAAAGCATTATCAAATCTCTTGCTAATGACAAGGGAATGTCTGTCAATGCGTATCTGCAAGACCTCGTCAGAAAAGACCAGTGCGGAATGTTTGACACGATGCAGATTGCAGAGAAAAAACAGAGAAATGATTTCCGGAATCACTGGAAACATGCACGACGGATATGACATCATATTCAAGGACGGGTATTCCTGCCACTGTCGCACGAAAAAGGATGTCCGGTCTTGCATCATAGACCATTGCACTGAAAAAGGCGGTTGATTACCGTCTTTTTTCTGTCCTACGGAGGACACGCAACTACCGTAGGAGACACTTTTCGTGTTAGTTACCTGTGTGTTACCTGTTAGTTACCGGAACATTTCGTGTGTTTGAGGGTGTCTGATGGATTTTCAGAATATAAAGAAAACCCCGAAAATACTGGATTTTCGGGGTCTGTTGTTCTTTTTCGATATTCGGTTGAATTATCTCTTGCTGAACTGCGGTGCGCGACGAGCGGCTTTGAGGCCGTATTTCTTACGTTCTTTCATACGTGGATCACGTGTAAGGAATCCAGCTTTCTTAAGAACTGGTCTGTAATCAGCATCAGCCTCAAGAAGTGCTCTTGCAACACCGTGACGGATTGCTCCAGCCTGTCCTGTGTATCCACCACCCTTAACATTAACGATTACATCGAATTTTCCTTCTGTGTCTGTTGCAGCTAATGGCTGGCGAACAACAACCTTTAATGTCTCAAGTCCGAAATACTCATCGATATCTCTTTTATTGATAGTAATTTTACCTGTTCCTGGTACTAAATATACTCTAGCAACAGATTTTTTTCTTCTACCTGTTCCGTAAAATTTTGCAGTAGCCATTGTAAAATCCTCCTTTTAACCTTTCTTAGAATTTCAGTTCAACTGGTTTCTGAGCCTGCTGAGCGTGCTCTGGTCCAGCATATACGTGAAGTTTCTTGATCATAGATCTTCCTAAAGGTCCCTTTGGAAGCATTCCTTTAACAGCAAGTTCGATAACCTTCTCTGGTTTCTTAGCCATCATCTCTGCTAATGTAGTTTCTTTCATTCCACCTACATATTCAGAGTGATTGTAATAAATCTTCTGATTCAGTTTCTTACCTGTTACATTAATCTTTTCTGCATTAACAACGATTACATAATCGCCTGTATCAACGTGTGGTGTAAACTCCGGTTTGTTCTTTCCTCTTAAAACCTTAGCAACTTCTGATGCTAAACGTCCTAATGTATATTCCGAAGCGTCAACTACATACCATTTTCTTTCAATCTTATCTGGATTAGCCATATAAGTTTTCATTGTGGTTTACCTCCTGTGAATCATTAACATTTTCATGATAATATATCAGAATCAGCAAGATTCCGGGGCTTTGGCCTCTTACTGTTTCTCCTTTTGTCATACTTGCTTATTATATTATACTGTACCGTGTGTGTCAACTGTTTTTTGACATATTTTCCTTATATTTTTACTTATTTTCGTTGATCAAATGTACTTTTCCCGAGAATCTTCCCGTACATTTTTCATACTAAAATTTTAAATACTGTACACTATATGGTTTCAGTTCAAGCTGACCATTCATCGTAACCGTTTCCCCGGTCAGCAGATCTGCTGCCGTTCCATTCAGTTCTCCTGCATTGGCAGTGTATGGATAATCCGCAGCATTGATTGCAACGATCACTCGTTCTTTCTCTGAGCAGCGCTCGAATACCAGCTGATGATTCTGGATCACTACATTCTTATAAGCACCATTGCAAAGTGCATCACTTTCCTGGCGTACACGAATCAGTTTCTTAATAAACTCTGTCAGCTCATTTGGCTTTGGTTCTTCAAAGCAAGGGCGAAGCGCATAGTCATTATCCGGTGCTTTCTCCCCCGGCTCAGCCCATTCACTTCCATAATACAGGCACGGGATTCCCGGCATACCCATGAGCAGCCCGTATGCCAGCGGAATATGTTTCTTATTCGTCAGAATGCTTGCCAGTCTTGTAACATCATGATTATCCACAAATGTCATCAGGTGCTTTCCTCTGTAAATACACCACTGATCACTTCCGAACTGGCGGTGCAGGGAATGTGCGATCTCGAACATATTCATACTGTTAAAGCTGGAATATAATCCCTTGTAACACTCATAGTTCGTACAACTGTGAAGCATCTCATCATTGACAATGATATTATAATCTCCGAATAATACTTCCCCGATCAGCGCAAAGTCCGGTTTTAATTCCTGTGTATAAGAGCGGAGCCGTCTCATAAAATTATGATCCAGACTGTACGCTACATCCAGACGCAGACCATCGATATCGAATTCATCGATCCAGTATTTTACACATTCCATCAGGTAATCAACGACTGCCGGATTCTGAAGATTTAATTTGACCAGTTCAAAATGACCTTCCCATCCTTCATACCAGAAACCGTCATCGTAACAGCTGTTTCCGTCAAAACTGATGTGGAACCAGTCCTTGTATGGGGAATCCCATTTCTTCTCCTGCACATCCTTAAATGCCCAGAAGCCTCGTCCGACATGATTGAATACACCGTCCAGCACAATCTTTACATTATGTTTATGCAGATCTTCACAGACCTCTTTAAAATCTTCATTTGTACCGAGTCTGCAGTCGATCTTCTTAAAATCTCTTGTATCATATCCATGATTGTCCGATTCAAAGATCGGATTTAACAGAATTGAATCTACTCCTAATGTCTGAAGATACTCAGACCAGTCCATAAGTTTGCGGATGCGAGGAACACACACGCCGTCATTGTGCACCGGTGCCCCACAGAATCCGATTGGATAAATCTGATAAAAAATACTATTGTAAGCCCACATTACTCATCCATCCTTTCTGTGTCTGCCATAAACTATGCTCCGGCAGATCACTCACTGTTCTATTATACCACATTTCGTTCTTTAAAGACACAAAAGACACTGCCACTGGCAGTGCCTCTTGCATACTTCCCTATCTGAAAGACCTGCCGCTGGCAGGTTATTTCCTGTTATATATAATTTTCTCTCCCCGCATGAATATGTAGAACCATACAAACAGCAGCACACCTTTCAGAATACTCGAAATCGTAATACTCCACCAGATCCCGTTCAGCGCAAGTGTTGTATGAACCAGTATCAGCGCAAGCGGAATCCTGAGCGCCGTAAATACAATACTGATCACAGATGGCGGCACGGTCTTTCCATACCCCGAAAATGCACCTGCCGTCGTAATCTCAAGACTCATAAAAAGCTGCGATACACCAAGGATCCGAAGATAATCCACTCCAAGCGGAATTACATCTTTTCTGTAATAAAAATCCGGAATACCGGAGCCGGACAGCATATTAATAATAGCGTACAGAAAATCCCCCATACAAATACTACTTTTAATGCGCTGACATATCCCTGATAGATCCGTCTCTTCTTACCTGCACCATGGTTCTGCGATGTAAATGAATTCACCGCTGCTGCAAAACCATCCGCTGTCATCCACGAAATTGATTCTATCTGTGAACCAACTTTCTGGACAGCCACCGCCGCATCTCCATATCCCGCGACCAGACGTGCAATGATCATCGATATTCCGGTAAACAGCATACTCTGAACAGACGTTGGAAAACCGATTCTGACAATTCCTTTCAGATGATGCAGATCCGGCTTCTTCAGATATCTTACATATTGAAAAAGTACGGTATCCTTCATCGCAAATATAAAAACATAACTGTAACGATCATCTGCGCGATTACCGTAGCAATTGCTGCACCTGTCACTCGAAGAACCGGAAATGGTCCGATTCCAAAAATCAGAACCGGATCCAGGATGATATTAACAACCAGTCCGGTCGTTGTTGCCAGAAATACCGGCCTGCTGTTACCGATTGCCGTAAATAATCCGGTATACGTCTGATTAAAAAGGAAAACAAGACAAGACCGCAAGTAATTTCAAGATAATATATGGCATCCCGGATCACCTGTGCCTGATTCAGATGGAAAAAATGAATCAGTGGTTTTGCCCCTAATATACAGACAAGTCCATAAATAATCCCCAAAGTCAACGTAAGCTGTAACGCGTTGGATGCATATTCTGCGGCCTCTTCACTATTAGATGCCCCAAGTGCATGTCCGACATTAACCTGCCCTCCCATTTTGCAAGCGCGGCAAGTCCGTTGGAAAGCCACATATACATTCCTGCTGCCCCAACAGACGCTACCGCCGAACTTCCGATACGGCCGATCCAGATCATGTCGGTCATATTGTACGCCATCTGGATCAATGACGTCGCCATGATCGGGACAGCCAGTCTGGTAAGAGATGATAATACAGGTCCGTTTACCAAATCAATTTTCTTTTGCATGATTGGCTATACTCTTTTCAATACTTTCACGATCTCGCCCATATACATCGTATGATAATCTTTATCCGGATACCATTTCTCATCATTTTCCTTAACATCGAAACATTCCGGTTTCATATCCTGTGTATACTGAGTCTTGCATACGAAGATCAGATCTGCTTCTTCAACTGCAGTTGTTCCGTCTACCGCATATGGATGAAGGCCTGCTTCTTTCCATTTATCTTCTACGTCTTTTCCTGATACAGATCCGCATACGCTTAATGCTTTTCTGTAATCTTCTGACAGGAAAGAAAGCGTGTACATACCGGTCTCATCCATGAATTTCTTCGTGTATCTCTGTGGGCGGATATATGCAGTTGCGATATTCTTTCCCCACATGATTCCGACACCACCCCAGCTTGCTGTCATGGTGTTACTCTTTTTTCATCTCCTGCTGTTACCAGCATCCACTCTTTTGAAATCTTTGTGAATGGGTTGAATTCCAGACTTTCAATTGCTACTTCTTTAAATGCCATTTCCATATCCTCCTTATCGTCTTTATGTACTCTCACAAAATTAAGTATGAAACAGTACCAAGAGTACATCTTTGCTTTTAGAATTACAGACAGTGAATATTCACTGCCTGCATTTTTACTATATTCTTTTATAATTATACTACTTTACTAACACTTTGCGGAAATTTTTTTTTCTTTCCTTTTTCAGGACTACACCGTCTCCGCTTAATGCTTCTCCTGCAAATGTCTGGAATACATCTGTAACCTTCTCACCATCTACAGATACTCCGCCCTGCTGCACTGCACGGCGTGCTTCTGACTTGGAAGCTGTCAGTCCTGATTTACTAACATCGTCAGGATATCGATATTGCCATCTGTAAGGTCTTCTTCTGTCAGTTCTGTCTTTGGCATATCTGCTGCTGCACCTGTTGAGAATAATGCTTTTGCTGCCTCCTGTGCTTTCTGAGCTTCTTCTTCGCCGTGAACCAGTTTTGTGAGTTCGAATGCAAGAATCTCTTTTGCTGTGTTAAGCTGTGCTCCTTCCCAGCTGTCCATCTTGTCGATCTCTTCTAACGGAAGGAATGTCAGCATACGGATACATTTTAATACATCTGCATCTGCGACATTTCTCCAGTACTGATAGAATTCGAATGGAGATGTCTTGTTCGGATCAAGCCATACAGCACCACTCTGTGTCTTACCCATCTTTTTACCTTCTGAGTTCAGAAGCAGTGTGATCGTCATGGCAGAAGCGTCTTTTCCGAGTTTACGACGGATCAGTTCTGTACCTGCAAGCATGTTGCTCCACTGGTCGTCCCCGCCAAACTCAAGGTTACATCCGTATTTCTGGTATAACTCATAGAAGTCATATGCCTGCATGATCATGTAGTTGAACTCAAGAAAGCTGAGTCCTTTTTCCATTCTCTGCTTGTAGCACTCTGCTGTCAGCATACGGTTAACGGAGAAATGTGCTCCGACTTCACGTAATACTTCGATGTAGTTCAGTCCCATCAGCCAGTCAGCGTTATTAACCATCAATGCTTTTCCATCTGAGAAATCGATAAATCGACTCATCTGTTTCTTAAAGCAGTCACAGTTGTGCTGGATTGTCTCCGGTGTCATCATCTGACGCATATCTGTTCTTCCGGATGGATCACCGATCATAGCTGTTCCTCCACCGATCAGTGCGATTGGTTTGTTTCCTGCTTCCTGCAGACGTTTCATCAGGCACAGTGCCATGAAATGTCCTACGTGAAGGCTGTCTGCTGTCGGGTCAAATCCGATGTAGAATGTAGCCTTTCCATTGTTGACCAAGTCTTTGATCCTGTCTTCGTCTGTTACCTGTGCGATCAGACCTCTTGCAACGAGTTCTTCATAAATTCCCATTTTTATTCTCCTTTTATTATGTTAATGATTTACAGAATTCTCACTTTACTTCAGCTTGCAAATATGCTTTTCAGAAAGCGATTTTCCCACATAACTGGTCAAAAAAGTCCTTATCCATCAATATTGGATAAGGACGATATTAACCGTGGTACCACCTTATTTCGCTGATTACCTGCGTATTCAGCCTCATTCAGTCTGCGTGTTCACAGACCTTTGCACTATAACGTGTGCCCGACGTCACAGCCTACTTTCGAAACACTCATAATTCTTATCGTGTATCATTTCGGTGTGCAGCTCCAAGATGTATTCATTCTTCACTCTTTCATGCGCCTCTCATCAACCGGCAGCTTTCTGTATGGGTGTAACGATTATTACTTCTTCTTTTCACAGCCTTTTACAATATATACTCGCTTGTCTGAAATACTAACTTATTTGTCCTTCTTTGTCAAGACGCATCCGACACAATTTCAAGAACATGCCAGGCACGCTTCTGCATTATATCTTAATATTGTCATGCCTTCGTTTCCTCCAGCATTCCATCCATTTCCCCGCCACTATCTTCGCGCCCTCCCGGGTAAGGTGGATGCCATCTTCCGTCAAGCGTCGTACCCTTTTCTGTCCGCTTCTTTAAGCATCTCTTCATGCAGAGGGATAAAGGGCAGTCCGTAGGCAAGCGCTGCTTCCTTCACCATCTGCTCTGCCATGAGAA
>ENA-OPZD01000199-OPZD01000199.1-human-gut-metagenome-genome-assembly--contig:-NODE-199-length-18888-cov-2.935558_pt1 | contig 18888 bp, 22 predicted proteins | sample MGYA00242479_ERZ504495 | MGnify/ENA primary metagenome ERZ504495 (study PRJEB26092, sample SAMD00036286) | human gut metagenome | host: Homo sapiens | study: EMG produced TPA metagenomics assembly of... | reverse complement strand
TTTGCTTTTAGGTGATTCTGACTCTCTTAGTGTTTCTTATGGTATGGAACCTGAACAAGAAGCCTTATCTATTGTTTCCTTCAAGGACTGAGAGGCCGCTTCCCCGTTAATAAATTAAATCCCAATTCAATTCCTTGCAGTTCCTTCTGCATCTCCCGAAAGAATTCCGACGTATGCCACCCATCCATCGCCGCATGGGCAATCGTAAGCGTCAGCGGAAGTGTCAGTTTCCCGTTATCTTCTGTGTATTTACCGAATGTAATGATCGGAAACAGCGGCACATGATCAGATGCTGTTGATGCCGCATATCCGGTGTAATCCAGCCATGGCACGCAGGAAATACAGTAAAAGTTCACCGGCTGTCCGGCTTTTGCCTTGATGCCTCTGACCTTCTTTGCAGCTTCTATGTCCGCTTCTATTCTCTTATAGAAAGTCGCAAAGTCATCATCGTATTTGCTCCAGCAGTCAGAAAATGTGTGATCCTCTTTGTGGAAGATCGTATAATTCGGATGTATCACATCCCACACTCCCGGATTGCCTTCTTCGTCCGTCATCATTTTCATGAAGGGCAGACGGTTCACAACATTTGACGTACACCAGATAAATGCCGCATAGAAATGCACTCCGAGCCGGTCGCATTCTGCTCTTAATCTTGTTACATCCAGGCGTGCTGTCATACTGTAGTTTACTTTTAATTTTTCGGTATAATACTTGTAGTGATCCTGTCGCGGCCAGGTTGACTGGTCGATTTTTCTATATGGTGGAAGACTCATAATGTCACCTCTTATTGTATATTACTTCGAATTGATATAGAAGCATGTCAAGTAAACAAATAAGTAAGTATATATTGCCTTATTGTAAAATGATGATATAATTAAAATCGGGTGCTGCCATAAAACGGTAGGCGGTTAGTCCTTTTAACAGAGGGACTGTGATGACTGTAATCCACACCCTCTGATTACATAGCCCGTAAGGGACTCCAATGGAAAGGAGGGCTAAGCCATGAGCATTATAGATTTTATAGCAGTGGTGAGCTTCGGCTTAACCTGCTTCGGACTAGGATATACATTTGGCAAAGATAACAATAATTCACAAAAATAGCCGCCCGATGTCTGGTAAACTAGGCGACTAATTTTGCTTAAACTATTGGACTGACCGTCTATCGGCAGCACCCTTTTTCTATAACTATACTAACATCATCTAATGAATATGTCAATTTTTTATTTCATCCCAGAATGACTCCCCATCTCCCCGGTATTTACTTCCAAGAGCTTCCGCAATCGTCGCCGCCATATCTGCAAAACCTTTTCTGGTATGCAGATTCACCCCTGCTTTGATCTCTTTTCCGTATATAAGACAAGGCACATATTCTCTTGTATGATCCGTTCCGGTATATCCCGGATCACAGCCATGGTCTGCCGTAATCATCAGCATATCGTCGTCCCGCATATTTGCGAGGAATTCTCCTAACTGTTCATCGAATCTCGTCAGTGCTCCTGCATATCCTGCAATATCACGCCGGTGTCCATAGATCATATCCCCATCTACTAAGTTCACATAGCAAAGTCCGTCGAACTCTTTCTTCTGTATCTCGATCGTCTTTTCCATATTCTTTTCATTTCCCTGATTCAGGTAGGTCTCCGTCACTCCCTGCCCTTCAAAGATATCATAGATCTTTCCGACACCGATCACATCTTTTCCTTCTGCTTTTAATGCATCCAACACCGTCTGTCTCGGCGGTGCAAGTGAAAAGTCATGCCGTCTGATTGTCCGTTCGTAATTTGGCCATGTTCCGATGAATGGTCTTGCGATCACTCTTCCGACTCCGAGATCTCCAGTCAGCATCTCTCTGGCAATCTTACAGTATTCATATAACTGCTCTACCGGAATTATCTCCTCGTGCGCTGCAATCTGGCATACACTGTCCGCAGATGTATACACGATCAGTGCTCCTGTCTCTTCCTGCTCCCGGCCATAATCGTAAATGACCTGTGTACCCGAATACGGCAGATTACACAGAATCTTCCTTCCCGTCCTTTTTGAAAATTCCTCTATGAATGCTTTCGGGAATCCATTTGGAAATTTGGGAAGTGGATCCGGTGTTACGATTCCCGCCATTTCCCAATGTCCGGTCGTCGTATCCTTTCCACATGATAATTCCTGCATTTTTGCAAAACTTCCGGTCGGATTCTCTGTACTTTTTGCATATTCCATACCATCAATCTGGTAGATTCCTATCTTTTCCATATTCGGAATATGAAGTTTCCCGCTGTCATAGCAACTCTTCCATGTATTACTTCCGACATCACCAAACTTATCTGCATCCGGAGCTTCCCCGATGCCGGCACTGTCCAATACAATCCAGAAAATACGTTTCATAGAATCAGTCCTTTCGGTCTTTTTCTTTTATTATAAGTCTATATAAGAAGACTGTGCAAGATACATGAATCCATAATTTGTTATTCTCACTAATAAAATCGCGCCTTTAAATTATCCATTAGTAAGTAAATATATATTGTATTTTTCGTTGTTAATTGTTATAATCATATCACGGGTGCTACCAAAACGGTAGGCGGTTAGTCCTTCTGCAGAGGGACTGTGCCCCTCTGATTACATAGAAACCTGAAAAGGAATTCACTGGAAAGGAGGGCTAAGCCAATGAGTATTATGGATTTTTTAGCTATCATCAGTTTCGGCTTATCATGCTTCAGCATCGGATACACTATTGGTAAGGATAATCATAAGACACAAAAAATAGCCGCCCACAGTCTGGTAAACTAAGCGACTATTTTTACTAAATTATTATCGGGCTAACCGTCTATCGGTAGCACTCTTTTTCTATAACTATACTAACATCATCTTATGAATATGTCAAAAGATTTTTCAACAATAAATCTACTCTACTACTGATTTTCTTACATTCACCTTCGTACGCTCTTCCCTGTCGAAGAATTTCTTAGTTTCACTGATAACCACTTTTCGAAGTCCAAGTAATGCAATCAGGTTCGGAATGATCATCAGCGCATTGGTGATATCTGCCATCAGCCAGATTGGTTCCAGTGTCAGGAACGGCGCTGTTGCAATTGCCAGGATATAAACGATCTTAAAGATCTTGATACTTCCTGTCTTTCCAGTGAGATACAGCACACATCTTTCTCCATAATAGTTCCATCCGAGGATCGTAGTAAATGAGAAGAAGATAATTCCTATTGCTACCAGATACATACCAATATTAAATGGAAGTCCGGCATTATATGCCTTTGTAACCAGAACACTTCCGCTTAAATCAGTCTTATCAAGCAGACCACTTGAGATTACAACCAGTCCTGTCATAGAACATGTCAGAATTGTGGTAAAGAATACACTTGTCATAGAGATCAGTCCCTGTTTTACACAGGAATCGGTCTTTGCTGCTGCCGCAACGATCGGTGAGCTTCCCAGACCAGCCTCATTGGTATACACGCCTCTTGCCACGCCGGTTCTCATAGCTGTCATGAAGGAGATCACAGCCGTTCCTGCTGCTCCTCCAAGTGCAGATTCCTTAGAAAATGCACATGAGAATATCTCTGCAAACGCTCCCGGAATTGCCGAACGGTTCACGATCAGGATCACCATAGAGCCACCGATAAAAGAGATTGCCATGAATGGAACGACAAACTGTGCAACTTTTGAGATTGCCTGAATTCCGCCAAGTGTTACAACTGCTGTTAATACAGTAACAATAATTCCGATAAAAATGACCGGAATATGGAAAGAATCATGCACAGACTCTGTAATTGCATTGACCTGTGGGAATGTACCGCAACCGAGAAGTGCGGTTACAACTCCGAAAAATGCAAAGATTTTTGCCAGCCATTTGAACTTCTCTCCCATTCCATTCTGGATATAGTACATCGGTCCTCCGGCAATTTCACCTTTTTCGTCTTTTACACGGAATTTTACAGCCAGAAGTGCTTCGGAATATTTTGTCGTCATTCCAAGAAGCGCTGATACCCACATCCAGAACATCGCTCCGGGTCCGCCGATACGAAGAGCTGTTGCCACACCTACGATACTTCCGGTTCCGATATCAGCAGCCAGTGTTGTACAAAGTGTTGCAAACGGAGATACATCGCCTGCTCCTTCTTCTTTTTCAAAAATACTTTTCAGTGCTTTTGGAAATTTACAGATCTGTATTCCCCGTAATTTATATGTAAATACAAACCTGTTCCCATCAGAAGCACCAATGTCGGCGGTCCCCAGACAAATGTCTGAATTGTTTCCAGTAACTTCATAAATGTTTCCATTTTTTCCTCCCAGTTGTTAAATTCCTGTCAATAAATAGTCATTTTTGTCAACGGATGAATGCATCCGTTGCCGTTATGAAAAGTTTATCAGTTACATTTTAGCTGTTATATTTTCTTATCCAGCTCTTTTTCTTTCGCATTTACGATTACGTTTACTGTGGCATCACCGATAACGTTCAGTGGCAGGAGTGCCATTTCTACCGGACGGTTGATTGCAACAACCAATGCGTAAGCGATCATACATGCATCAGATGTCCATCCAAGTCCTGAAAGGATCGTTACGATCAGTGTGGTACCTGCGATTGGAATAGCAGGACATCCCATAGCTGCACAGATTGATAAGAATGCGATCGTTGCGAGGTTGGCAGGTGTTACATCAATTCCTGCACTTGTTGCAATAAATGTTGCTGCGAACATATGCATAACGGTTGTTCCGTTCATATTGATCGTCATACCTGTCGGTAATACAAAGCTTGTAATCTCTTCGCTGCATCCAAGTTCATCAATACATGTCCTTGTATTGAGCGGCAGACATGCTGCTGATGAGTTTGTTGAAAATCCGAACACACCGACCTTCGCAATTTTCTTGATGAACTTTATTGGATTCATCTTTGTTGTTACCCAGATACCGATAGGATAAATTGTAACAACCAATACGAATAAGGTTACCATTGCAGCTACGATATAAGCAGCAGCCGGTGCAAGGTACTCTGTTCCGTAAATTGCAAATGTTCTTGAGATCAGGCAGAAAATTGCAATCGGACCAACTTTGTTAATTAAGAATGTAAGGTATAACTGAATGATTTCGTTGACACTTTCCAGCACTTTCTTCAGTGGGTCAGCTTTTTCTCCCAGTGCATTCATGCAAAGTCCAATGATAATTGCTACTACTACAACTGCCAAAATACTGTTGTTGCTGCTAAATGCGGCAGCAATATTGGACGGTACTGCATTTACGATTGTTGCCAGTGGGTTAAATGCATCCAGTGTTGCTGCATCTGTAACTGCCTCACTTGGAAGTGTTACGTTGAAAAATCCTGCTGATTTTACCGCATATGCAACGATACCTGCTAAGAATGCACCACATACATAGAACAGAAAGAATCCGATCAGTGTACGTCCTGCAATTCTTCCAAGCTTTGTGGAACTTGAAATACTGCACATCGCAAGGCTGAGGGATACTAATACAAGTGGTACAATCGCAAGCTGTAATCCTCTCATAAATAACTGGCCTATAATGTAGAAAAGACCAATTGCACTAACACCATCTTCTGCTGTAATGTCCTGGAACAGGATCTTGTTGAGTATCGTCCATGCACCCTCATTACCAGAAGAGATCAACTGCTCTCTTAATAAAAGAAAAGCAATTCCCACCAACAGGCCGCTGACAAGAGCGATCATCATTTTCTTTACAACCGACATTGGCTGTTTTTTCGTTGTGTTACTCATTGTTGTTCTACTCCTTTTCCTTTTTGTTTTCATTAGAATTTACTAATTTTTTTCTATAAATCGCGCGTTTATTTATGAACTACATACAATGTAACATGGATGCGGTCGTAAGTAAAATTAATTATTTGTCTATAAAATATCAATATCTTTTATATTATCTATATTATCAAATATTAATATCGTTAATATTATACAGCAACATTATTCATTTCTCTTTTCACAACAACATTGATATAATAAAGACAACCAATAGATTCAAGCCAATAAGGAGGAAAAATTATGGCTACTAAATATGGGGAATTATTTTCAGATGAATATCAGAAAAGCTTAAAAGAACAGTTTTGTTATGCCGATACAGATCCGGATTATGGAGACCGGCTCTTCTTTGAGAACTCCGGCGGATCTCTCAGACTCAGAGCTGCTGTAGAAGCCAAAGCCGGACTGGAAGAATATCCAGACTGTCCGGAACGTGTACGTGGAAAAGGATATGATCTTTCTTATTATGTAAGTGAAGGAACAAAAGAAATCCTTGAAGTTGTGTTTGGTGCAAAGAGTGGTGCTCTTATCACTGAACTTTCTGCTTCCCAGACAATGTTCCATGCTGTCGGAACAATCATGGAAAACGTTAAATGGGGAAAAAATGCAGTTACATCTGCACTGGAACATCCGTCTGCTCATGATGCGGTAGAATACTACTGTAAGCAGACAGGAAGAGAATTCCGTGAAGTTCCTGCAAATCAGACAACCGGTGGTCTTGATCCTGATACGATTATGCAGTACGTAGACAAAGACACCGTTTTATTAAGCATCATGGCTGCTTCCAACATTTCCGGAAATATCATGGATATCAAGGAAATTGCAAGACGTGCCAAAGAGATCAATCCTGACATCTACATTGTAAGTGACGCAGTACAGCATGCACCACATGCCGTTATAGATGTTGAAGACTGGGGTGTAGATGTATCCAACTTCGCACCTTACAAATTCTTTGGTGTACGTGGATGTGGATACTGTTATGTATCTGACCGTGTTGCGAGCATGACGCACAGAAAACTCACATGTAAAGCTCCTGATGTATGGGCTCTCGGAACTCCTACACCTGGTAACTTCGCATCTATGATGGCAGTCATCGATTATGTATGCGATATTGCAAAACATTTCCTTGGAGACAAAGCTGAAGGAATGAGCAAACGTGAACTCTATGTAGAAGGTATGAACAGAATCCATCTGCAGGAAAGAGGACTTCTCTACCGTATGCTGGAAGGAACAGAAGATGTTCCTGGTCTTCGTCATATTCCTGATGTTGAAGTATATGTAGACATGGAAGACCTTACATACAAAGATCTGATCATTGCTATGGGTATCAAGGGTATTGAATATGCAGACTGTGCTCAGAAATATATGGAACACGGCGTGACGATCTTCGAACGTGTGAAGAGCAGCCCTTATTCAAAACGTATCGTAGAAACACTCGGACTTGACGGAGCACTCCGTGTATCTCCTCTTCACTGCCATGGCAGAGATGACGTAGACAAGTTCTTAAAGATCACAAAGGACATTGCAGAAGGGAAATAACCCCCATTCCTCATCCTTTGAATAGCGAGAAGCTGTTATCTGGCAGCTTCTCTTTTTGTATATAAATATCTGGGAAGTGTACCAAAGAAAGCCTTTCACAGAGTTTTGATAACTCTGTGAAAGGCTTTCCTTTATCATATTTATTCTATTTGTTTACCTGGTTTACTGTATTTCCCTCAAGGAAGGCTTTAATATTATCTACTGCGATATCCATGATTCTCTGTCTTGATGCCTGAGCTGCCCATGAAATATGTGGAGTGATGATACAGTTCTTAGCTGTTAACAGTGGATTATCGCCTTTGATCGGCTCTGTAGACACAACATCAAGTCCTGCTGCGTATACCTTACCACTGTTCAGTGCATCTGCCAGATCCTGCTCTACAACAAGCTGTCCACGGCTGTTATTGATGAGGATTACACCGTCTTTCATCTTGGCAATGTTCTCTTTGTTGATTATTCCTTCTGTAGCCGGGAATAACGGGCAGTGAAGGAAGATCACATCAGAACGGGCAAATAACTCATCTAATGACACATATTCAGCCAGTTTCTTTCCTGCTTCGCTTTCATGTGCATCATATGCGATTACTTCCATGTCTAATGCATTCAGAAGTTTTGCTGTAGCCTGTCCGATTCTTCCAAGTCCGATGATTCCGGCTGTCTTTCCATAGAGCTCGATCATTGGGTAATCCCAGAAGCACCAGTCAGGATTGTTCTCCCATTTTCCTTCTTTTACACATTCGTCGTGATGTCCGTAATGTGAACAGATTTCAAGGAGAAGTCCGAGTGCATACTGTCCTACGATCTGTGTTCCGTATGTAGGTACATTTACCACCGGAATGCCTTTTCTTTGCGTACGCATAATCAACAACATTATATCCTGTTGCAAGAACAGCAATCAGTTTGATATTTTCACATTTATCCATTGTTTCTCTGGAAACAGGTGTTTTGTTGATCACTACGATCTCTGCATCCCCGATACGCTCTGCGATCAATGGTGACTCTTCATAAGAAGTTCTGTCATAGACTTCTACTTCTCCTAATTCTTTTAATGCGTCCCAGCTTAAATCTCCAGGATTCTCTGTGTAACCGTCTAATACTACAATTTTCATAACATTTCTTACCTTTCTCTTTTATTAGCATTTTGTTTTATTTCATTTCCATGTGCAATCCTGCATGATCATCACTTGAATGACCACTTACGCATTCAGCTTTTCATCCAGTGCCTTAATCGACTCCAGCTCTCTGATATAAAGATCCTGGGCCAGATCCAGACTTACATTGACAAAACGTACTTTCTGTCCCGGCTGTGCCTGTGCAATCTTTGCAAGATCCACGGAAATTACTGTTCCTATCTTGGCATATCCTCCGGTGCTCTGTCTGTCCGATAACATGATGATCGGCTTTCCATTTGTTGGCACCTGGATGGATCCGACGGAAATACCATCTGTATTGATATTACCATCCCCGACATGTTCAATCGGCTCCCGTTCGATACGACAGCCCATACGGTCAAATTCATTGGTGATCACACCACTGTTCCAAAAGAAGCTCTTTACCCCTGCTTCTGTAAATTCATCGTCCTGTGGTCCCAGTACCACACGAAGAACAATCTCTTTCTTTGGATATACACTTGCCGGTACTTTTCTTGCTTCCATATTCGGAAGTATCGTCTTCGCTGAGACAAATCCAATCTCATCACCTTTTTCAAGTTTTCGTCCCTTTACTCCTCCAAGATGATTACGAAGCAGTGTTGATTTACTTCCCATCACGATCGGAATATCCAGGCCTCCTGCAAATGCAATATATCCACGGCATCCATTTCTTGCTCCTGCAAAGGAAAGCGTCTGCCCTTCTTTCACCAGAACTGCCCGATACATCGGGAATTCATTGCCGTCAAGCATCGGAGTCAGATCTCCGCCCGTCACTGCAACGATATTATCACTGGTAAACTTTAATGTCGGACCGATAAATGTCATCTCCAGTGCGCCTTCTCCCATATCGTTTCCTACCAGTATATTGGCGATGTGAAACGAATGATTATCCATGGCTCCTGAGGTAGATACTCCGAATGCCTGATATCCGAATCTTCCTTCATCCTGTACAGTCGTCAGGATTCCACCATTTCAACTATTATTCCCATATCATGACCTCCGATTCTATGCGTTACCTTCCGGTGTATATGTCTTCACCTTATATGTACCTTTTTCACATCTCTGCGGATCTTGTCGTATTCCGACTTCGTTACCGGCACATGTTTTACCCAGTCACCGGCATGTACCAGGAATGGATCTTCGTTATCAAAGTTACAGATATCCAGCGGCGTGCTTCCGATAATATTCCATCCGCATGGCTGTTCAAATGGAATAAAATCTGACAGATTCTGCTGTACAACAATGGATCTTGCCGGGATCTTTACTCTCGGTGATTCTCTTCTCTTGAATCCGAACGGCTCATCAAATCTTGCCATATACGGGTGTCCCGGTGCAAATCCCAGCATATATACATAGTATTCATGTTCGGAATGCTTTCTTATGATCTCTTCTACGGTTGTATGCTCCAGCTCTGCACAATATTCCAGGTCCGGACCTGTCTCGCCACCATAGTATACCGGCACTTCTTTTACTACTTTCTTCTTATTACTGTTGTCGACTGCATGCATATTACCAAGTCTTTTCTCCAGTTCTTTCACCAGTTTCCCATACCGGATCACTTCCGGACGGTAGTGAATGATGAGTGCACAGTATGTAGGAACTGTCTCGATCATGCCTTCGATCGGATCTTCTTTCAAATTCTCATCCAGCATACGTACTTTTGCATTCGTCTCAAGGCAGATTGTTTTCCCAAACTCTACAGAAACCGCCCGGTCTCCCGCTGTAAGAAATCTTACCTCCATTTTCATACCTCCATTTTGTATGGAGAAAGGTCTGTCCCATGTTCTGACAGACCTTTCTGCATATCATTTCTTATCGTTCGTCACTTTAGATTCATTATAACATATACTAATATTTCTAATATACAATTATCTGCTAGTCCACAAATTCGAATCCAACTTTTTTCAGGGAATCCTGTACCCATGGGCGAGGCCATTCACCACGATTTATAATTCCGTCCAGCTGATTTTCTTCCCCTTCATGATAAGCTTTTGCAATTTTAGCAAGCTCTTCCGCATTCTTTGGATCTATTGCGATCAGTCCATCGGAATCACCAACAAGGATATCTCCCGGATTGATAATAATTCCTCCAAAGGAAACTGGGAAATTCATCTCTCCAGGACCGTTCTTATACGGTCCGTTTGGTGTAATCCCCTTTGCATACACAGGAAAGTCCATCTGGCTGAGTGTATAGCTGTCACGCACACACCCGTCAATGATGATACCTGCAAGTCCACGCTTCTTTGCGTAATTGCTCATAATCTCACCACATAGTGCACGGCTCATACTTCCTTTGTTTGCAAGTACAATAACGTCTCCAGGCTGTGCCATATCAAGTGCTGCATGGAACAGAAGGTTATCTCCTGCCGGTGCGTTTACTGTGAATGCCGTTCCAAGAAGACGTGCCTTAGGATTTAATGGAAAAATACTCGCATCTACCGCTGCGATCCTTCCGCAATTATCGTCAATATTAGCAACCGGAATTCCACGGAATGCCTCAACTAACTCCTTTGCCGGTCTTTCAAAATTCCTTCTGATTCTACATCCTGCTGACATATAAAAACCTCTTTTCCTTTTTTCTGATTTCATCATAGCACACAAGTTACTGATTGAAAAACGAATAATTTCTCTGTATAATATAAACAACTTTTATATTCATAATGACTACAAACTATGAAATATAAATAACAAATGAACGAGGAGGAATAGCATGAATCTCGCTGAAATTGAAACATTTTTAACGATTGTCAATACCAAAAGTATTACCAAAACCGCAGATCTCTTATTTCTTTCCCAGCCTACGGTAAGCCACCGCTTAACTTCTCTGGAAAACGAGCTCGGATTTTCTCTGGTTATCCGCAACAAGGGCCACAAGCAGGTCGAGCTCACACCAAAGGGAATGGATTTTATCATCCTCGCCGAACGCTGGATGTCTCTTTGGAAAGAAACACTTGAACTACAGCATAATCAGGAACAGTTGCTGCTGAATATCGGCTGTACCGACAGTCTGAACATTGCCGTATTTGTCCCGCTGTATGACAAGATCCTTATAGATTATCCACATCTGGATCTGAGCATTCAGTCACATCATTCTTCTGAATTATACGGTATGCTCAGTGAACATAATATAGATATAGGCTTTGTATATCACCAGCTTCATTACAAAAACATTATTTCAGAAAAATTATTTGAAGAAAAACTTTATCTTTTACAATCCGAACATCCGGTTGTTGAGAAACCAATCGTACACACAGATGAACTGGATTCAACAAAAGAATTGTTCTTAAGCTGGGATGATAATTTTCAAATCTGGCACGACCGCTGGCTTTCTTCTGTATCCAGACCACATATTTCTGCAGATACGATCACACTGCTCGATCGTCTCTGGAAAAATGCAGATACCTGGATGATTGCACCGGAATCCGTCATCCATGAACTTTCCCGGTACCGCAAAGTATATGTGAGCGAGCTGAAGAATCCTGCTCCAAACCGCATCTGCTATAAGATCAAGCACAAATATCCAAAAACTACCAGCAAACGTGCTGTTGAGCTTTTTGAAGAGATTCTGGAACAGTTTCTTCATCTTGAACGCAAGGAGATCCCGATTGGTGAAATATGGGGCGGACGGTAACTGTATCCATATTTTCCTGTTTCATTGAAAAAGCAGTATCTGACGGACAGATGCTGCTTTTTCATTTTGGATACGTTATACAATATTATTGTAAGTGTTCAAATTAATTTTCTATTTTTTATCTGGCTTTTCAGTTCTGCAACTGCTTCTCTGATTCTCTTAGCTGCTTCCTGAAGGTCTTCGTAACTGCATGCATAAGAAATTCTCAGATATCCTTCCCCTTCAGAGCCAAATGCTGATCCGGGAACCAGTGCTACTTTGGCATGTTCAAGCAGATATTCTGCAACTTCCATTGATGTCATTTCCAGACTCTTTTACATTTTACAAAAAATGTAGAATGCTCCCTGTGGGTTATTGCAGCTGATACCATCAATATCATTCAATGCTTTTACCATGAAGTCTTTTCTTCTCTGATACTCCTGCCTCATTGCTTCTACATCATCTGCACATTCATTCAGTGCGACGATTGCTGCATCCTGTACAAATGAAGAAGCACATGTGATCGTATACTGATGTACTCTGACACATGCAGAGATAATACCTGCCGGAGCACACATATATCCCAAGCGCCATCCGGTCATAGAATATGCTTTTGAAAATCCTCCAAGTGTGATCGTTCTCTCTTTCATCCCCGGAATGGAAGCAATGCTGACATGCTCTGCACCATCGTACACCAGCTGACTGTAAATCTCATCCGATACGACCAGAAGATCATTACGGATTGCGATCTCACTTAATTTTTCCAGTGTCTTTCTTGAGAAGATCCCGCCGGTCGGGTTACTTGGATTAACCACTACGATCATCTTGGTTTTCTCAGTAATTTTAGATTCCAGTTCTTCAAAATCTATCTGATAATCATTTTCTTCTTTCAGGCTGTAAGTAACCGGAGTTGCTCCCAGTGAGGACGGTACATGAATGTAGTTCAGCCATACCGGATTCGGAACCAGCACTTCATCGCCTTCTTCCAGAAATGCTGCCATAGACGCATATGTTGCCTCGCCGACACCGACTGTTACAAGAACTTCCGATGCTTCATAATTCACATTGTGATGTTCATTTTCCCATTTTGCGATTTCTTTCCGGAGTGCAGGAGTTCCATAATTGGATGTATAAAATACATGTCCCGCATTCAGGCTCTCATACGCTGCATCCTTGATCTTTTTCGGTGTATCAAAGTCCGGACGTCCAATCTCCAGATGAATAACTTTCTCTCCTGCCTGCTGCATCTTTGTTGCCTTTTCCATAACTGCTCTGATTCCTGAGAATGGAAGGCATTCCATCCTTTTTGCTGTTTTGTATTCCATGTCTGTTCCTCCTGCAGAAAATGCTTGTCTGTTTGTCGTTATATTTTATAAATGTCTGATCTCGATGCCTTCTTCCGTGAATTTCTCGCGGATTTTCTGAACAAATGCCAACGCTTTTGGCCCGTCACCGTGAACGAAAGGGTATCTCCTTTGATATCCAGTTCTTTTCCGTTAATAGAAGTAACCTTTCCTTCTTTGATCATCTTTACGCATCTCTGAATTGCGATATCTTCATCTGTGATCATAGAACCTTCCATCTTTCTTGGAACAAGTGACAGATCATCCATATATGCTCTGTCTGCGAAGATTTCTGATGCTGTACGAAGTCCCTTGCTCTCGGCGATATCTCCCAGAACAGCTCCTGCACAGTAATAAACAATCAGGTCTTTATCATACTCGCAAATTGCCTCTACGATTGCGCTTGCGATATCTTCATCATACTGACATGCATTTCCCATTGCCCCGTGAGGTGCCACATGCTGTAATTTCATTCCATAACTCTTCGTAAATGCTGCAAGCGCTCCGATCTGATATCTTACATAATTTTTAATCTCATCATGAGACAGAACCATCTTTCTGCGTCCGAATCCCATCATATCCGGATATCCCGGATGTGCACCTACCATAACACCTCTCTCTTTAGCCATGCGGACAACCTTGTCCATAACCATCGGATCTCCTGCATGCCATCCGCAGGCAACATTGGCAGTGGTCACATATTTGATGATTTCTTCGTCTCCTCCGATCTTATATGCTCCAAAGCTTTCTCCCATATCACTGTTCAAATCAATACTATACATGAGTCTTTCTCCTTTCGGTTATTTCCGTTTCTTTTTCCTTGTTGCTTCAAGTATAACACCGCAAGAATAAATAATAAAATAAATAATTTCACTTTAATATATTAACTTTTTTATTATCAAATATATTTTTCATGTTTTAATATGAACGGATTCTCTGCTATAATCTCAGATATGAACTTTTTGAATATGGTCTTTTAGGCGAATCATACAAGCAGGAGGGATACTAATGATCACACAGATTGGAAAACAGCTCGCTACACAGATTGTAGATACCGTCCATGACGTTTGTGGACACGATATTAATTTCATCAATAAGAATGGTATTATCTACGCCAGTACCAATACTTCCCGTATCGGCTCTTTTCATGAAATCGGTAAAAAAGCTGCCGATACGAAAACTGTCATTGAAGTACAGGAAAATGACCACTACGAGGGAACCAGCAGCGGAGTCAATATCCTGTTACACACAACGGATATCTCATTGCTGTTATCGGAATAAGCGGTTCCCCCGGATGAGGTCCGCAAATTTGCTTATCTGGCAGAAAAAATCACCCGGCTTCTTATCCGCGAACAGGAATTGAATGCTGCTTCCCGCACTTTGTCAGAAAAGCGCACTTATCTGGTTTCTTATCTGCTGTCCGGAATCGAAACTTCCAACGGAACCTGCGAATTTGAGTCTTTCCCGGATAAAATAGCAGATCTGAACTATATCCATGATCTTCTTGATGAATTTGAGATCAATATTGAGAAGAAAAAACGTGTATTGATCATCCGCATGTTATCAGACCATTCTACGATCACGCTCTCGTCTGCAGAAAGAAAAAAATTCTACGGATGTTCACAGAACATTCCATACACTTATATAAGTTTCAGTATCCACATGAATATGCTGCAATCATCGACTGCTCCTTCCCTCTGGAACAATTGGAAGCATTCTGTCTGTCCCTGTCTGACTCCATCCAGATGGGTATCGGACGCCCAGCGGAACTTTTTAAGCTTTCTACATCTTACGATACTGCCCGGATTGCATTAAATTCACTTACGGATTCTGCTGATCATTATGCACTCTTCGATGATCTGACACTTGAAATCCTCCTTGGATCCTTAAACGAAGTCACCACGGCTGAATTTATTGCAAAGACGCTTTCCTGCCTGGATGAAGCAGACTGTTCTCTTTTACGCAGTTATTTTGACCATGAGCAATCGCTTTCCAGAACAAGTGAATATCTCTATCTTCATAAGAATACCTTGCAATACAAGTTAGACCGTATTCATAAGATCTGCGGTCTGAACCCGCGTAGTTTCAGAGACGGAGTTATTCTTTATCTTGCTCTTCGTCTGAAAGAAATGTAGATAGAACTGCAGCTTTTTACGCAATATATGTCACTTGAAACATATATTTCGTTTATTTTTCCCCTTTTTCATTCTTCGTACTATATATTTTTCTTTTTCTCTTATGTTATACTGCATATTAAGAAATCAATTCTGAATTTTTATTTCTATGTACCTAAAAAATGTATTTCAGGAGGTTTATTCACATGAAAGTTGTAATAGCAATCGATTCATTAAAGGGAAGCTTAAGTTCCATGGAAGCCGGAATGGCAATCAAAGACGGGGTTCTTGCAGCAAAACCAGATGCGAAAGTTGTCGTAAAACCGCTCGCAGACGGAGGAGAAGGGACAACCGACGCACTGATCGAAGGAATGAACGGTGAACGCATTGATCTTACCGTTACAGGTCCGATGCACACACCGGTAGATGCTTATTACGGATATCTGAAAGATACCAACACTGCTGTTATGGAGATGGCATCCGCAGCAGGTATTACTCTGGTTCCTGATTCAGAAAAGAACCCGCTTCTTGCAACCAGTTATGGTGTTGGTGAAATGATAAACGATGCTATCCAAAGAGGCTGTCGTAACTTTATCATCGGTATCGGCGGAAGTGTCACCAACGACGGAGGTATCGGAATGTTAAAAGCTCTCGGCGTATGTTTTCTGGATGAAAATGGCGAAGATGCCGGAGAAGGCGGACAGGCCCTGGCTAAAGTTGCCCGTATCGATGTATCCGGTATGAATCCGCTTTTAAAAGAATGCCACATTCAGGTCGCATGCGATGTAAATAATCCACTCTGTGGTGAAAATGGTTCCACATACGTTTATGGACCGCAAAAAGGTGTGACCGAAGATATGAAAAAAACATTGGATGAAGCGATGGCACATTTTGCCAGAGTTACTTCTGAAACTCTTGAAAATGATTATCTGAATACACCAGGTGCCGGTGCTGCCGGTGGACTTGGCTATGCATTCCTTGCATATACCGGCGCAGCACTGACACCTGGTATTGAACTGATCTTAGATGCTGTCGGACTGGAAGAAGAGCTTTCCGGCGCAGATGTGGTCGTTACCGGTGAAGGCCGCCTTGATTTTCAGACCGCAATGGGAAAAGCTCCTGTCGGAGTTGCCAGACTTGCAAAAAAATATAATGCAAAGGTTATCGCATTTGCAGGAAGCGTCACAAAAGAAGCGACTGCCTGCAACAAAGAAGGGATCGATGCATTTTTTCCTATCTTGCGCAGTGTCTGCACACTTGCGGAAGCTATGGATCCTGTCGCTGCGCGCAATAATATGACCGCAACTGTAGAACAGGTTTTCCGTTTACTTTAATGTGTATCAGTAATGATTAATTTCCCCTTAATCACCGGCTCTATCGTCTGTTCCATCAGGCGATGGAGCAGATCAATACCTCCGTTCTCCCTGATACGGGAATAGATCGGATGCTTAGTAACTTCTGTCGTGATGGATTCCATTCCTTCCATGATCAAAGCCTTACCGGGTGATTCGTACCATTTTATTTCTATATGTTCCGGCGGTATTAAGTCCCGGTTATTCCCTGTATTCCTGACAAATGTCACGTATAACTTCCGTCTCATCGCTTCTTCCAGATACGCAATTTCCACTTTCAAAACCTGGTTATCATCTGCATCTGAGGAAAGTTCTCCCTTCACTGCAACCAGATATGTCTCTCCATGAACAGTCAGTTTATTTTCGATATATTTTGACCATCCCATTTCAAGTTCTATTGATTCTTCACCTTCCTGAAAGCATAGTATCATCCCTTTGCGGAAACCGATTTTCGATATCCCATCTGTCATATTATTGTGCATCACCTGCATAACCAGCGGAAACAGACCGACACTTGACTGGTCCAGCTCATAGTGTACACCATTCAGCAGATCCTCCAGTAAATGGATCTGTCGTTTCCGTGCTTTTTGTGTTTTCTATATACTTCCCCGCGTGCCCTATATTTTTCTGAGTTCTTCTTCCATCCACCTTTACAGACCGTGAGTGGATGATTATAGCATTGCTGCTTCTTTAAACAGATTTCGGTCAGTTCCTGCAGCTTTGCATACGCAATTGGATTCTCCGGAAGGGTCTCTTTTGGCATCCAATCTACCGGGAAATATTTTCTTATAATATTCAGCATCACATTGTCCTGGAATAGTTCTTCATTTCCCGCATTCGTTACGATCACCATATCAACGTCCGGATAGATCAACACATTCTGCCCAAGCATTCCATTATATTCAAAACTTCCCGGACGTTCTTCCATCCAGAGCTGATATCCGTATCCGTAAGTACCTTCTATACTATCTACTTTTTTGTAACAGACGCCTCTGCCCAGCTTTCCGGAATGATCTGTTTTCCATTCCATTTCCCCTTATTCAGATATAGCTGTCCAAGCTTCGCCATATCCTCTGTATGCATGAAAAAGTCCCCAGCCGCCTTTCGTAATTCCTCTCGGACATTTCTCCCACAGATAATCTGTAATCCCCAATGGATCGAACAGTCTCGGCTTCAGATATTCATCCATCGGCATTCCGGTCCGTTCGGTTATGATTGCGGAAAGCACATAGGAATTCAGACTGTTGTACTGGAATTTTGTGCCTGGTTTTTCTGATACCGGTGCATTCAGATAACTTTCCAGCCAGTCATTTCCGGATACGATTCCTGATTCATTAAATGTTACGCCGCTTGTCATCGTCATCAGGTTCTCTACCGTGACCTCCGGCCGGAATATTTTCGCCCAGGTACTTCCTTTATCGTGAAAAATTTTATAAATGTTTTCTGAAAGATCCAGTTTTCCCTCATCTATCAGAAGTCCTGCTGCCATTCCGGTGATGCTCTTACACATGGAATGTGTGATATGCCAGATGCCTTTTCTGTAAGGTGCAAAATCCGTCTCACAGATGACATTTCCATGACGCAATACCATAAAGTGGTGCATATCGGTGTCTGGTGAGTATGCCAGTTCCTCCACAAGATTCCTCAAATGCTCCGAATGAATCCCCTGGCTTTCCGGAGTGTTTCTTGGGAAGGTCTGCCCCGGATTCTCATACACAATACTCTGTGGTTCCGGGCAACGTATTTTCTGAGGTACAAAGTCCACTTTACTGATTCCACCGGTCTTACCCAGGATCATATTCGTTACCATCTCTATTACCGCAAGCTGCTCTTTTGCCATAAGATCACCTCATTTTACCATTCTTGCTTTTGTTCATCTCTATACAAATCAGAACAGATCATAGTTTCTATATATGATGTAGTATAACAGAAAAACCCGGACATCTATACTTCGATATCCGGGTTTTCCATATTTTTATATATCTTTATTCTTTTGTTTTAGATTTAT
>ENA-OPZD01000196-OPZD01000196.1-human-gut-metagenome-genome-assembly--contig:-NODE-196-length-19147-cov-5.278023_pt1 | contig 19147 bp, 22 predicted proteins | sample MGYA00242479_ERZ504495 | MGnify/ENA primary metagenome ERZ504495 (study PRJEB26092, sample SAMD00036286) | human gut metagenome | host: Homo sapiens | study: EMG produced TPA metagenomics assembly of... | reverse complement strand
TATTATTTATTGTTGTTCTTTTGTTACTTTTCTTGCTCATGAAAGAAAAGTAAGCGGACTATACGAACATTTGTTGTAATAGTCCTTTTTTATTTGTTGCCAGTGTTCTAGTTGGGCTTTTTGGTTATCAAGTTTACGGTCAAATTCTGAAAGGAAATCTGCAATTTTTGTTTGTTCTGTTTGTTCTATTGGTACGATAAGTTTTATGTTTTTTATATCAGAAGTAGTAATACCTTTTATAGAAGTACCTTGAGTATTTTGAGTAAGTTGTTCCATTTTATATTTTAAAAGGTATGCATAAAATGTAGTATTACCATTTATTTCAGTGATATTAGTAAAATCTTGACTAGTACATAGAACACAATTAGAAATAGCAACTTTACCTACACCAACACGAGAAACTATTAAAATACTATTTTTAGGAATAATTTTTGTAGAAGAATTGGAAACAGCCTCATTAGTAATATATCTAGAAATTTTTATTTTATGAATTGTATTCGTTTGTAAATCTGAAGATGAAATCCAAGGTATTGTACCATTCCAATATTTTAAAATAGATGTGGAAGGAGTTCCACCACCAGTGAATTTGCATATATCGCCTAATTTTTTCTTTTCCCAATTAGGATAATTATTGCCGTTTTCATCTTTAAAGCGTAGTTTTTGGCTAAGGATTTGTTGTAGTAATCCTTTTTTCTGATTTTCTAGGCTAGTGATAGTATTTGCTAGGTTTTCTATTTTTTTATCTATTGTACTAAAAAAACTAGCAATTTTTTCTTGTTCAGCATATGTTGGAATAAATCTATTAATATGTTCTATTGTTGAAGCGGATAAACTAGGTACTCCTGTAGATTCATCATAAATTTTCCAATTAATATTTTGAAATAAATAATATTGAAATTTAGGATTTTGTTTTAGTTTAGGTTTAGAATAAAAAAGCGTGTCTACAGACCAAAAAGGTGTTTTCATATATTGAGGTTTATTGATAGTTCCTTTTCTGCCGATAAGAACACATTCCCAATCACATAAAAATTTATCAATATAAGTAATAATTCCGCCTGTTCCTAAAACAGGATATAATTTTTTTTTTCATTAGGTTCATTTTTATAATCTTTACCATGATAAATTTTTAAGATATCTTTAATTAATTTCTTTTCCCATTGTGGATAATCATTGCCGTTATTATCTTTAAATCTTAATTTTGGTATATTCAATATATCAACCTCCAATCTTTGGAATTTGTTATTTTCAGCTAAAAATTTAACTTAAACTTTTATTTTAAATTTGCTATTTGGTTTTATATAAGATAATAAAATTAATTCGCTGTCTAATAATTTAGCAATGGTATTGATTTTATTATCTTTTTTTTGTGCATGGGTGATGATTTGCATTTCTCCTGCATAGCGTGCATAAAGGGCATTATCTAAGGTGATAGAGCCTATTTCTCTAGGGGCGATATATTCAGGGCAAATATATATTTGTTTGAATAATGCTCTACTTTCTTGGGTGCGAATGGCTCCGTCTGCTTCATCTAGGCGAGCGGTGAAGGTGTTTTCTTGTAAGACTTTTAGTATATCTTTATTTTGTGTTAATTTTTTTGCTTTTAATAAGATATATTCATCAGTTAAATTGGCTAATTCTTGGATTTCGTCTTCTGTAGGTAGGCTATCGCCGATAAAAATGGAGTCGATACCTAGTAATTTTAGATGTCGCATGGCAAGGCTGGCTGTTTGATAGCGGTGTACTTCTAATGTTGGCAAGCCTTTTTTTGATTGGTGAGCGAGCTTTGTTATAGCTAGGTATGAAAGCACCTACGGAAATATTATATTTATGAAGTAATTCGTTTTGTTGTTGTAATTTTTTTACGTTTAGACCTGTGCCTTCACGAGGATAAAAGTTATGGAGTGCATCAATATGTTGGAAATCTGTTTGGTAATGATTTAATTCATCAAGAAATTCTTGAGTGATAGTTGAGGCATTGAATTGTAATTTTATATTTTGATGACTTAATTTGGCTATTTGCTCGGCACTGTAGCCAAAGTCTAAGCGAAGTGTAGTTATGCCAAGAGTAGCTAATTCTTGGATATTTAATGTATCTAAATTTAATAAGGCTAAAGTATTTGGCGATACATCACAGATTACTTCCATATTATATTTTTGTGTGAGTTTTAAAATTGTCTGTAAATCTTGTTGAAAATGGGAAATATCTGTTTCTGGTATATGAAATGAGGTGAAAATGCGATTGAGATTATATTTATGGGCTAGATGAATTAGGTTTAAATTTTCTTCTAATGTATTATCTAAGCCAAGATAAATGGAAATGCCGTTTTGCAAAATATCACTCCTCGATAGGATCGTTAAAGCCGATTATTAATGTGGCGATAAAGCCGAAAATATAGGCTGTGAAAAGTCCGATTAGATAATAAAGCATTTTGTCTGTACTTGCTGTAAGTGGTAGACCAGATAAGCCAATGGAGGTAGCACCTACATGGAAAAATGCTTGCACTGCACCACCGAAAGCACCGCCGATACAAGCGGAGATAAATGGTTTGCCAAGTGGTAAGGTTACACCGTAAATCAAAGGTTCGCCAATGCCCATGAAGCCGACAGGAAGGGCAGAAGCTATGGTTTGTTTTAATTTTTGATTTTTAGTTTTGAGATATACAGCGATAGAAGCACCGACTTGCCCTGCTCCTGCCATAGCTAAGATAGGTAAAAGGATAGTAACGCCGTATTGATTGAGCAGTTCGCGTGAATAGGTGTGAGTCCCTGATGAAGACCAGTCATAACGAGTGGTAAGAAGATACCGCCGATGATAAAGCCAGTAATAGCACCACCGGAATTAATTGCAGATGTTACAACTACGCCGATAGTCTCAGCGATAATACCGCCGATAGGTTGTAAGATGAATAGAGCAGGGAAAGTGGCGATTAAAATTACGAGTAGTGGCGTTAAGAATAAATCTAAAATTTTCGGCACGATTTTGTGCAATTTGTTTTCTAACCATGAGGAAAAAGCTACTACTAATAAGACGGCAACGATACCACCACGACCTGCGAGTAAATCTATATTAAATAGGCTGATATTGTTGAGCATTGGGTGTGTAATGATAGCTGCCATAGTACCGCCGAGCATAGGAGAAGCATGAAATTCTTTGGCGGTGTTGATGCCGACAAAGATATTTAAGCCGAAAAATACAGCATTTCCTGCTATTTGTAAAACTTGGATTGCAGGATAGCTGGTGATAGTAGGGTCGATTTTGAAGGCGATATTTAATAATCCTGTGATTAAACCGCAAGCGATAAATGCAGGTATAAGTGGCATGAAGATATTAGAAATGCGTTTTAATAATAATTTAAAAGGTGTAGCATTTTTTTGCGGATTTGTTGATGAAGTTCTTCGGCATTGCCAAATTGTTTTTGATTGTTATTTGCATTTTGATTTGTATTTTGAGTATTAGCTTCAAGATTTTTATTTGCATATAATTTTTTGAATTCAGCCGTTACTTCATTTACTTTTCCAGGGCCTAAGATGATTTGTAGTTCATTATCATTTAAGTTTACGCCTAAGACATTGGGAATATTTTTTAATTCTTTTAAGGGTAAATTAGCGATATCTTCTGTGTTTAATTGTAAGCGAAGTCTAGTCATACAATTAGTTATTTTTAAGATAGAAAATGACTTCATAAGTTCATAGATAGCAAAAGCTGTTTGTTGTAAATTCATAGAAACCTCGCAATTATTTTTTCATACTATTTAATGATTTGGAGATAAAACCTTCATTATTATTTAAGCTAGAGAGTGCTTCTTCATAGGAGATATTGGCAAGTAGCATTAAAATTGCAGGTTTTACTTTACCTTGGGTGATGACTAAAGTATCAATAGCAGTTTGTCGGTCGCAATTAGTAGCTTCCATCAATATGCGTCTTGCTCTTTCTTCGAGTTTTTTATTAGATGATTTTACATCAACCATTAAATTACTATATACTTTGCCCAATTTTATCATGGTGCAAGTGGAGAGCATATTTAAAATCATTTTTTGGGCAGTACCTGCTTTCATGCGTGTGCTACCTGTGATTGCTTCTGGGCCAGTCAAAGCTTCGATAGCAATTTTGGCATGAGAGCTGATTTCACTATTACTAGTGCAACTGATAGCGATAGTCAAGGAATTTATGCTATTGGCAAAATCTAGTCCACCGATTACATAAGGAGTTCTACCGCTGGCTGCGATACCAATAACACAGTCTTTGGCGGATAAATTTTTGGCTTGTAAATCTTCTTGAGCAAGAGTCAAAGAATCTTCTGCACCTTCTTGAGCTTTGAAGATTGCATTATAACCACCTGCGATAATTCCCTGTACCATTTCAGGGTCAGTGCTGTAAGTTGGCGGACATTCCACAGCGTCTAAGATGCCAAGTCTACCTGATGTGCCAGCACCGATATAAAATAAGCGTCCGCCGTCTTTGAGGCGAGAGGTGATTTCATCAACAGCCATAGCAATCTGTGGCAATACATTACGGATAGCGATAGCTACGCGTTTGTCTTCTTCGTTTAAAAGCATACACATTTCTAAAGTGGATACATTATCAATATTTAATGTATAAGGATTGCGTTTTTCAGTTAAGAGATTGTTTAAATTTATCATAAATAAAAGATACTCCTTTAAAAATATTTAATACATTTTTTCATTATAGATAATGGCTTTTTTATTGGCAAGGATAAGCTAGAATTTTTTAATTAATTTTAAATAATATTTTAAGTATAATTTAATTTTCTCATGATATATTTAATATATAAGATGTACATAAATAAAAAAGATGTATAAAAGGTTGTGTAATATGTTAAAATTAATTAAAGGACGTTTAAAAAATTTTATAGGAATAATAGCCCTAGCATGTTTTTGTGTAGCCCTGTGAGTTATGCTGTACAACTATCCACAGTAAGTGCAGCTCCTCGTCATGAAGAAAGACATGATCCACCACCTCCTCCACCAAAACATGATAGACACGATAAAGATGATGATAATGATTACGATAAAGGAGATATCACAGCTGCTGTGTTAATCGGTGGCGTAATTGGTGCAGTAATTGCTAAAAATACTTGATGTTTAATTTTATGTATATAACTTTTAGATAGGGAGGGTAGCAAAATGAAAGAATTATTTTCTAAGCGAGCGAAAAAAATTATAACAGCTGTATCATTATCTTGTTTCTTATGCAGTCCAGTGAGTTATGTTTATAGTATGAATCAAGCTTCAGCAGCAGCTTTGAATACAAATGTTGCTTATGAACAGCAATTCAATACAGTCGGCTTTGATAAAGATGATCATTGGAATAGAGGTCGCTCTGATGAGGATAAGGATTGGAAAAAACCACCTCCACCTCGCGATGATGACAGAGATGATAAGCGACCACCTCGTCCTGATAGAGACGATGATGATTGGACTCCACCACCACCTCGTCATGATGATGATGACGATGATTGGGATAGAGATAGACCTCCACGTCATGACCGTGACGATAGAGATGACCGCGATGATGATAGCGACAAAGATTATGATAAAGGCGATATCACAGCTGCAGTATTAATTGGCGGTGTAATCGGTGCTATCATTGCTAAAAACACTTAATAATATTATTAAATGATTTGAAAATTAAATATCGCGAAATAAACAAGACAAAAATAAAGGTAGATTAAATATATGAATTAATCTACCTTTTTGTTTTTTATTTGTATTTTAGATTAATTAGAAAGTGTATTCCATACCCATGAGTACAGTTCTACCAGGAGCAGGGCAATCTCCGTCTAAGAAAGAGCCGATAGTTTCATAAGATACATTGGTAATATTAGCTAATTTCAGATATGTTGACCATTGGTCATTGATTTTATAATTGAGATTAGCGTCAAGTATATAATAATTGCTATCGCTATAATAATTTGTATCTCTACCAGATACAGCATTTAGTAAAATATTATTATGCCATGTATCGTCATGATAACTAAAACGAAGTTTATAGCTACTTGGAGCTATTGCATTGATATCAGTTTGATTGCCGTTACCATCAGCAAAATCAGTATGTGCAATTGTACGAGTATAAGCAAGAGACATATCATATTTTGGACTGAAAATTTTATTATATTCTAATTGGAAACCGCGTTTTTTCTGATTTTCAAAATTTACAGCATGGAATTTATTATTTTCATATCGCCAGCCTAATGGATCATCTATATTTTCTAGGAAAGCATTGAAATTGATATTGCTTGTAGGATTTAATTTATAGCGTACACCTAGACTGCCTTTATAACCTGTTTCTGGTCGCAAATTAGGATTTCCTTGAATATGAGCATTATTGAAATATAAATCATCTAAAAATGGCGTAGCATAAATTTGACTCAAAGAAGCATAGATAACAGTATTTTCATCAGGTTTATAATCTAAAGCACCATTAGAAACGTATTTTCCACCGAATTCACTATTATTATTGTAAGCAGATGTTCCAGTCAGTGTTAATTTATCAAAACGGCGAGTGCTTTGTAGGTAAACAGAAAAATTATCCATAGATTTATTATAATTGCCACTGAAAATATTATTGTAATCGTTGTTGATATTATCAACTTCATCTTTACGATAAGTAAGTCCCGCAGAAATGGTGTGGTCTTTACTGATTTTCCAAGCATCATGCCAATCAATACCTTGAGTAGTATTTTCCCAGCGACTATAAGTCTTTTCATTTTCTTGCTCACTTAGACCAGTAGGGATATAGCTATCTCCTTGAGTATAATAGTGATAAATTGCTAAAAATGCTGGAGTCTCAGTATTTTCTTTATAATTATAAGTGAGTGCGAAATGGTTGATTAATTTTTCATAATTATAATCCTGTGGATAACTTTTGGATATCCAAGTACCTGTATCGTTGCTTAGATGACCATAGTCAAAAGTTAAAGAAGTGTTATCCGTCAATTTCTTATCAATACGATAAGCCATTTCACGGCGATTGTTGTCGGAATTTGGCATCTCATGAGTGTGGTCATCTGTGCCTTTGTATTTCATATAATCGACATTATCAAAACCACCAGTAGCTACCCATGACCAATCATCTAAGCTACCACTTGTTATAGCTTTAACTTTCCAAGAGCCGTGTTCACCAGCAGCTAAGTCAACAGTTGTTTCACGTTTATCGCCTTTTTTAGTAACGATATTGATAGCCCCAGCAGGAGTATCATAATTTAAATATGTAGAACCAACTGCACCATGAAGAATTTCAATGCGTTCTACATTCATTATAGATGGTAATAAATCTAAATCATAAGATGCACGACCGCTCATGATACCTTTATTCATATTCATGCGACGACCATCAACGAAGATAGCTACTCTATCATCTCCATCAATGCGCACTACCATATGAGAAGTATTCAGTGAGCCAGGATTTACAGTTACACCATTGGCATAAGAGAGAGCTTCTGCTAGATTTTTATAGTGATTATCGTGTATTTGTTCTTTAGTGATGATTGTAGTGTAATTAGGTGAAGCAATGAGATTATTATTTTCAACTAAGCTATGAGCATTAGGTGTTTCATTGGCAAATGTAGTAGGCATAAAACAGCCAAATGCACTAAGTGCTAGTAAAAGAGAAAGAGATTTTTTAGAATACATAAATTATGCTCCTTAATTAGAATTTTGTCGTTGGATTTGTAATAAGATAAAGGGCAATAAATATAGACATATTTTTGCAAAAGACAACTAAAAGAAAAATTAAACGTAGGCGAATTTTTTGATAAATAAAGATATTTTATTGTAAAGCAAAGCGATAAGAAATAAAAATATATTCATTTTAGTTGTTCGTTGTTGGATTATATCATATAGACGAATGAGAATATTAGTAACTGATTTACCGATTAAAGTACCTAGTTGTGAAGTCAATAAACTCAATGTAGCAATGATAATCAAGCTGATATCTACACCGATAAAATAAATTGTACTGATGCCAAGTAATGGGATAATGATTAAGAATAATATTTTTATCAATAATACGTTAAAAAAATACCATTAATAGATTGCGAAATAGACGTCTAGCTAATCTAGCATGAGTAATGATGAATTTATGAAATCGTGAGAAAGCTTGTCGCAAGGGGAATAAAGACCTGATAAATAAGCGTATATCTTTTAAGCGTTGACGTAAGTAATCAAATATCTGTAAAATAATTGGCGTAAATCATGTGGCAAACTGCGTAAGATATTATAAAAATTGCTAGGTGAAAAATTCAGCAAAATGATTTGATAAAACGCATAATATCATTGGTTGAAGGTATTATGGTATAAAAATTAGTAGCGAGTTGTTTTACAGATGAGAGGATATCTTTTAGTGAATTAAGCGATAGATTTAAATTCATCAAATGTTGAATGAAGTTGCTGAGTGGTAAAGGTAAGACTGTGAAAAACAAACAAATAATGACACCGAAAAACGAAAAATAATGATGAGTAAAAAATGACGTAAAAATAAAAATGGTTTTCGTTTAAAGGCACGAAAGCGTAATTTAAATTTTTTTGTTGTTTGCGTAAAATCATATAGATACCCTAAAAATGTGTTTTTTTATAGTATATAATTTTTAGAACTAGATTATCAAGGAATTATAGGGAAAGATATATAAAAAAAGACTATATTTAAACTAAGAGAAATTTTTAGTCTAAATATAGTCTTTAATTTTAGGAATTTAAAACTTCATTTATGGAAGTATGGCAAATAGAGATAGCTTTGTCTAATGTTTGTTTATCGATATTTAATGGCGGATTGAAATACAATACATCACCTAGAGGGCGAAGTAACAAACCTTTTTGGAGGGCATTTTTATATATTTGATAGCCAAGTCGTTTTTTGCTGTCGAAAGCTTCTTTTGTATCTTTATCTTTTACAAGTTCAATGGCATTTATCAAGCCTAAATGGCGGATTTCACCGACATTTTGATGATTTAAGAAAGTTGCTTGTAATTTTTCATGGAGATATTTTGCCGTATCTTGAGCTTTGGCTAAAATATTTTCTTCACGCAAGATTTTTTGTACGGCTAAAGCAGCACTACAGCCTAATGGATTACCACTATAAGTATGGCTGTGCATAAACGCTTTGCCTTCATTATAATCTGCATAAAAAGCATCATAGATTTTTTGTGTAGTTATAGTTATCGCCATTGGCATATAACCACCTGTCAAGCCTTTGGAAATAGTCATGATATCAGGTGAAATATTTGTATAATCAAATGCAAATATTTTACCTGTGCGACCAAAGCCAGTTGCGATTTCATCAGCGATTAATAATACATTATATTCATCACAGAGTTTGCGAAGTTTTTCTAAATAAAGTGGTGGATAAATTCGCATACCAGCACTGCCTTGAATGAGTGGTTCAACGATGACAGCTGCTAATTCATTGCCATATTTAGCGAAATCTTCTTCGGCGTGAACGAAACATTCACATTTACAAGTTTCACGATTTTGATGATAAGGGCAACGATAGCAATCTGGCGCTGATGTATGTACAGCATTCATGAGCATTGGTTTGTAGATTTTTGCATATAAATCCATGCTACCTACGGATAAAGCACCGATTGTTTCACCATGATAACCTTCGGATAAACACATGAAACGCTGTTTTTGCGGATTGCCTGTTTGATAATGGTATTGGAAAGCCATCTTTAAAGCACATTCTACAGAAGCAGAGCCGTTATCACTGAAATTGAATTTACATAAACCTTTAGGCACAACTTTAATCAATTCCTGACAAAGTTTGATAGCTGGTTTATGTGAAAGATTGGCAAAAATAACATGTTCTAGATTATCTAATTGATTTTTGATAGCTTCATTAATTTTAGGATTGGCATGTCCTAAGAGATTGCACCACCATGAGCTGATGATGTCGATATATTCTTTGCCATTGATATCATAAAGATAAGAACCTTTTCCATGGTCGATAACGATAGGTTTTAATTCTTCATAATCTTTCATCTGTGAGCAAGGATGCCAGATATATTTTAAATCTTCATCTATCCAATTAATATTACACATAAAATCAATCCATTTCTTTTGAATTTAATATTTAATTGTAGTTAGTTTTTAATTATAAATATAAACTTGCTAAAAATTTAGCGTCAATATCGATATCTTTATCATTTGGTTTTACTAAAGCTATGACAGGAATATCAGTTAAATCTTCAATCATTTTGATATTATCTTCTTGCATAATACCACCAGTGTAATTATTTAAAATAATTCCCTGTACTTTAATATTTTGATGTTTTAAATATTCCACTGTTAACACTACAGAATTTATAGTGCCAAGACCAGCATCAGCAATAATCAATGTTGGAAGATGTAGCCATTTTATGATATCTGTGAGAAAATATTTAGCTTTATCATCATAGCGAATAGGGCAGATTATACCACCACTGCCTTCAACTGTTACATAATCATAATTTTTTTGTACAGTAGCATAATCAGAAATTACAGTATCTTTTTCTACAGGATTGCCTCGATTTTAGCAGCTAGATGAGGAGATACAGCATTTTTATATAGATAAGATAATAAAGTTTGCTCATCTTGATGGATATTGGCAATGCGATTGACAAAGCCAGCATCGCTTTCAGCAATATTATCAGCACCACTTAAAGCTGCTTTATAATAGCCAGCATTGAAATTAGCTTCGCGAAGTTTTTTTTACTAATAAGGCAGTAACATAAGTTTTGCCGATATCAGTACCAGTTGCAGTAATAAAAATACCTTTACTCATAAGACATCTCTTTTCTAAATAATTTATTTATAATGTTTTAAATTAGGTATTAATTTTTTACCTAATATGGCAGCGAGAATGCAAAGAACTATATCGCCAGGAACAGCTAATAAGAAACAGTATAAAACTACAGGCCAAATACCAATAGGAGTGTTTAAATAAAAATTGTTAATGATATATACATAGAGCATACCAAAGGCATAAACGATTAAAAGATTGAGGAAGTTAACGCATAGTAGATAAATGAAAGATAATTTAGTGCGATTTTGAGTGAGATAGCCAGCGACATAAGCACCAAAGGCAAAACCAATTAGATAACCAAAAGTTGGCTGAAAAATATATCCAGGGCCACCGCCTTCAGTGAAAATAGGAATACCGATTAAGCCAATGATTATATAAACACAGACACTGACAAAACCAAGATTAGCTCCTAAAAGAAGTCCAGCTAAAGTAGTAAATAATAATTGCAAAGTAAAAGGACAAACTGGAACAGGAACTTTAATAAAAGCACCAATTGCGATTAAAGCTACGAATAAAGCCGATAAAATCATACTTTTCGTGGATAAGATTTCTTTTTTCTTTGTTAATATCATAAAAATCCCTCTCATTTAATTATTTGTTAATCAGTTCATTTTTTTATATCAATTTTTATACCAATAAAGAAGATGAACATATAAACAATAATTTATTGTTATTAAATCATATATGCATATAATTGTCAACCTTTAAAAATATTTAGTTAACTATAAGAGCAAAAAAACAGCCATTAATATTGACTGTTTTTTAAGATGGGGATAAATTAGTTTTGCTTGACAGGATAAAATCTTTATCATATGCTTTACTTAGCCTAGGTCTGTGCAATGATTAGGCTTTAAGTCACTATGAAGCGGCAATTTCATGGTGGCTTTTTTATTTATATTAAGCATAAGTATCTGTCCTATCTATATAGTTTTAATAATATAATTATTAACCTCTAGTTTTACCACCAGCAACGTTGAATGTTACACCATGTACATAAGAAGCACGATGACTACTTAAGAACATAACCATATCAGCAACTTCTGTTAATTTTCCATCACGTCCAAGTGGAGTTGTTTTTGTATTTGTATATCCAGCACGTAACTGTTCTACAGTAATACCACGAGTATAAGCTAAAGATTCTTCATAAGCTAATGTTCTAAGACCTGTAGCTTCTAAGATACCAGGAGCTACGCCAACAACGCGAACATGATGTTTACCTAATTCTTTAGCCCAAGAGCGAGTGAAAGAGTTAACAGCATTTTTAGTTGCAGCATAGATGCTCTGACCTTCAGAACCTTCAAGACCACTTTCGGAAGACATATTGATGATAACGCCTTCGCCATTTTTTACGAATTCATGTCCTAAAGCTTGTGCGCAAAGGTAAACACCTTTGATATTTACAGCAGAAACTTTATCAAAAACATTTTCATCTAATTCATATTTACCATATGGATCATCTTTATCTACTAAAAGACGAGGAATATTGATACCAGCGTTATTTACGAGGATATCTAATTTACCGAATTTTGCTTTACCAGCTTCTACCATAGCTTTTACGCTATCAGCTTTAGTAACATCAGTAGGAACATAGAGGAATTCTCCACTGCCTTCATGTAAATCATATTCAGGAGTTTGTGGGTTCATATCACAAACAACAACATTTGCACCATTATCTAAGAATGCTTGAACTACAGCTTTACCAATGCCAGAAGCACCACCAGTAACAACAGCTGTTTTACCTTCAAGGGCTAACCATGACATATAAAATCACTCCAATTTATATAATTTTGTTATTATTATTTATTATGCTTTGAAGATAGCTATTTCAGAGCCAACTGAAGGAAGGCTAACTGCTTTATCTTCAAGATAGAGACTACCTTCTAAGGATTCGCCTTCTTCATTATTATTGAAACGAAGAGCGATATGACCTAAATCTTTAAGATTTTTTTGAACTTCACAGCCTACTTCTACAATTTTGTATTCAGTATCGTTGATTTTTAAAATATCGCCAACTTCTACAGTATCAGTTAATTCATTACCAGTATGAAGTACGCAGAATTCAGCAAGTTCAGCAGGAGCATTTTCGTTGAAGAGAATAATCATTTTTTCACCGATAAAATCTTCTGCCATAGGACCTAAATCTTTAACAATAGTAGAATATATTTTTTTCATAATAAGATAATCTCCTTGTATTGATTATTGATAAATTAGCTTTCGTATAAACCGAAGCTAGCGAGCCATGCTAAAACAACATTGATTGGACCTGTGATAAAACGAGAATATAATACAGAAGGAACACCAACTTCAACAGTTTGAGGTTCAGCTTCAGCAAGACCTAAACCAACAGGGATAAAGTCGCAAGCAGCCTGAGCGTTGATAGCGAATAATGCAGGGAGTGCAAGACTAGGAGGAATATTGCCTTTACCGATTTCAACACCGATTAATACACCGATAACTTGAGCGATAACAGCGCCAGGGCCGAGGAATGGAGAAAGGAATGGGAAGGAACAAATTAATGCTAAGATAACAAGACCGATTACAGAGCCTGCAAGAGGTGTAAGTACATGAGCGATGATATCACCGATACCGCTTGCTAAGATTACCCCGATGAGCATGGAAACGAATGCCATGAAAGGTAAGATAGTTTTTAAGATTGTTTCAATAGTATCACGACCAGCTTGATATAAGGTAGCTGTGATATAACCCATGAATTTACCAACTTTAGCCATAAAGCCTACATCAGTTTGTTCAGTGATTTTTTTGCTTGTATCGTAAGTGGATTTTTTGGTTCTTCTGCAGGAGCTTGTGCAACTTTTGGTGCATTAGCAGCATCTTCAGCGGAAGCATAAGAGATACAATTTTCTTTTACTGCGGATACGTAAATATCTTCTGTGATATATTTAGCCATAGGGCCGCTTGCACCAGTTGGATTTAAGTTGATTGTGTAGATGCGTTTTTTAGGATAAATACCGCAACGAAGTGTACCGCCGCAGTCAATGATTACGCAGAGAATTTCATCATCAGGAACACTAGTTTTGAAACCATCAACAAGTTCGCAACCTGTTAATTCTGCGATTTTTTGAGATACAGGAGAAATAACCCCACCTGTAATATTAACAACTTTATTCTTTTTATCATCTGGTTTTAATACAAGAGGTCCGCCAAATCCGCCAGCACCAGCATTAACAATAACATCTTTATATTGAGCCATGATAAATATCTCCTTTATTTTATATACGAATTAAATTTGCTTGATAAAAATTAATGAGTAGTTTTTACTTTATCACTTAAAACTACGCCCTGTTGTTTAGATACATAAGCAGTAGTGAAGTCAGTGACAACGCCTCCGATGAAGTTGATTAAAATACCGATTAAGAAATAGCGAAGAGCTAAGTCTACTGTAGATAAACCAAGTTGAGTAATACCATTAGCAACACCTAAGAATACGAACAATTCACCAGGATTTACGTGTGGGAACAAACCATTTAATGTATGGCAAGAACGAGAAGCTGCTGCATAATAAGATGGTTTGTATCTTTCTGGCATGAATTTACCAAGAGATAAAGTCATTGGATTACAGAAGAAGAATGTACCAATAACAGGTAAAATCATGTAACGAGAAATAACATTACCAGCACAGAGATGAGCGAATTTTTCAACTTTATCAGTGCCGACAAAGAGGATAATTGCATTCATTGCTACCAATAAGCAGATGAGGGTAGGAACGATACCAGAAACAAGACCGATGAACGTTTCGCCACCTTTGTTAAACATACCAATAAAACCTTGAGCTAGTAGTACTAAAGTGTCCATAAATATTCTCTCCTTTAATTTAGAATTTTTTGATTATTGTGATGCATTTTCAATGCATGTGGACGCTTCTTTTTGTTGTTTTGTATATTGTTTATATTCTTCAACGGCAGATAAGATGGCAGAGCTTGTTTGTTTGTCAAAGTTTTGGCAGTCTTTTTCAGTGATTTCTGGAAGGTAATATCCATTTAATTCATTGAAATCTTTAAATCTAGCAAAACTTGTTACACCTTGTAGTTTTTTCCGGTGAGTATTTTACAATCATCATCTATACATAAGAGTAACAGACAACCTGCTTTAAATCTGCCTCTGGCCTTGCCGATTGCGACTCGGCCAGATTGACGAAGATTTTTTAATTCCTTATTAAATTTTTTTAATTGGTAAATATTCAATAAACCTTGGAGAAGCCACATTACTATACCTAATACAATAAATGTCCAGAACATGAGAGCTTTCCTCCTTTTTATTTATCAACTGTTAAAATTAAGTAATTTTTTTGCAGTGCTTTCATCAGTGATTAAAATATTGATTAATTTTCCTTTTAATGCACTATAGATAGCTGGAACTTTTTCGTCAGAAGCTGCAACTCCGATTACATATTTGACTTTATGTAATTGAGAAAAAGGTATGGAGATTGTCCTATCTACAACTTCAGTTGGTACTTCGTTACCATTTTTATCATAAAAACGAGTGCAAGTTTCACCGATGATACGATTACCAAAGGAAGAAGTGATGTATTCTGATTTTAGTCCATCAGTCCAAATTACGTTGGAAGCAGATGTAGGAGAACCAATACCTAAAAAGGCTACATCTAATTTATCCCATAAGTCTTGAATTCTTAAATAATTAGTATCATTTATAATTGCTTTTTTTGTTTCTGTATTTTTCGTTATAGCTGGAGCATAAAGATAATGGCTTCTAGCTTGGAATGCATTTGCGACCTTGTAACAAATTGTATTTACATGAAGGTCAACATCTAAGCTTTCGGAACCACCAACCAAAGGTACGAAATCAGCATCAACAGCTGGGAAATTTTCGATAGCTGCTTGATAGCCAATAGCCCCCATGGAACGACCCCAATTAAAGCCGATTACCATTTTGTCCTTGATTAGACGTTTTAATAGATTTAGTCCGGCTTTACCTAAATTGGAATAAACTTCATCTTTATTTTCACTAGATGGGACGATATAGACTTCTTTTAAATTAAACTTTTCTTCTAACTGAGATTCAATTGTTTCAAAATTGTCTTGAGCTATGAAGATTTTTACAATACCAGTTTCTTTTGCTCTTTTTAGATATTTACTAACAGTAGAGCGGTCAATTCCTAATTTTTTAGCGATATCACTTTGTTTCATGTCGGCTCCATAATACATATGAGCGACTTTGACTAAAATTCTTCTAGATACGGGTTGCATGTTAAGACCTCTTTTCAAAATATAAATATTAAAGTTTAAATATCTATAGTTATTATAAACTAAGCTGTCTAAACATGCATCATCACATATGTGATGATATATCTCATTTGTTCCGACACCCATATAATAGCATTTATACCCCATATTGTCAACACAAAATAAAAAAATATTTTAAATAATGAATTTTCTGATAGTTCTCCTTAAATGTTTAAATTTATAGTAATTTAGCTCATACTTGACAGTTAGATATAGATGGATTATTATATATATAAAATTTTCGTAAGTTAAAGTGATAAAGTAAAAAAGTAAAAGGAGTATAAAAATGGTAAATCCTAAATTAAGAGATAATTTAACGGATCAGTTATGTAAGGCTATGTTAACACTCAAGGATACAGAAGAATGTTATCAGTTTTTTGAAGATATTTGTACAGTAAGTGAATTGAAAGCTTTGGCTCAAAGATTAGAAGTAGCTAGAATGCTTCGTGCTGGTCATACTTATGAAGAAGTCGTAGAACGCACAGGAGCGAGTACAGCGACAATCAGTCGAGTAAAGCGATGCTTAAATTATGGAGCAGATGGTTATGATACGGTATTGAACCGTTTAAAATAACAAAGGCAATGAATGGAGGAATATTTTTTATGAACAAAGGTCTATTATTAGAAATACCGTATGGAACAAGAGATTTTTTGCCAAAAGATGCAAAAGTAAAACGTGAGATTGAATCTAAATTGGCAAAAAATTTTAGTCTTTGGGGTTATGATGAAATTGTTACACCAACAATTGAATATGTAGATACTTTAACGATTAATAATCGTAGTGGCATAGAAACTCATCTATTTAAATTTTTTGATAAAAATAATAAAACAGTAGCTCTTCGTCATGAAATGACAACACCAATTGCGCGTGTAGCAGCTAGTAGAATGAGTGATGATATTCTTCCATATAAACTTTCTTATATCAGTAATGTATATCGTTATGAACAGACACAAGAAGGTCGTCAATGTGAATTTTATCAAGCTGGCGTAGAATTGATGGGGGTAGCTGAAGCCTTAGGTGATGCTGAGGTAATTGCTTTAGCTGTGGATAGTTTACAAAAAGTTGGCTTGAAAAATTTTGAGGTATGTATAGGTCAAGTTGATTTTATCAATGGCATTATGCAACAGATGGGATTATCTCAAGAAAAACAAATACAAATTAGACAAGCTTTAGAACAGAGAAACTTAGTGGATTTAACTAATGCTGTAGAAGATACAAAATTGCCTAAACAAGCAAAAGAAGCATTAAAATCTATTCCAATGTTACAGGGAAAAGAAGAAGTTTTAGAGATTGCAAATAATTTGGCATTGAATGAGCAAAGTAGAAAAGCTTTAGATAATCTACATGATATTTACACTTTATTGAAAGCATATAATTTAGCAGATTTTGTAAAATTCGATTTAGGTGTTATTCGTGATTTTGATTATTATACAGGTATGATTTTTGAAGTATATGCACCAATGATAGGTTATCCAATTTGCGGTGGCGGTAGATATGACAAAATGTTATCTGATTTTGGCACAGATTGCCCTGCTACAGGTTTTGCCATGGGTATAGAAAGATTGATGTTAGCTTTAGATAAACAAAATAATATTGATGAATTTGCAAGTGATGAAAATCAAAAGGATATATATGTTGCCTATACAAGTGATAAATTAAATGATGCTATTGCTTTAGTAAATGAATTGCGTGCTGAAGGAAAAGTTGTGGAATTAGCTTTAACAAATCAAACTAAGGCGCAAGCACAGCTTTATATCAAAAATAAATTATTTAAGGAATTAATTTATTTAGAATAATGATTAAGCGTATAAGACAATTTTGGCGAGCTATTAAAGCTAAAATGACAGTAGAAGACAAAGTATTTATTGATAAATATTTAAATGATGAAGAACAAAAATTATTTTTTGCCATGCGAGTCTATGACCAACGTCATGTATTGAATGTAGCATATACAGCACAAAAAATTATAGAGCAAAATCAATATGAAAATATAGATTGCAATTTATTGATAAGAGCTTGTTTACTTCATGATGTAGGTAGAACAGCTAAAGATATTTGTTTGATGGATAAAGTAACAAGTGTGCTTTTAGGAAAATTTTTACCACAAAAAGTAAACAATGGGCTAATAGGGCTGAAAAGCTAAAATTAAATAAAGAAAAAAGTTTTTGGCAAAAAAGAAGATATGCTTTGTATATTTATTACAATCATGCACAACTGGGCGCTGAAAAATTAAGTGGATTAGGTCTTAATAATATTGCTGAAATAATAAGATATCATCATGATAAAGTTGATTGTAAAGCTTGTAGTGAACTACAGATACTTTGTTTAGCGGATAGTTTAAATTGATAAAAAGAGGTTAGATTTTATGATAAAAGACGATATGCAATATTTAACGATAGCATTACCAAAAGGCAAATTATTTTATTTAGCTAAAGATTTATTTGCTAAAGTTGGTTTTGTAGCTGACAATTTAGAAGAAAAATCAAGAAAATTAGTCATAATTAATGAAGAATTAAAATTGAAATTTATCATAGCTAAAACGGCTGATGTGCCTACATATGTAGAACATGGAGCAGCAGATATAGGTGTTATTGGTAAAGATGTGTTGATGGAAGCTCAAAAAGATGTTTATGAATTATTGGATTTAGGTTTTGGCAGATGTCATTTGATGATGGCTGTGCCAAAAGATAAAAAAAGAGCAAAATTAACAGATTATACACATACACGTGTAGCAACTAAATTCCCTAATGTGGCAAAACAATTTTTCACAAGTAAAGGTATGCAGATGGAATATATAAAAATGAATGGTTCTATCGAATTAGGGCCAATCGTAGGTCTATCTGAAAGTATCGTCGATATAGTGGAAACAGGAACTACACTTCGTGAAAATAATTTAGAAGAAATAGCATTTATTGCTGAAGCTAGTGCTAGATTGATTGCTAATCGTGCAAGTTTTAAATTAAAATTTGACCGCATCAGTAAATTAGTAAAAGCTTTGGAAATGGAATTGGAAGGGGCTAATGAATAAATGGAAGTTTTAAAAGTAAAAGAATTAGGCTTAGAAGCAATACAAAAAAAATAATAAGA
>ENA-OPZD01000194-OPZD01000194.1-human-gut-metagenome-genome-assembly--contig:-NODE-194-length-19333-cov-3.221597_pt1 | contig 19333 bp, 23 predicted proteins | sample MGYA00242479_ERZ504495 | MGnify/ENA primary metagenome ERZ504495 (study PRJEB26092, sample SAMD00036286) | human gut metagenome | host: Homo sapiens | study: EMG produced TPA metagenomics assembly of... | reverse complement strand
ACATATATACAGGTGGTGAACCGCTGGTACGTAAGAAAGACCTGATGCGTATCTGCGAGAAATATCCGGACTGCGAGTTCCTTTCCTTTACAAATGGTACACTGATCGACGAAGAATTCTGCCAGGAAATGCTTCGTGTTAAGAACTTTGTTCCGGCAATCAGCTGGAAGGTTCTGAGGAAGCAAACGACGGACGTCGTGGAGAAGGTGTATATCAGAAAGTTATGCATGCAATGGAACTTCTGAAAGCTCATAAACTTCCGTTTGGTGTATCTACCTGTTATACTTCTGCAAATGTGGACAGTGTAAGCAGCGAGGAATTTTTTGATCACATTATTGACTGTGGTGCATTATTTGTATGGTTTTTCCATTATATGCCGACAGGTAATGACGCTGTAGTAGAATTAATGCCGAATCCACAGCAGCGTGAGAAGATGTATCACAAGATCAGAGAGTATCGTTCTACAAAAGCTATTTTTGGAATGGATTTCCAGAATGATGCGCAGTATGTAGGAGGATGTATTGCAGGAGGAAGACGTTACCTTCATATTAATGCGAATGGTGATGTAGACCCATGTGTATTTATCCATTATTCTAATGCAAATATTTATGAAAATACTCTGCTGGAAGCATTGAAGAGTCCGATTTTCATGGCATATCATGACGGTCAGCCGTTTAATGAAAATATGCTTCGTCCATGCCCGATGCTTGAGAATCCGCAGAAGCTTCGTAAGATGGTTGAAGAATCCGGTGCGAAGTCTACAGATTTGCAGTCTCCGGAGTCTGTGGAGCATCTTTGTGCGAAATGTGATGCTTATGCAGAACATTGGGCACCGAAAGCTGAGGAGTTATTTCCTGTAAAAATAAGTAACTTAATAATAAGAAAAATATTAACTCAAAACTTAGCCAAAGTTATCAGAGAAAGTTCCCTGTCCGGTCATCCCCTGTCCGGATGGGGAACTTTCTCGTCTTTGAAAGGGGACGCGCGAAAGGAAGTGTGTGAAGCATTTAAAAAATAACTTGCCTGAGTGTGCGACATGTATTAAAGTTATGGTGTTAACCTGTATGATGGATATGTAGAAGTTCTCGTAAATAATGTATTTAAGAGGATTGCTGTAGATTTTTTAGTATGAGAGAGTGGTAGGGATGTTAAAAACTTTTTTTAGTAGAGGATGAAGTTGTGATCAGGGAGATGATTAAGAAGATGATTCCCTGGGAGCAGTATGGATTTGAACTGGCAGGAGAAGCATCTGATGGGGAGATGGCACTGCCGTTGATATTAAAGAGCAAACCGGATCTTCTGATCACTGATATTAAGATGCCGTTTATGGATGGTCTGACATTATGTAAATTGGTGAAGAAGGAGTTGCCGGACATTAAGATTGTGATTCTTAGTGGCTATGATGACTTTAACTATGCGAAGCAGGCGATCAATATTTGGTGTGGAGGATTATCTGTTGAAGCCAATTACTAAGAATGCATTTATTGAGCGTCTGGAGGAGATTCATAATCGTTATGAACATGAGAAGACGCAGAAGGAATATTATGAGAAATTCAAACTGGAGATGCAGGAGTATGAGAGGAATGCGAGCCGTGATTTCTTTGAATCTCTGGTGAGAGCGGACTTTGATCTGGAAGAGATTTATCGGAGAGCAGATCGTTTGAATCTTGATATTGTGGCAGAGGCTTATAATATTCTGATTTTTACACCGGATGCTTCAGACAGCAGTTATAATTCGTCGGAAGGATATTCAGACTGGGAGGCAGAAGTACATAAGAAGATTGAGAATTATTTCCTCAGTCATCCGGTTGCGATGCTTTTCAGACATCAGGTGTTTAGTTATGCGATTCTGGTCAAGGGGCAGCGAGACACGATAAAGAAGAATACATGCGAATGTGTGGAAACAATTCAGAAGATCATGGAAGAAACCAGAGCAAATGTGGACTGGTTTGTGGCAGTCGGCGAGGAGGCAGACCGTCTGAGCAAAATTAAGCAGAGTTATCACACGGCGGCAAGAACTTATGCATTCCGTTATCTGTATGACGGGCATATCCTTTATTACAATATGCTTGAGCAGGTAAAGGAGAATTCAGCAGACACTTCAAAAACAGAAGCTGTTCAGCTTAAGAATGTGAATATCAATGCCCTGAATCCGGAAATCCTTCAGAAATTTTTAAGCAGTGGTCTGGAAGATGAAGTAGACAGTTTTGTCCATGATTATTTCCATGCTATTGGCAGGGAACCGATGGAATCACTGGTGTTCCGTAATTATGTGGTTTTGAATGTGCGTTTTTCTGTACTGTCATTTCTTAAGAAAATTGGATATGATGATACGGAATTGTCCAGAGAAGAGACAGATGATGTTGTGAAGAAGACAAGCCAGTCTACAGAAGCTTCTGTTGCATATGCAGAGGAAGTCCTGAAACGGGCCATTGCAATCCGTGATGAAAATGCAGGCAGTCAGAACAGAAGTGTGTTGAAGCAGGCAATAGATTTTATAGATGGACATTATATGGATGAAGAGATTTCTCTGAATAGAGTGGCGCATGTGGCGAATGTGAGTGCCAATCATTTCAGCGCGCTTTTCAGTCAGAATATGGGACAGACATTTATTGAGTATCTGACTTCGCTTCGCATGGACAAGGCAAAGGAGCTGCTTCGCTGTACTTCCAAACGTTCCAGTGAGATTGCAGGGGAAGTGGGATATAAGGATGCGCATTACTTCAGCTATCTTTTTAAGAAGACTCAGGGAATGACTCCGAGTGAGTATCGTAAGACGAGAGGAGAAGTCTGATTCATGAAGCAGAAACAGGAGAAGTTGGAAACAAAGATGAAGTGGATGCTTCTGAGCACTATGATCCCTATGACAATTCTGATCATAGTGCTTCTTGTTTTTCTGGCATTATACAAATGAATATAATCAGTTGTCTAATAATCTGGCGGTGAGTTCGGAATATAATGCAAACTATAGAAATTCCAATAATGATATGAGCTTTAAAGATGAAGTGGATATGGATATCTATTATGTGACTATCGGGCGAAAAGGTAAGGACGGGCTGCCGACAGAGCAGGTAGACAAGGCAATCAGTACTGTGGAGAGTCTGAAGAAAACCACATCAAAGAAGGAAAGCCTGCGTTCTCTGAAATATCTGACTAACTATCTGGAGAATCTTAAGAAACGGATGAATCAGCTTCTTGAGATAAAGAATTATCAGGAACGACAGGAATTTGTGGCAAATAATACAGAAATCCTGACCACGCTCTTTGAGAAAGAAATGCAGAATTATATTTATCAGGAGGCGACGGAACTGGTGCAGATAGAGTCTCAACTGGCTGGAAATGTACGTCTGACGATCATCACTATGTGTGCGGCGATTTTGGTTGCTACGGCTATTCTGTTGCGGCGTTCTTTCCGTCTGACATACAGCATTACCAAACCGATTTCTGAAATTCTCCATAATATTAAGAAGGTTGGAAAAGGAGAGTACAAAACTATTAATGCAGTATCTGCCGACAGTGTTGAAATCCAGGAGCTTGATGCCGGTACCAGAAAGATGGCAGGAAGGATTGAAGGGCTTCTTGAGAATGTGCGTAAGGAGCAGGAGGTACAGCATATGACGGAGCTGCAGCTGATCCAGGCACAGGTAAATCCGCATTTTCTGTATAATACACTGGACACTATTGTGTGGCTGGTGGAGGGTGGTATGCAGCAGGATGCAGTGGATATGATCACGAGTCTGTCTGTTTTTTCCGCACTTCGCTTTCGAAGGGGAAGGATATCATTCCGCTGTCGGAAGAGAAACGCCACACATTGAGTTATCTGGAGATTCAGCAGTCAAGATACAGGGATATTATGGAATTTGAGATTAATATTCCGCCGGAACTGGATGAAGTGATGGTGCCGAAGCTTACTTTGCAGCCGTTAGCGGAGAATGCTCTTTATCATGGAATTAAGAATAAGCGTGGAAAAGGTAAGATTCTTATTGAAGGATTCAATCTGGGAGATGATATGATGCTGAGAGTGACTGACAATGGTCAGGGAATGACACCGGAACGTCTTTATGAAGTACAGGAAGCCATCCGCACCGGTGAACGTGCCGGGTTCGGACTTGCTGCGGTGTCAGAGAGAATTGCACTTTATTATGGTCCGGGTTATGGACTGAAGATTTCTTCTACAGAGGGAGAAGGTACGGTTATGGAAGTGTATATGGCGAAAAAATTAACCTGGATAACAATTCAAGAACAGTTTTATGGCCTGCTGATAGAGACTTACGAAGGTCTGCCAAATAATGTAATGTATGAATTATGTCGACTAATGCTGAATTGTGCAAAGTGAATATAAAAGAAAGTTGATAATTTATTTCTGTATTTATAATGCACAATAAAAAATCCAACTTCCGCAATAAAAAAAATAAACTTTGTATAAATTATGAACAAAATATGATAGAAGAATAAACTTTTTGCGGAAAATAATTCTATGGAATTTTCCTGGATTTTTACTATAATAAAGACATCTTAAATGAATCGGGAGGATTTACAAAATGAAGAAAAAAATCGTGTCAGCTTTATTAACAGCAACAATGGTATGCGGTATGAGCGTTGTTCCGGCAGTGGGTGTAGCAGCAGCGGACGACACAATCACAGTTGGTTTCTCACAGGTAGGTGCTGAATCTGACTGGCGTACAGCTAATACAGAATCCATGAAATCCACATTCAGCGAAGAGAACGGATATGAATTAATCTTCGATGATGCACAGCAGAAACAGGAAAACCAGTTAACAGCAATCCGTAACTTCATCCAGCAGGAAGTTGATTACATCGTACTTGCTCCTGTAACAGAGACAGGTTGGGATACAGTTCTCCAGGAAGCAAAAGACGCAGGAATCCCTGTAATTATCGTAGACCGTATGGTTGATGTATCTGATGACAGCCTTTACACTGCATGGGTTGGATCAAACTTCAAACTTGAAGGCCAGAAAGCTATGGCATGGCTGGATGCATATCTGGAAGCAAAGGGACGTGGAGATGAAGAAATCAATCTTGTTGATATTCAGGGAACTATCGGTGCATCTGCTCAGATCGGACGTACACAGGGATTTGACGATGCAGTAGAGGCTCATGACAACTGGACAACACTTGCACAGCAGTCAGGTGAATTTACACAGGCCAAAGGTCAGGAAGTTATGGAATCTATCCTGAAACAGAGCGGTGATGACATTGATGTTGTTTACTGTGAGAATGATAACGAGGCATTTGGTGCAATTGATGCGATCGAAGCAGCAGGCTACGAAGTTGGTGGAGAAGAAGGCCAGATCCTTGTAATGTCCTTCGATACAACAAACGCTGGTCTTACAGATACATTAAGCGGAAAGATCACACTGGATACAGAGTGTAACCCATTACACGGACCACGTGTACAGGAAATCATCGAGAAACTTGAAGCTGGCGAAGAGGTTGACAAACAGGCTTATGTAGATGAAGAAATGTTTGCAGCTGATGATACAGTTACATCTATCAAAGTTGACGACGCTGACTATGAAGTAACAACTATTACACAGGACATCATTGATGGACGTGCATACTAATTATTAGTGTAAATCCGGAGCGTGGTTCATAATTCGGAGAAACCCGGGTTGCGGACCACGCTACCTTTATGCCATGAATTAACCCGCTTTGCTGAAAAAAATTCAGCGATGAGGGGTAAAAACCAGTATAGAAAGCAGGTGGAAAGATTATGGAACAAAATGTAGTATTGGAGATGCGCGATATTTCCAAAAATTTCACTGGCGTTCGTGCCCTTTCCCATGTGGACTTTACCCTTCGTAAAGGTGAAATCCACGCACTGATGGGTGAGAACGGTGCAGGTAAATCAACTCTGATCAAGGTGCTGACCGGTGTTCACGAATTTGAAAGCGGTTCTATTCATATGGCCGGAAACAGCAATGCAATTGTAAATCATTCTCCGCAGGAGGCACAGGCAAACGGTATCAGTACAGTGTACCAGGAAGTAAACCTTTGCCCGAACCTGACCGTAGCCGAGAATTTATTTATCGGTAGAGAGCCGAGAAAGATGGGAATGATTGATTGGAAGCAGATGAATGAGCGTTCAGGAAAGCTTCTTGAGAGCCTGGACATTCATGTGCCGCCAACACAGATGCTGGAAGAATGTTCCATCGCTATTCAGCAGATGATCGCAATTGCACGTGCAGTTGATATGAAATGCCGTGTGCTGATCCTGGATGAGCCAACCTCATCACTGGATGACGATGAAGTTGAGAAGCTGTTTGTACTTATGAGAAGACTTCGTGACGAAGGAGTAGGTATTATCTTTGTCACCCATTTCCTTGAACAGGTATATGCAGTCTGCGACAGAATTACAGTTCTTCGTAACGGCGAACTGGTAGGAGAATATGAGACAAAGGATCTTCCGAGAGTTATGCTGGTTGCCAAGATGATGGGTAAAGATTTTGATGATCTTGCTGATATTAAAGGCGAGCACAAAGATAAGAAAAAAGCAAAACCTGAACCTGTTATCGAAGCAAAAGGAATCTCCCACAAGGGAACAATTAAGCCATTTGACCTTACCATTAATAAAGGAGAGGTTATCGGTCTTACCGGACTTCTCGGTTCCGGACGTTCTGAACTTGTACGTGCCATTTACGGTGCAGACAAGGCTGAGACTGGAACCCTTAAGGTAAAAGGCAAAGAAGCAAAGATCAACAGTCCTCTAGATGCTATGAAGCTTGGTATGGCGTACCTTCCGGAAGACAGAAAAGCAGAAGGTATCATTGCAGATCTTTCTGTAAGAGAAAATATTATTATAGCGCTCCAGGCTAAACGCGGTATGTTCCATCCATTAAGCAAGAAAGAAATGGAGGATGCTGCTGATAAGTATATTAAATTACTGCAGATTAAGACAGCAAGTCGTGAAACCCCGATTAAGAGTCTGTCCGGTGGTAACCAGCAGAAGGTTATCCTTGGAAGATGGCTTCTGACTAATCCGGATTATCTGATTCTGGATGAGCCGACCAGAGGTATTGATATCGGTACTAAGACAGAGATTCAGAAACTGGTTCTTGATCTTGCGGATCAGGGAATGGCAGTTACATTTATCTCCTCAGAGGTTGAGGAAATGCTCCGCACCTGCTCCCGTATGGCAGTTCTTCGTGACGGTCAGAAGGTAGGCGAGCTGGAAGAGAATGAACTTTCCCAGAGCGGAGTTATGAAAGCTATTGCCGGAGGTGACGATAAATAATGAATAAGAGTAAATTAAAGAAAATAACAAGTGCGCGTCTGTTTCTTCCCATCGTGTGTCTCATCGCCGTACTTTTGCTCAATGTGATCAAGACACCGGACTTCTTTAATGTATCGATCCGAAACGGCGTACTTTACGGTTATATCATTGATGTTATCAATCGTGCTTCAGAGTTGGTTATCCTTGCAATCGGTATGACACTGGTAACAGCGGCATCTGGTGGACAGGATATCAGTGTGGGTGCGGTTATGGCTGTAGCAGCTGCTGTTTGCTGTCAGATCCTTTCCGGTGGACAGGTTTCTGTAAATGAGTATCAGAATTCTATTATTATTGCAGTGATTGCAGCGCTTCTTGCATCTGCATTATGTGGTGCATTCAATGGATTTCTGGTTGCCAGGCTGAATATTCAGCCGATGGTTGCAACTCTGATCCTTTACACAGCCGGACGTGGTATCGCACAGCTTGTAACAAATGGACAGATTACTTATATTCGTGTGGATTCTTTTAAGATGGCAGGTGGTTACATTGGAAAGTGTCCGATCCCAACTCCTATTTCTTTGCGATCATCACAGTTTAATTGTTTACCTGATTCTGAAGAAAACAGCACTTGGCCTTTACATTGAAAGCGTTGGTATTAATGGAAAGCAGCCCGCCTTGTTGGATTAAATTCCACAATGATCAAATTCCTTACTTATGTTATTTGTGGTGTGCTGGCTGGTATTGCCGGAATCGTGGCATCCAGCCGTATCTATTCCGCAGATGCAAACAACATCGGTCTTAACCTGGAAATGGATGCCATCCTTGCAGTAGCACTTGGCGGAAACTTCCTTGGCGGTGGTAAATTCAGTCTGATCGGTTCCGTAATCGGTGCTTATACGATTCAGGCTCTGACCACAACACTTTATGCAATGAACGTAAAGGCTGACCAGCTTCCTGTTTATAAGGCAATCGTGGTAGTCATTATCGTTACTCTGCAGAGTGATGTATTTAAAAAATATATTGCCGGCTTAAAAGCTAAAAAGAGTGTGGCAGCAGAAGGAGGTCAGAAGTAATGAAAGCAAATGGAATGCAGAAAAAGAAAATGACAGGAAACGGCTTCCTGCTTCTGATAACAATCGCTTTATTTGCAGTTATGTATATTGCAGGTATGATTATTTTTGCTGATAAAGGTTTTGCAAAACCGCAGATGTTTTTGAATCTGTTTGTATCTAATGCAGGACTTCTGGTTATCGCATGTGGACTTACCATTGTAATGATCACCGGAGGTATTGATATTTCCGTTGGTTCTGTAACAGCTCTTGTTTGCATGGTTCTTGCAGATCTGATGGAGAATAAGGGTGTAAATACATATGTGGCAGTATTAGTTGCACTGCTTATTGGTGTTGCTTTTGGTGTTGTCCAGGGCTTTCTGGTAGCTTACCTTGATATTCAGCCGTTTATCGTTACTCTGGCTGGTATGTTCTTTGGACGTGGTATGACAGCTATCATCAGTACTGATATGATTTCTATTAAGAATGAGTTATTCCTGAAGTGGGCAAACTTCCGTTTTTATATGCCTTTTGGTTCTACGAATAAGAAGGGAAAATTCATTCCGGCTTATATTCCTCCTACAGTAGTGATTGCGGTAATCGTTGTTATTATCATTGCAGTTCTTTTGAAATACCGTAAATTCGGACGTAAGCTGTATGCGATTGGCGGCAACCGTCAGAGTGCATTAATGATGGGCCTGAATGTTAAGAGAACAATGTTCCAGGCCTATGTGCTGGATGGGTTCCTTGCAGGTCTTGGAGGATTTCTGTTCTGCTTAAACAGCTGTGCTGGTTTCGTTGAGCAGGCGAAAGGTCTTGAGATGGATGCGATTTCTTCAGCAGTTATCGGTGGTACGCTTCTTTCTGGTGGTGTTGGTACACCGATTGGTACTTTGTTTGGTGTTCTGATCAAGGGTACCATTTCCAGTTTGATTACTACTCAGGGTACGTTATCAAGCTGGTGGGTAAGAATTATTCTTTCACTGTTACTGTGTTTCTTTATTGTAATTCAGTCAGTGATTGCTTCTATGAAGAAGAAAGCGAAATAAGTGATTGTATTATGAAACAAGCTGGGACTTGGATGGGTTCTGGCTTGTTTTTTGTTCTTACAGAGGGGACGCGCGAAACGATTTAGAGCGAAGTGCGTTGCGGAGAACGGAGTGAACAGTAATACTTTATTTGTTTATAACTGTGAATTATGATGGTTTGCTTGCCATGGGGGGAGTTTTATTTTATACTTTAAGCAATGAATGATGTTAAGGTTAAAGGGGATTTTGATCTTGATATTATTGAAATTATGTGAGAAATGTGGCTTTACTAATGGTTGGATATGTAGTACAATCGTAACTTATTATGCGTTTATTTTAGGAGGATTATGATACAATGTGGATCGCAGATGGATGGAAAGATTATGAGGTTATTGATACTTCCTGTGGGGAGAAGCTGGAGCGTTGGGGGGATTATCTTCTGGTGAGGCCGGATCCGCAGGTTATATGGGATACGCCGAAGGTGAATAAGGGCTGGAAGCATATGAACGGGCATTATCACAGAAGTAAGAAGGGCGGCGGTGAATGGGAGTTTTTTGATCTGCCCGAGCAGTGGGATATTCATTATAAGGGACTTACTTTTAATCTGAAACCATTTAGTTTTAAACATACCGGGCTTTTTCCGGAGCAGGCGGTGAATTGGGATTGGTTTGGCAATAAGATCCGCAATGCGGGACGTCCGGTGAAGGTGCTGAATCTTTTTGCTTATACAGGTGGTGCGACTCTGGCGGCAGCTGCAGCAGGAGCTTCTGTTACTCATGTGGATGCTTCTAAGGGTATGGTTACCTGGGCGAAGGAGAATGCGGTTGCTTCCGGACTGGGAGATGCACCGATACGATGGCTGGTAGATGACTGTGTGAAGTTTGTTGAGCGTGAAATCCGCAGAGGGAATCATTATGATGCGATCATTATGGATCCGCCTTCTTATGGACGTGGACCGAAGGGTGAGATCTGGAAGATTGAGGATTGTATTCATGATCTGATCAAGCTGTGTACAAAGATTCTCAGTGATGAGCCTTTGTTTTTCCTGATCAATTCTTATACAACAGGTCTGGCACCTGCAGTTCTTACTTATATGCTTTCTACTGAGCTTAAGAAGTTCGGCGGACATGTGGATTCTCAGGAGATCGGGCTTCCGGTAAGCTCTAACGGGCTGGTTTTGCCTTGTGGCGCTTCTGGAAGATGGGAAGCGTAGAAAGGTTTCCTTTTGTTTGTCATTGACGGAAAACTGCTTTTTAGCCGAATCAGTTAAGTCTCCTGCAGAGATTGTGAAAAACAATTTCACATGAGTTCAATTTGAACTGTTTGGCGAGATGGGAGGAAACGTGATTATGAAGGAACTTAATTTAAAACATGAAGCCAAGCGTTACGGCTGTGCGGTTCTGGCTGCAACGATCATGGCGTTGAATATTAAGACATTTGTTCGTGCAGGCGGTCTTTTTCCGGGGGGATTTACAGGACTTACTCTGCTGATTCAGAACATTTTTCAGACATTTATGGGGATTGCAGTTCCATATACGCTGATTAATGTACTGCTGAACTCTATTCCTGTATTTATTGGTCTGAAGTTTATTGGAAAGAAATTTACGATAAGTTCTGTCTGTGTGATCGTGCTTTCCGGTCTGCTTACGGATATTATTCCCAGTCAGCCGATCACTTATGACACATTGTTGATCAGTATCTTTGGTGGTCTGATCAATGGCTTCTGCATCAGTCTATGTCTGATCGGTAATACCAGTACAGGTGGAACGGACTTTATTGCGATTTATTTTTCCGAGAAAAATGGCAGGGATATCTGGAATTATATCCTGTGTGGAAATGCAGTGATCCTGACAGTGGCAGGTTTGCTCTTTGGATGGGACAGAGCGCTTTACTCTATTATCTTCCAGTTTACTTCTACTCAGGTGATTCAGATGCTGCATCAGAGATATAAGAAGCATACGCTGTTCATTATCACGAAGGAGCCGTATCAGATTTATGAGGAGATTTTCAAACTTACCAATCATACGGCGACACGTTTTGAAGGTACCGGATGTTACACAGACGAGAAGACCAGTATGATCTATTCTGTAGTCTCTACAGAAGAAGCAAAATATCTGGTAAAGAAGGTACATGAGATCGATCCGAAGGCTTTTGTAAATATTATCAAAACCGATTACATAAACGGAAGATTTTACCAGAAAACAGATTATTAATTACTTGTATTCCCTTTCTGTGAGCGTATAATACAGGATATAAGGAATCTGTTCGTTCATGGAGTTTGTACTTAAAATTGGATGAACAGTAACCGGCACACAAGGAGGTGGTATATATGGGTAATGCAACAGAAAGCACACTTCCTCACGGCAATACCTCAGGCTATGACCGCAAAGCCTGCAGGACATGCGCCTGTTCCACCTGTTATGAGCAGGAGTTCTGCGACAGATGCAGTTCCTGTCAGAATCAGTCACGGAAATTAGACAGGTGTAATGCTTACGAGGGGGCATATAACTATTAACCTCAACATATCCCTATCTGCTGCAAAATAATAAACAGTGGATGGGGATTTCTTTATAAAAAACAGTTATTATATTATAAGTATAAGCAATGTTTTTCTATAGCAAGCCTCTTAATCAATATGCATTATTTACGGGGGTTGCTATAAGTTTACAGATTCATAAGATGTATCTGATATAATAATTCTGTTACTTACTGATATAAACTTTCCGTAAGTTCTTTTGCTGATGAACTTTGCTATAGAATTTTTTGGGATGGCAGAATGTTGAATGGTTATAAAAGAACAATTATTTACAGGAGAAGAAAAATATGATCGTATATCACTATTGCAGTTTAGAATCATTGAATTCTATTTTGAAAAAATCGTTCCCTCCGTCTGACAAATATCCTGAAATCCAATGATTCCATGGAGATCAGCTGGATCTGCAGGTATTATGACGCAGAATTTAAAAGAGCTTATGAAAATGCTTCAGATTTATTCAGATCAAAGATTTCATCAGAGAGATTGATGGGATATGTGAAACTGTTTACAGATGAATTTTTCAATGAAAATCATGCAGACTTCAGATATTATGTAACCTGTTTTTCGTATCAGAATGATCTGCTTAGTCAGTGGCGGGGATATGCGGATGACGGGCGCGGAGCTGCCATCGGATTTGACCTGGATGTATTAAAAGAAGTTGTAACGGTTTCTCCGGAGATTTCAAAGCCGTCAATTGTGTCATTACATAAGATCAGTTATTCTGAAACAGAGCAGAGAGAAGTTGTACATCAGATAGTGCATGAATTGGTTGATGAAATCGAGAAGATATTACAGAAAGAAGAACAATGTCGGGAAAGCATTGAGGAAAAGCAAGATTATGAAATAGAAGTACTGGATAAAGTCATGAACTGTTTTGAGAAAAAGTTTTTGAAATTATTTCAGGAATCTGTTTACATGAAAAATCCGTTCTTCAGAGAGGAAAGCGAAATCCGATTGTGCGAGTTTTCGCCGAAACAGTTCTGATGGGAAGAGAAGTTGAACTTTCTCTCGGTGCACGTTTTATATAACTATTCCTACTATGTAAAAGAAAGTCAGCTGATATCTTATGTGGATTTGATTTTTCAGATTGCCTTGACCAGCTGATAAAGGAACTCGTTATAGGGCCAAAGTGTCTGATGTCAGAGAGAGACATGGAATATTATCTGACAACGCTCGGTCTGTCGAATTGTCGGGTAAAGAAATCGCAGGGGACATATCGGTAATATATTTATAGCAATTCCCTTATATGGGCATATCAGACATCATGGAAAGGCAGATGAAAGACATGAAAAGAAAATTATCATTCAGAAAAGTGGCGGTATTTCTGATACTGGCATTATTTCTGACAGCAGGCATCAGTATGCGTGCAGTTACCGTAAATGCAGCCACATATGTGAAACAGAACAGAACCTCCGTCAATATAACATCGAAGAAAACAGGATGGCAGAAAATAAACGGAGACTACTATTTTTATAATTCAAAGGGCCGTCTGATTTGCGGTTCTTTTAAGTACAAAGGCTATTATTACTACAGTATTGCCAACGGCAAACGTTTCACCGGATGGATGAAACGTTCCGGTAACAAGTACTATTACAATCGCAAAAATGGTGCCATGTTCCGTAATCGCTGGGCTACAGGAGATAAATACACCTATTACTTTAATAAATCCGGCGTGGCGATCGCCAGTCAATGGCTCAACCAGGATGGAAAAAAGTATTATTTCCTCAGCAATTCCACAATGGCAAAAGGCTGGCAGAAAATAGGTGGATATTATTACTATTTCAGCAAAAAACAGGAGTGCTTGCGACAAATACCTGGGTTGGCAACTATTATGTCAACAGCAAAGGCCAGCGCGTGAAAGCATCAGACTCCAAACCAACAGTCAGCCAGAGCGGAAACACCTATACATACAAAAGCAGCACCTTAAATATTAAACTCTCCCGCAGATCAGTCCATGGAATTTCCTACTGGGTAGCGCATATAAAGACATCCAGTGCCAAACAGCTGAAATCCGCCCTCTCCAACGGAACTTATGGCGGATCTCGACAGACAACTTCTGATGCAGTATCTCAAATGGAGGCATTATCGGAGTAAATGGCAGTGCTTTCGACTATGGTACAGGAAAACCATCCCCCCTTGGCATGTGCATCAAAAACGGGATTATCTATGGTGATTACATGACCAGTTATTCAGTCATGGCAGTAAAGAAAGACGGAACCATCTATACTCCGGCACAGGGACTTATGGGAAAAAATCTTCTTGCAGCCGGTGTAAAAGATACATATAATTTTGGTCCGGTTCTTATTAAAGATGGCGAAGCCAGCTTCCATGGACATGAACAGAAAATATTATCCACGTACAGCGGTAGGATGGTAAAGCCCAACGATTATGTACTCCTTGTAACAGATACCGGCAGCTATAATGGTCTTAATCACTGGGATATGGTGAATATTTTCAAATCCTACGGCTGTACTTATGCTTACAACCTGGATGGAGGCGGTTCTGCAACCCTGTACTTTTAATGGAAAAGTAATGAATAAACTTATCGGCAATACTCAGCGTCCATGCGCAGACTTCCTTTATTTCACCCGATAATCCTTTTCCAGATAAGAATCCCGTCTGCTTGCACATGCTGCCAAAGCCCAGCACACAAGAATCAGCAGCCCGATCCCCATAGCCAGCACAGCAAGCAGGATTACGATAATTGCGTGGATAAACATAGACATGGATGACCTCCTTTCACAGTCATTCGGTTATGAACTGAGCAGCGAAGCAGATGATTTTATCCACCTGACTTGTCTCATTCACTGACTTGGATAAAAATGGATGTTGTATAAGAAGTAATAAAAAGATATCAGGATGACCTGACAAGAACAATTAAGACAGTTAAAAGATCTGTTAACTGATTTAAATATACGCTGTCACACTCAAAAAGCAAGCCGAAACTTTCGAGGATTTCGACTTGCTTTTGGTTAATTATTTACGAGGCTTGTTATAAGTATCAGAGAAAGATGTTACGGCAATCCAGAATGAATTTGGGTTACGTTACTGAGAACAGAGGGAACAGTAACGATTGTTTTGGTAAAATATTAACAATTCCATAAAAACACTTGACAACCCTACTTTACCATACTAAAATGTAAAAAGCAAAAAAACTGTTGCCGCAGGAAAAACAAATGATTGCCCTATACGGAAAAAGGGACATCCTTCCATGGCAGAACAAGGAGGAATATTATGAAAAAATACAGCGACATGAGCAAAGAAGAACTGCTTACACTCAAAGCACAGCTGGATAAAGAGTACGCAGATATCAAAGCAAGGGCTTAGCTCTCGATATGTCACGTGGAAAACCGTCAGCAGACCAGCTCGATCTCTCAATGGGATTAATGAACGTATTAAGCAGCGATTCAGACCTCAAGTGCGAAACAGGAGTAGACTGCCGTAACTACGGTGTTATCGACGGAATCCCGGAAGCTAAACGCCTCCTTGGAGAAATGTCCGAGGTAGATCCGGACCACATCATTATCTACGGAAACTCAAGCTTAAACGTTATGTTTGACAGCATTGCACGTTCTATGACACAGGGTGTAATGGGAAATACCCCATGGTGCAAACTTGATAAGGTAAAATTCCTCTGTCCTGTACCGGGATATGACCGCCATTTCAAGATCACAGAATTCTTCGGAATCGAAATGATCAACGTGCCAATGACACCACAGGGACCAGACATGGATATGGTAGAGAAGCTTGTCAGTGAAGACGCATCCATCAAAGGAATCTGGTGTGTGCCGAAATACTCCAACCCACAGGGATATACTTATTCAGCAGAAACAGTAGAGCGCTTTGCGCATCTGAAACCGGCAGCACCTGATTTCCGTATCTACTGGGATAACGCATACAGCATTCATCATCTCTATGATGACAATCAGGACTTCCTTGTAGAAATCCTTGAAGCATGTGCAAAAGCAGGAAATCCTGATCTTGTATATAAATTTACATCAACATCAAAAGTCAGCTTCCCGGGTTCCGGTATTGCAGCAGTTGCAGCTTCCAAAGCAAACCTGGAAGATTTCCGCAGCTACATGCAGATCCAGACAATCGGACATGACAAATTAAACCAGTTGCGCCATGTAAAATTCTTCAAAAATATCGACGGTCTTCATGAACATATGAGAAAACATGCAGCAATTCTCCGTCCGAAATTTGAAATGGTCCTTAACACACTGGACAGAGAACTTGGCGGTCTTGGAATCGGTGAGTGGACAAAACCACATGGCGGATACTTCATTTCCTTTGATTCAATGGAAGGATGTGCAAAAGCTATTGTTGCCAAGGCAAAAGAAGCAGGTGTTGTACTTACAGGAGCAGGTGCAACTTATCCATATGGAAAAGATCCGAAAGACTCCAATATCCGTATTGCACCAAGTTTCCCGACTCCTGAGGATCTTGGAAAAGCAGCAGAAGTGTTCGTACTCTGTGTTAAACTTACAAGTGTAGAGAAACTATTGGAAAATGCATAAAAATGCTAAAAGAGAATAATCGTATTTACTTTCTGGATAAATAATGTGATAATAAAACTGCCCGGCATAACTTTTTGCCGGGCGGTTGCTGTTTATAAAAAGAAAGGAGAAGATGTCGTGAGCAGCAGAAAGAAAATCATGGCCACCTTGATCATAATCTTACTCCTGCTGACTGCCGGAGTATATGGATATGGTGTATACTATTTCACAGAGCATTTCTTACCGGGATCAATGGTAAACGGATTCAACTGTTCTTATATGACGGTGTCTCAGTCAGAAGAATTGCTTACGCAGAAGGTAGGAGCGTATGTTCTTACTATTGGCACCAGAAATAACGGACAGGAGAGTATCACAGCAAAACAGGCGGGACTTTCCTATGACTCAGATGGAAGTGTTGGTAAACTGATCAGGAATCAGGATCGTTTTACATGGTTTCTTGCTTTTAATCAGCACAGGAATTATGAAGTGTCCTCCTCCATTAAATATGATGAGCAGAAAACGGAGGCTGCCATTTCCGGACTGAAATGTATGCAGCAGGAGAATATGACAGAGCCTTCAGATGCTCATATAGAAGAGAAAGACGATAAGTTTGTAATTGTTCCTGAGCAGGAGGGAACTGCACTGAAACCAGAAAAAACAAGTCAGGATATTATAGATGCTCTTGTCACAGGACGAACGCCGGTTGATCTGGAAGCAGATGGATGCTACAAAGAACCGAAAGTTATCAGAGTGATGAAACTCTGACGAAGAATTGTGAACTGATAAACAAACTTACGGATGTAGTGATAACCTATGATTTTGATGATCGCACAGAGACAGTAGACAGAGATATGATCAAAAACTGGCTCACAACAGATGAAAACGGTCTTTATACACTTGACAAAAAACAGATAGAAGCATATATCAGTGAACTGTCGGCTAAATATGATACGGTTGGAAGAGAGAGAACATTTAATACATATGATGGTCGTGAGATTACTGTCAGCGGAGGGAATTATGGCTGGCAGATCGATCAGAAAGCGGAGCTGAAAGAACTTACAGAACTGATAAAAAACGGAGAAACCCAGGTCAGAGAACCTGTTTATTCCCATGAAGGTCTGGTCAGGAAAACAAATGATATCGGATATACGTATATAGAGATTGACCTGACGGCCCAGAGAATGGTATTCTATAAAGATGGAACGCCGACTGCGGATGCGCAGATCGTATCCGGAAATCCATTCGTGCCCAACTGTGCAACTCCTGTGGGATGTTATACAACAGGTGAAATGAAGAGCGGATGTACAGTGAACGGAGAGGACTATCCTTCTGCTGTAAATTACTGGATCCCATTCGATGGAAATCTGGGGATCAGTGATGCTCCATGGAGAATGGATTTCGGAGGACAGCTTTATGAATTTGAAGGCACACATGGAAGCATCTGTGCACCATCCGATCAGGTGCAGATCATTTTCAGCAATGTTGAGAAGAACACACCGATTGTTATTTATGAATAAAGGAGAAAAATGATGAAGATTGTAGTATTAGCGGGGGGAACAAGTACAGAACGTACTGTCTCCATTACATCAGGAACAGGAATATGTAAGGCATTACGACAGAAAGGACATCAGGCGATTCTTGTGGATATTTTCTGCGGCATTGAGAATGTGGACCGGGAGAATCCGTTTCCGTCAGAGTATGATGTGGACGCAGCATCAGAATATATGTCAGCATTTAACGACAGGATTGAACAGATGAAAAAGAGAGAAGAAGCTTCTTCGGACCAAACGTGCTGAAACTCTGCGAGGCGGCTGACATTGTTTTCCTGGGACTTCATGGTGCGAACGGAGAAGATGGAAAAGTACAGGCAACATTTGACCTGATGGGAATCAAATATACAGGAACCGGATATTTAAGCAGTGCCCTGGCAATGGATAAGGGAATCACCAAGCAGATGTTCCTGATGAATAATGTACCAACACCGCGGGGAGTGTCTATGGTAAAAGAAGAAATGACCACAGATCTGAAAGCACTTGGAATGGAATTTCCTGTAGTTGTAAAAACTTGCTGTGGCGGTTCCAGTGTAGGTGTTTATATTGTGAATGATCAGGCCGAATATGAGCAGGCTCTCAAAGACGCTTATTCTTATGAAAATGAAGTCGTGGTCGAAGAATATATAAAAGGACGTGAATTTTCAGTAGCGGTTGTGGACGGAAAAGCTTATCCGATCATCGAAATTGCTCCGCTTCAGGGATTCTATGATTATAAGAATAAATATCAGGCCGGCTCTACGATTGAGACCTGTCCTGCCGAAATTTCACCGGAACTCACAGAGAAAATGCAGCATTATGCGGAAGCAGGAGCCAAAGCTCTGTTTATGGAAGGATACTGCCGTCTTGATTTCATGATGAAGGAGAATGGAGATATGTATTGTCTGGAAGCAAATACTCTTCCCGGAATGACACCAACCAGTCTGATTCCGCAGGAGGCAAAAGTTCTGGGAATCGACTATCCGACTTTATGTGAGAAACTGATTGAAGTTTCCATGAAAAAATATCCGACGCAGGATTTCACATTATAGAGCGTGTCTGCAGTAATTTATAGAATTGTTATAGATGCATTATTAAGAGAATTGCTATAACAGGAAAGAAGATATAAAAAATATTATGAAAAACTTAACTCTTGAAAATATCGCCCGCGTATGCGGCGGTACTTATTATGGTCCGGCTGATAAATTACAGGAAGAAGTAATGTCTGTTATCACAGACAGCAGAAAAGCAGAAGAAGGATGTCTGTTTGTACCTATTGTGGGGGGAAACGTGTAGATGCCCATAAATTTATCCCACAGGTAATGGAAGCAGGGGCACTGGCAACCTTGTCGGAACGGGTGCTTGATAACGCTGATTTTCCTTATATCGCAGTAGAATCTTCTCTTCAGGCAGTGAAAGATATTGCAGAGTTTTATTTAAAGCAGCTTCAGATCCCGG
>ENA-OPZD01000193-OPZD01000193.1-human-gut-metagenome-genome-assembly--contig:-NODE-193-length-19340-cov-3.186644_pt1 | contig 19340 bp, 25 predicted proteins | sample MGYA00242479_ERZ504495 | MGnify/ENA primary metagenome ERZ504495 (study PRJEB26092, sample SAMD00036286) | human gut metagenome | host: Homo sapiens | study: EMG produced TPA metagenomics assembly of... | reverse complement strand
ATTCCTTTGTTCATCGCTACCGGAATCGGGCACTGTTTTCCCATTGCATTTACTTCATGTTTCATTTTCTGTCACCTCTTGTTATTCTTTATATTCACTGCTTATTACTCTTCGCAATCTCCCCAGAGCGTGTCTGAAAAATCAATTCCCGCCAATCTGCACGCCCCCACTTTTGCGGGATATTTCACCCGAATCAGTTGCCGTAGCCCACTACGACGCCTCATCCGGCAAATATCCCACAAATTGTGACGCACATCTTGCAGAAAGCCTTTTTCAGACACGCTCTAGGGGACTTACCTGATTACAGCAATTCCATAAAATATATATTTTACATCTGATTCTTACCGCGTTTAATATATTTTCCTGTTTCTCCAGAATTACTTTCCATCCTGCACCACATGAGCTCCTCTTAAATATACGCTGTCAATATCTCCATGAAGTTTAAATCCCTCATATGGATTATTATCCGTATGATACAGATGTGTCTTTGCAGAGATAACGCTTTCCTTCTCAGGATCAAATACAACAATATCTGCATCACTTCCCTCACGTATCACGCCCTTATTGGGATACACTCCGTAAAGTTTAGCTGCATTCTCACTTAACAGACGGCACATCTGTTCCTGCGTGATCCTGCCTGTGCGTACACCGTATGTATAAAGCAGAGTTCCTCTCGTCTGTACTCCCGGCAGCCCTCCCGGAATCTTCGTGAAATCATCTTTACCAAGAGCTTTCTGCTCCATTGTAAAGCTGCACTGGTCAGTTGCAACCGTCTGGATCTGATCATTCGCCAGTGCTTTCCACAGGCAGTCCTGATCTGCTTTCTTACGGATTGGAGTGCACACACGTATTTGGCACCTTCAAAATCCCGGTTTTGAATATACACTGTCATCCAGAAGCAGATACTGCGGACAGGTTTCCGCATATACCTTTTGTCCGTTCATTCTGGCACGCATCACTTCTTCAAATGCTTTCCGGTTGGTAAGATGTACTACCATTACAGGAGCATCTGCTGCATCTGCGATCACAAGAAGGCGATGAACTGCCTCTGCCTCCATAATATCCGGACGCACCAACGGGTGATTCTCAGGTCCCAGACGTCCCTCTTTTTTTTGGCTTCTGCGATCAACGCATCGATTGCCCCTGCATTCTCACAATGTACCCCTGCAAAACATCCGTATTCATTTAATTTCTTAATAATCTTATAAAGGTCACCGTCATCTACGATCATTGCCGGATAAGTCATGTAAAGCTTAAAACTGGTAATCCCTTCATTGATCATATCCTGTATTTCTCTCTCAGTTTCCTCATTCCATTCCACAACAGACATATGGAAAGAATAATCACAGGAACATTTCCCATCTGCTTTCTTATGCCACTTCTCAAGGCCTTCCTTCAGCGTATGACCACCTTTATCCTGAGACGCATAATCGATCACCAGAGTTGTTCCTCCTGCAATGGCAGCTCTTGTTCCTGTTTCAAAATCATCTGCCGTCACTGTTCCTGCCACTTCCAGGTCAAAATGTGTATGTCCGTCTATAAATCCCGGAAAAGCAGCTTACCGTTTACATCAACTACCTGTGCATCCTCTGCTTCCAGATTCCGGCCTACTTTTACAATCTTCTCTCCATCTATAAGAACATCTTCTATAACAGACATATCCCCCGATACTACTGTACCATTCTTCAGTAAAGTTTTCACTGTTTCTGACACCCCTTTCTTTATTATAAGTTAGGGACAAAAAGTATTTTACCCCTAGAGCGTGTCTGAAAAATCATTCCCGCAATCTGCACGCCCCACTTTGCGGGATATTTCACCCGAATTCAGTTGCCGTAGCCCACTACGCGCCCTCATCCGGGCAAAATATCCCACAAATTGTGACGCACATCTTGCAGAAAGCCTTTTTCAGACACGCTCTGGTTAAAGAAACACAGAGATGGGGATTTTCTTTGGGATAATGTGTATAATGGTATGGATTATTTTGGTTATATGTGTATAAAATAATTATTCCTGGCTGTCTACACCATTTTTTTCACAGATATCATTCAGACAGCACCTGTCACAGTAAGGTTTAGTGCGTGCTGTACAGACATCGCGGCCATGATTGACCAGGCGGTGACAGAGATCATTGCCTTCTTCGGGCGGAATGATCTTCCATAAAGCCATTTCTACTTTCTTAGGTTCTTTCATATTATCGACCAGACCGATGCGGTTGGAGAGACGGATGCAATGGGTATCTGTCACGATCGCCGGTTTGCCGAATACATCTCCCATGATCAGATTGGCACTCTTTCTTCCGACTCCGGGAAGCTTTAGCAGAGCATCAAAATCCCCGGGAACATTGTCATGATACTGTTCGTGGAGGATTTTCATACAGGCACTGATATCTCTTGCCTTACTCTTACCCAGACCACATGGACGAACGATTGCTTCGATATCTGCAACATCTGCATTTGCAAGAGCTTCTACAGTAGGAAACTTTGCATACAGATCCTGTACAACTACATTTACTCTTGCATCTGTACACTGTGCAGCCAGACGCACACTTACCAGTAATTTCCATGCATTATCATAATCCAGAGTGCAGTCTGCATCAGGATATTCCTTTTTTAACCGTTCAATGACCTCGAGAGCCAGTTCCTGTTTTGTCATAAGTGTTCTATCTCCATTCTGCTGATATTTTATGTTTGTTTTTCCTCAGGTGTATTTGAAAAATCATTCTCACAAATCATGACACACATCTTGCGAAAAACATTTTTCAAACACGCTCTTTTATTTCAGATGAGTTACTGTTTACTCTGTTCTCAGTAACGCAGCCAAAATTCATTCCAGATTGCCTGCGGCAATGGAATTTTTGCTTGTATGTCTCGGGATTTTGGCATATTTATGCTAAAAACACCTCGCGGAATAGTGATATGTGAACAGTAACCAGTAATCATACGACACTATAATAACACAAACAACACCCTCTTGCATTTCCAATTTCCCTATATTAAAATAAAAACTAACCATTGTAAACAAGAGGGAAAAGAATGAAGGTACGAATGTATAATGTAGGTTTCGGAGACTGCTTCTGTCTCCGGGACAGAAAGAAGAGTCTGCTGGTAGATTTCGGAACAAATAACAGCAGGATAGAGGGGCGCCCCAGAAGAGAAATATTTGATGTGATCATCTCAGATTTGTCTACGATCAAGAGTAAAAATCTGCTTCTGACACATTTTCATATGGATCATCTGTCAGGGCTTCTTTATATGATGAAGAAAAAAGATATTTCTGTTGACTTTGGGAAAATTTATCTTCCCGATGTTTTTTCAAAAAAAGAAATGAGCAGAACACTGGTGCTGCTGCTTCTGGCAGATTTGTTAAAAGAATCCGGACTGCCAAGCCGTCAGGTCAGCCTGTTTGCACTGGTGGATGCACTTCTGGAGAACAAACAGAACGTGGAACTGTTAAGCAGGGGAAAATTGTTTGAAAACAAATATCAGGCACTCTGGCCGGATACAGATGTAATCCGGAAGGAGACGGACGAAGTCTATAACAGAATCTGTGAAGACGGGAAATTTAAAGAAGTAATGGATGTTCTGCTTGAATTTGCAGAGAAACTGAGACTGATCGTATGGTCTATGACTGCTGAAGGCAATAAACCGGCGGAAACTGTGGAAAAAGAAACAGATTTAACAGCATCTGAGCTGACAGAACAGCCGGAGGTCCGTCAGAAAATTATCCGGGCATATGTGTATGAGCGTGAATTTCGCAGAATCAAAGCACTTCCTGATTTTAAGAAACTGCTGGCATGGCTGAATGAGAATCAGATAAATCTGCGGCAGTTCAAGCATAAGATCAGTATTGTGTTCCAGAATGCCAGAGACGGAGAATTAAATCTTTTGTTTACCGGGGATGCACAGCCTGAGCATCTGAAAATGATCGCAGAGAACTATGATGGAAAATTGCCATTATACGAACATTACTGGTGTATCAAGGTGCCCCATCATGGAACACAGGGACATTATTTTGATTTCTCTCAGTATGAACCTGAAAATATGCTGATCTCTAATGGAATCCATTTTGCCAACAGCAAGAAAGAGTCAAAAGAACTCCGTACTTCGCCGCTCTATGGAGGCTTGTTTTATATCCCGGATACTCATATGTACTGTTCAAACTGTGACTGCTGCGATAGTTACGAGAACGGATGTTCCTGTAAGGAGGCGGATGTTATCTCTCCTGCTTATTACAAGGATATATAAAGCGGTATATTTTGCTCGGATTCGGTTGCCGTAGTTATAGTCTGATTTGAATTAACACAGTGGGAGATTTTTATGATCTGATAAACATAAAACAGCAGACATCTGTATATTCCATCGAATATACAATGCCTGCTGTTTGTTTTTACAGAATTTATATGATCACAAATTTTATTGGATTATTTTGCCGGTGTCAGGTGCCAGATATCGTTGTTGTACTGTTCGATAGTTCTGTCAGAAGAGAAGAATCCGGCTTTTGCAATATTAACCAGCATCTTCTTTGCCCATGTTTTTCTGTCTGCGTAATCAGCCAGTGCCTGATCTTTTTTCTCAACATAATCGTTGAAGTCAAGCAGTGTCATAAACCAGTCTTTGCTTACCAGTTCGTGGTGCAGTCTTTCGAGATTTTCTTTGTGGCCAAGTGCCAGCATCTTTTCACTTACAATGAAGTCAACACATTCCTTGATGCGTTTGTATTTTCATAAATATCTCTGGAGCAGTAGTCAGCTTTCTCGTAATGTTCGATGAACTTTCTCACTGGATTCACCGAAGATATAGATGTTATCTTCACCAACCAGTTCGCTGATCTCAACATTAGCGCCATCCATAGTTCCCAGAGTAACGGCACCGTTCAGCATGAACTTCATGTTACCTGTACCACTTGCTTCTTTGGAAGCCAGGGAGATCTGCTCAGAAATATCGCATGCAGGGAATAATTTTTCGGCTGCGGATACATTGTAGTTTTCAACCATAACAAGCTTCATGTATGGTGCAACTTCCGGATCATCTTTGATGAGATCCTGGAGTGTGAGCAGAAGATGAATGATATCCTTTGCGATCACATAAGCAGGAGCTGCTTTTGCACCAAAGATAAAGGTTACAGGCTGAGATGGTTTTTTGCCACCCTTAATCTCCAGATATTTGCTGATGATGTACAGAGCATTTAACTGCTGGCGTTTGTACTCATGGAGACGTTTGATCTGGATATCATAGATGCTGTTCTCATTAATTTCAACACCTGTGTTAGAGAGGATAAATTCTTTACAGGTTTTCTTAGCTTCTGTTTTGATCTCAAGAAGCTTGTTCAGAACTGCCTCATCATCCTTATATTTCAGGAGATTTTCCAGAGCAGTTGCATTTGTTTTAAACTCATCACCGATCAGAGAGGTAATATAGTCTGTCAGCGGATGATTGCAGTGCATTAACCAGCGGCGGAATGTGATACCGTTAGTTTTGTTGTTGAATTTCTCCGGATAAATATCATAGAAAGCCTTCAGCTCGCTTGTTTTCAGGATTTCTGTATGCAGGGCAGCAACACCGTTGATGGAGAATCCATAGTGGATATCCATATGTGCCATGTGAACCAGGTTGTTCTTGTCGATGATGGCTACATTTTCCTGAGGATATTTTGCTTTGATCTTTTCATCCAGCTTTTCGATGATTGGTACAAGGTGAGGAACTACATCAAGAAGGTAGTCCATTGGCCATTTTTCCAGAGCTTCTGCAAGGATGGTATGGTTTGTGTAAGCACATACTTTGGATACGATTTCAGCAGCTTCATCAAAGGCGATTCCACGTTTTGTCAGGAGACGGATCAGTTCCGGAATGACCATACTTGGGTGAGTATCGTTGATCTGGATCACTGCGTAGTCTGCAAGGTCATGCAGGTTGCAGCCTTTCTTTGTTGCCTCGTCAAGGATGAACTGTGCAGCATTGGATACCATGAAGTACTGCTGGAAGATACGGAGCTTACGTCCGTCATCATCGCTGTCATCCGGATACAGGAACAGTGTCAGGTTGTGAAGGATGTCCTTTTTGTTAAAGGAAATTCCATCGTGAACCATAGATTCATCTGCCAGATCAATGTCAAATAAGTGCAGATGAATGGATTTGTTATTGTAGCCTGCAACGTCGATATCGTACAGGGAAGATTTTAGTGAAAATCCGCGAAACGGTACAGTATAGGAAACACCTGCAGGTGTGAGCCAGCTGTGTTCTTCAATCCATGGGTTCGGAGTTTCCTTCTGAAGTCTGTTCTCAAAGAGCTGTTTGAAAAGACCCAGATGATAATTCAGACCAATACCTTCGCCCGGAAGACCGAGAGTTGCGATGGAATCCAGGAAGCATGCTGCCAGACGTCCAAGACCACCGTTTCCAAGAGATGGTTCCGGTTCAACTTCTTCGATGTCAGCGATGGCTTTTCCATTCTCTTTTAAGAATGCAGCAACATCATCATAGATTCCCAGATTGATCAGGTTGTTGGATAATAATTTACCGATCAGGAACTCTGCGGAAATGTAATAGATTTTCTTCTTTCCGTCCTGATAGCCTTTTTCGAAGAGCTGGTTCTTGGTATAAATCAATAATGCGTTGTAGATTTCTTCATTTGTGCACTGGCGTACATTTTTCTTATACAGGTCATAGATGAGCTTTTCTAAATTTTCCATCGTAATCTCCCTTTCTGAAATGAATATGTGTTTTTTTTATGAGTTAGATTGCTTATTTTTTAGTTTTGAATAGTGTATTGTTTTTGATTTATATCAGGAAGAGAAGTTCTCTTGCTGACATCTATAACTATATCAGCAGTCTAATTTAAAAAATACAACAAAATTGCGATTTTATGACAGGTTTCTGCGAAATTTGTGAGGAGACATTCCGGTTGCCTGCTGGAACTTCTTGATGAAATAGCTGGTGTTGTTGAAACCTACTTCCAGTGCGATCTCTGTGACAGAGGAGTCGGAGTGCAGAAGCATAGGCTTTGCTTTCTCAATGCGCAGGTCATTGATATAGGCGATCAGAGTCTTACCGGTATATTGCTTGAACAGTTTCATAAAGTAGTATTCGCTGTAATTAGAGAGAGCAGTGAGCTCTGCTGCGGTCAGTGACTGTGAATAATTGAGGTTGATGTAGTCCAGGATCTTTTTAATAGAAGCAAGACTTTTGTTCTCTTCCTTATCTGCGGGAGTGATGTAATTTCCCATGAGCATTTCGTAGAAAAAGCTGAAGAACAAAGCCTTTTAATTTTACGAAATAATATGGCTTTTTTTCTTTATGGCAGGCATGGATCCTGTCAAAAAGCTGGCAGATATTCCCGTAATTGTCATCAGATCTGGAAATAATATGGGTAAATTCCGCCTGATTATCCATCAACAGGGAAATGACACGTTCCTGACATAAATCTCCCGCCGGGCCTGACAGGAAATTCAGGTCAAAAACAATACTCCGGAAATAAAGGATATTCTTCAGATCTGTTTTTATGCCATGGAGAACGCCACGGTTCACAATGATCAGGTCACCGGCCTTGACGCGGAGGATCTCTTTATTCAGACGAACCAGCCCGCTTCCGGATTCAATATAGATCAGTTCCATCTCGTCATGCCAGTGGTTGTAGAGGGAATGGAAGATTTCGCAGTTGTCTGTATAAGTTTCTATGGGAAGTTCAAAGGAGCCGTGAGAGTTTCGTTCTTTGAGAGTGTCATCTACTTCAATCGGGGGAGTTGGCATGGAAAATCTCCATTTCTTAAATATGATATTAAAAATGTTGCAGAAATATATGTATGGAATAATGCTGTTTATATGATAATTGAACCGGGGGTGTTATTTGTATTATGAAAGCTTGGCTCGGGAATGTCAATCATAAAACAAGAACCTTTTTCAAGCGAATTCTGATAGGATATACAAAAGATAGAAAATGGACATAGTTACACCTAGATTATTCACGACTGTGCCGTGAATAATCTAGGTTAGTTTTATTATAATAAATGTCATAACCGTACATTCCTGCCAGATCACCTGTCTTTTCTTCGCCGATGGAATAATCTTCACATATCATTTCAATAGCTTCTTTGTACAGAGATTTCAGCTTTTTATCTTTAAGTTTTTTCAGAAATTTTGCTGCAGGTGGAAGGATCTGTACCTGTGTCATTTTTCATCCTCCGTTCCGAAAACATCCTCTAAGGAGTATCCTCCTGATTTAGATTCTGCGACCCGGTCTGCTTCGGCAAGCATTGCTTCAACTGCCGGACGGATTTTTCGCTGTGTCTGTTTAAATTTCTCAAGTAATTCTTCACCGCTATATCCCTGTCTGATCAGATCGGCAAGAATCTGTTCGGCAAATTCACCACTGGTATTTTCTTTAACGGGGCGTAAAACCAGTTCGTTTCCACGCATGATACATTCTGCTTCCGTATTAAAACCCAGAAGCGTAAAAAATTTCTGCGGGATAGTAATCTGGCGTTTAGATGAAATACTGACTTTTTTTTGATTCCATGGATGCGCTGCCTTTCAATGGGATTGTTGCTGTTGCCATTCGTGTATGCCTCCTTCCTATTTTATGTTTGTTTATTCTGTAATATACATACTGCTTGGTTTCTTTGTTCTTTGTTATATTGTAAAAATATTATGTTTGGGATGTCAATTACAGAGAAGTAAAATCAGTTTTCTTTATTGAATAGAAAAATTTTTCTTATTTGGCAGAAAATAATGATTAGTTGATATCATAAAAATAATATCTGTAAAATTGTGCAAATGTATCCTGCTTCTGCATTGCGGTAATTCCATGAAACGATGCAATGGATTCTTTTATCAAGTGTGTTAAACAGAATCGGCGAAAGACATTGTACAGAAACAGCAGGAGTTAAGGATGGAAGATATAATGGAAGACAATTTTGAAAAATTAAATCTGCTTCTGGAGCAGGAACAGTGTGAATTTGTGGATATTCCAGATAGTTTTACCGGACAGACGGAGAGTGGAGAATTACGACTGATCTATCTGATGAATGATGCAGTGGAGAGTTTTCTGATTCTGAAAAATGCCAGGATGACGGGAAATTATGTCAGGGATTATGAAGGAGAGTTTGAGGGCTCTATAGAGAAAGCGGACAGGGATTTATGTGAGGCAGAGTATATTTTGGTGATTCATCAGGGGCAGAATGTGTTTACTGTATTCTTTGAAGATATTTTGCTGGAAACACAGTTGTATAATTATGGAGAGCTGGGACATTTCTGGGTGAAGGGCTATGAAAATCTCAGGGTAATGGAGTATCAGATTGCCATATTGCGTGATAAATATGAGTATCTGGGAGAAAAATATTGCACTGAGTATGAAGGAAAGCTGGCAATGCTGCGTGATTTCCCACCGTTAAATTATCTTTTTTATCCGGCAGTACCGGAGAAGTATATTGTTCCGGTGGACAATCCATGGGAGGTAACGGCGGAAGCACTGGCAGTTATGCAGGAACTGGCAACGGAAGCAGGAGATGAAAAACTGGGAAAAATGCTCAGGCGCTATGAAAAAAATTCGGATATATCAAATGCCAAAAAGATAGCCGGAATGCTTTGCAGGAGCAGTCATTTACCGGTGATTACTCTGCTGGGAGAAAAAATCAGGGAAGCAGCATCGGTCTATCCGGACAGAGATTTTGGCAGAAAACAGAATAAATATCTACATGAATTGATGGAAAAAGCTGAACGAAGAAAAGAAGAATTGGAAGCAGAGAATGTTCAGACTCTGATCTACAGAGAAGAACCTTTCATTTATGACTGTGATTCCATATCGTTTCAGGTATATCTTATGATTGTGAGAAAAGGTGTATGGAAGCAGAAAATAATGGTTGAGAAAATATAAAGTAGTCCGAACAGGAATAAAGAAGGGATTATAATAATAATGGATAAATTATTAGACTTAACAAGAGACTTTGATGCAGCGAAAGCTGCTTTTGAAGCATATCTGGATGAATATGACAGAGCAGATGATAAGATTCATCTGAAGATCGTACATACTTATGGAGTGGTTGATGCAGCAGAGGACATTGCCCGCCGTATGGGGCTGGGTGAGGAAGATGTACAGCTGGCGAAGGTAATCGGATTGCTCCATGATATTGGAAGATTTGAACAGATTAAACGATTTGACAGCTTTGAACCGGGAACCATGGAGCATGCAGTATATGGTGCACAGCTTCTGTTCGGACCGGAGAAAATGATCCGCAGATTTGTGAAGGATGACAGGTTTGACAGTTTGATCTGCACTGCGATTGAGAAGCACAGTGATTTCAAACTGGAAGGAATTACGGACGAGAGAACCCTGCTTCATGCAAAGTTAATCCGAGATGCAGACAAGCTGGATAATTGCAGGGTAAAGCTGGAAGAGTCAATGGAAACACTTCTGGGAGTGGATGAGAAGGGTGTTGGTGAAGGAGTAATCGCACCAAAGGTATGGGAGTCCTGTATGGCAAAGGAATCTGTATTATCTTCAGACAGAGTTTCAAAAGTGGACTACTGGATTTCCTATATTGCTCAGTATTATGACATCAATTTCCCGGAAACCTATGAGATCATGCGTGAACATGATTATGTGAAAAGGATCATGGACAGGGTTCCTTATGCATTGCCGGAAACACAGGAAAAGATGGATATTCTGGCAGCAGAGATGGGGGGAATATATGGATGAGAGAATTCGAAACAAAAATAAAAATTGCGAAAAGCAATAAACAGTGGGTGGGGACATATGAAAAGACAAGAGTGAACAAAATGGATATGGATAAAACAGAGAAGAATCAGGAGAAATTCACCTGCGGAGAATTTGAATATCAGGTCATAAGAAGTGCCAAGAAAAAACCATGACTCTGGAGGTTCGCAGGGATGGAAACGTAATCGTTCGCGCACCTCTCCGTACAGGTCTGCCGAGGATCAAAAGATTTGTAAACCAGAAGCAGGAGTGGGTTCTGGGATGTCTGGAACGGACAAAAGAATACCGGGAACAGAAGCCGCTGAGCGCAGATCTGAGCGAATCGAAACGAAATGTCTATATACGAAAAGCAAAAGAAACGATTACCAAAAGAGTTTCTTATTTTGCCAGACTCATGGGCGTTTCTTACCGCAATATCACCATCAGAGAACAGAAAACAAGATGGGGAAGCTGTAGCAGTGAGAAGAATCTGAACTTTAACTGGAAACTGATACTGGCGCCTCCGGAAGTGCTGGATTATGTAGTGGTACATGAACTCTGCCATCTGAAGGAAATGAATCATTCGAAGGCATTCTGGGACGAGGTCGGGAAAGTAATGCCGGAGTATGAGACGTACAAGTTGTGGCTGAAAGAAAACGGATGGAAGTTATAAATATATCTTTGGGTGTTGATATTTTATAACTCTGGAAAAGAAATACTTTGATGTGAATTTAAGGGGATAAATGTTAATGAAAATGATAGCTGATCTGCACATTCATTCCAGATTTTCCATGGCGACAAGCAAAGAGGGCACGCCTGAAAATCTGGATTTCTGGGCGAGAAAGAAAGGAATTTCACTGATTGGAACAGGTGATTTCACGCATCCGGTATGGAGAGAAGAACTGAAGGAGAGACTTGTTTCAGAGGGAAACGGCCTGTATCGTCTCAGAGATGAATACGTAAAAGAAGAAAAGCCGGAAGTTCCCGGGAGAAGGAACACGTTTTTTGTTGTCTCCGGGGAAATCAGTTCTATTTATAAGAAAAATGGAAAGACCAGAAAAGTACACAATGTAATCCTGCTTCCCGGTCTGGAGGCAGCAGATGCCATGGCACAGCGTCTGGAAAAATCGGAAATATTCACTCAGATGGTCGTCCGATTCTTGGTCTGGACAGTCATGATCTTCTGGAAATGATGCTGGATGTATGCCCGGAAGGAATTCTGATTCCGGCTCATATCTGGACACCGCATTTCTCTGTATTAGGTGCGAAATCAGGATTTGATTCTGTAGAGGAATGTTTCGAGGAACTGGCACCGTATATACATGCACTGGAAACAGGGCTTTCCTCTGACCCGGCTATGAACTGGAGAATTTCCAAACTGGACCGCTATCAGCTTGTATCCAATTCAGATGCACATTCCCCGTCTAAGCTGGGGCGCGAGGCGAATCTGTTGGATATTGACTGTTCCTATGAAGGACTTTATCGGGCAATCCAGACTGGCGAAGGGCTGGAAGGAACAGTAGAATTTTTTCCTGAAGAGGGGAAATATCATTTCGATGGTCACAGAAAATGCGGTGTATCATTAAGCCCGGTGGAAGCAGAACGGCTTGGAGGAATCTGCCCTGTCTGCGGAAAGAAGCTGACCATGGGCGTAGATCACAGAGTAGAACAGCTTGCAGACAGAGCGGAAGGTTTTGTGAAAAAAGATGGTAAGAAATATGAAAGCCTTGTACCTCTGCCGGAAGTGATCTCTACATGTATGGGCTATTCCGCTGCAAGTAAGAAAGTGCAGGGGTGTTTTGAACAGATGATTCAGACACTGGGGACAGAATTCGACATTCTGCGAAATGTACCGTCAGAAGATATTAAATCCTGTGCAGGAGAACGGATTGCGGAAGGAATTGAAAATGTAAGAACCGGAAATGTGAAGAGAATTCCGGGGTATGATGGGGAATATGGAAAGATTGAATTGTTTGATGAAAATTAAACATAGAATGATGAAATTATAAAACGGCCTATAAGAGAATGATTAGCGAGGAAATAGTGTATGAAGAAAATAGGGATTATTTCAGATACCCATGGCCTGCTCAGGCCGGAAATACTGGGAATTTTAAAGGGTTGCGACTGTATTATCCACGCAGGTGACGTAAACAAACCGGAAATTCTGGATACACTGCGTATGATGGGTTCTATTTATGTAGTCCGAGGAAATAACGACAAAGATTGGGCAGAGGGAATGGCGAAAACCTTACACTTTACCATAGAAGGGGTAAAATTTTTCATGACTCACAATAAAAAAGATGTAGACTGGGATTTAAAAGACACACAGGTAGTCATCTTCGGACATACCCATAAATACTTCGAAAAAATGATAGACAACCGTCTATGGCTAAACCCGGGAAGCTGCGGCCCCAGACGCTTCGACCAGGAGATTACCATGGCAGTAATGACAGTCGACAATGGAACCTATCAGTGGGAAAAGGTTGCTATGATTCCTGAAAAGTAAACAGAAGACAAAGTAGATTGGTCAGGAGGGAAGAAAAAATACACAGTAATGAAGGTGGTGATAATATGCACAAGTGGAATGAGATTACAGATGAGAATTCGCTGAAGGAATTTATGGAAAGAGTGTCGTTTTTCCATGATAGCTGTATCAAAGAGATGCATTATCTGAGCGGAGCATATGTTAATGAAAACCTGGATATGTATCCTGTAAACGATCGCAGGATTTTGAGAGTAATAATACAACGGCAGTATGAAGAAGATTCAATGATTGAAATGGAATTTCAGGGATTAAAATACTTAAAGTTATTTCCGGCAGACGAACGCTATTCATGCGAAATACTCGATTCCAATATAATTCTGAAAGAGGATTGTATCATCTGGAGCGACTGCGAAGATAAAACAGAGCTGGAAGATGGAGACACAGGAACTTTGGTATGTGCATCTAAACTTCGATGGCGTTCGATTTTCGGATATATGGGAGAGAAGAATTATTGGTAGGTGTGCCCTTTCCCACATTTCTTTTGACCCAAGGGGTGTGTAACAGCACAGTCTCTACTTCAATAATCCTTTGGATAAAGCCTTTATAATTTATGTAAAGTATATCGTATTTATTCTTTTTCGTAAAGAAGTCTGGATGGAAGTTCTGCTTACCACAGTATAATATATAGAAGAAAAAGTTTTTGCAGAAAAGATTAGTATTCTGTAAAAACTTTTTTTTACGCAGAAACAACCTTGCAATTTGTGATGAATACGCTATAATAAAAAAACGTAATGAACCAAGATTGGTTAGACCAATATAAAGGAGTTGAATATTTGAAAAATAAAAAAGAACGAGACTGGAAGTTTATCATCGGTATGATTGTTCTGCTCGCCATTTTTGCTGTAATGGGAGGTGCTTTCTGGAATATGGTAGGAAAGCAGGCACAGATAGTCAGGGAGGAAGAGCAGAAAGAGGAAGCAAATGCTATTTCTGCAATCTATATCGAGACAGGAGAATTTCTGAAGACCGGAGTTTTTGTGGATCTGAACAATGGAACTATTTTCAGCGCAGACATACCGGCAGAGGGCATTTACAATAAAAAAGGAAAATTAATTTCCGATGATGTATTGGAAATGGGGATAAAGTAAAGATATACGGCGATGGGATCATGCTGGAATCTTTCCCGGGACAGTATCCGGGCGTGACAAAGATCCAGAGAACCGGTCGAGCATCTCTCGAGGAAACTCAGGAGTACGAAGATCAGGTAACTGGAATGATGAAGCCTGTAGCCGTTCAGTAAGGATTAGAGGAGACTGAAAATGAAATACGTAAGACAATTCTGGATTATTTTACTGATATCCGCAATGGGAGAGGCATTACATGTTCTGATCCCGCTTCCTGTACCTGCAAGTGTGTACGGACTGGTGATCATGCTGATCGCACTGGGAACACACATTATCAGGCTGGAACAGGTCAAAGAAGCAGCTGAATTTCTCATAGAGATCATGCCGGTTATGTTTATTCCGGCAGGTGTCGGATTACTGACAGCCTGGGGCATACTGAAACCGGTATGTGTGCCGATCATTCTGATCACAGTGATCACCACAGTTGTGGTAATGATTGTGACAGGTCGTGTCACACAGGCAGTTATTCGTATGGACAGAAAGAAAGGACAGAAAAGATCATGACACAATTTATGAGTAATTCCCTGTTTTTTGGCGCAGCAATCAGCCTGATCGCATATGAGGCAGGACTTCTTTTGAAAAGAAAATTTAAGATGGCAATTTTTAATCCGCTTTTGATCGCGATCATTGCAGTAATAGCTGTGCTTTGTTTACTGCATATTGATTATGACACCTATAATCAGAGCGGTCAGTATATCAGCTACCTGCTCACACCTGCAACGGTCTGCCTGGCAGTTCCGCTGTATCAGCAGATGGAACTTCTGAAAAAGAATCTGAAAGCTGTAATCATTGGAATTGTTTCCGGTGTGCTTGCCAGTCTGGTCAGTGTGCTGATCCTTGCAAAGCTGTTCAGCCTGAGTCATGAGCAGTATGTAACACTTCTTCCGAAGTCTATTACCACAGCAATCGGAATGGGTGTTTCCGAAGAACTGGGTGGTATAGTAACGATTACAGTTGCAGTTATTATCATTACCGGTGTTCTTGGAAATATGCTCGCAGAGACTGTGATCAAACTTGCGCGTATTGAAGAACCAATCGCTAAGGGCCTGGCACTTGGAACCTCTGCCCATGCTATCGGTACTGCAAAGGCAATGGAGCTGGGTGAAATAGAAGGTGCCATGAGCAGTCTTGCAATCGCAGTTGCCGGTCTTCTGACTGTTGTAGGTGCGTCTGTGTTTGCACAGTTTATGTAAGAGCAGTAGTGATTGCCTGATAAATTGTTTTTGGCAATATCGAATATATCTGTTGACTTTAACATTATTTATACAAGAGAACTGTTGTGTCAGATGAGCAGAGGCGCTGACATAACAGTTCTTTTTTATTAAAAAAACAAATGTTCGACAAACCTCTTCCATTTTTTATAAGAGTGTGGTATTATAAAACACAGAAACGAATGTATGTTCTGAAAATGTGTTCGAAAGAAATGGGAGGGCTTATTATGGCAAATGCAGCAGGTACCGCACAGAAAATGAGAAGAAGAAAAGAGAATCATAAGTTTTCCAGAATGATGGCAGTTATTCTGGGTCTGATCGTTACTGTTGAGGTGATGATCGCGGGCGGCATGATCTTCAATATTGATTTTCATTCCGCTGATATAGTTGCGGTAATTATGGGATTTATCGTGTTATATTCCGGAGTTGTGGCGGTTCTGACAGATAACTGATTATAGAAATTTCATAAATTACTGCAAACAATCCAGTCCATCATAGCGTGAAGTCCTGCGTCAGATATCTTTGCTGTATGTCAGTATGCCTGCAGATATATTCCTTGTTCTTCGTACTCTGCTGAGCTGTCCTGATTGCATTGTTTTATGGAACGGCTATAAGGTATGGGGACATGCAAAAAACAGATATTAGACAAAAACAGCGGCAGATGATATGATTAACAGTAAATAATGAGAGAAAAATAACGGGAGAAGGTGCGAAGAGAACGTTATGACTGTAAAATCAAGTCTTTTGGAAATGCTGGAGAAGAATAAAGGAGAAGTGCTTTCCGGTGAGAGCATTGCCGGTGAGTTGGGATGTACCAGGGCAGCAGTGTGGAAGGCAGTAAAGTCGCTCCGGGAAGAAGGGTATCATATAGAAGCAGGACCGAATAAAGGATATATGCTTGCGAAGGATACGAACCGTCTGTCGCAGGAGGGAATCCGCCTGTTTCTGGATGATCCGAAGGTTAAGATAGATATTTATGATGAACTGGAATCTACGAACCAGACTGCCAAGAAAGAAGCTATGATGGGAGAGGCCGGACATGGGGCATTTGTCATTGCCAGGAGCCAGACTGCAGGCAGGGGGCGCAGAGGCCGGGAATTCTATTCTCCTGCAGATACAGGTCTTTACATGAGTGTGATCCTGAAGCCACAGGGAACCATACATGACAGTCTGCTGATCACAACTGCGGCAGCAGTGGCAGTCTACAGAGCAGTTGCTCAGCTCTGTGGAATCCAGCTTGATATTAAATGGGTTAATGATCTGTTTTATAAAGGAAAGAAAGTCTGTGGAATACTCACAGAGGCTGTCACAGATTTTGAGAGTGGAAATATTGAGTTTGTGGTAGTTGGCATGGGATTGAACCTCTATCTGGACCAGGAGAACCTACCGCAGAAATTAAGAAGTATAGCAGGAGCCCTTTATGAGACAAAAGAAGATGCGGAACAGACTGACCGTAATAAACTGACTGCAATGATCGTGAACGAGTTGAGAAAAGAAACAGCAGATCTGAAATTATCTCCGGATTATGTGACACATAACATGATCCCGGGACATCAGATCACAATTACAGACGGAAACTCTTCCAGACAGGCATTTGCATTGGAGATATGCAGGGACGGACGGCTGAAAGTACGGGAAGAAGATGGACAGGAGACAATATTGTCCTTTGGAGAAGTTTCGGTATCCATGTGAGGATAATGAGAATGGGATTGTTACATGAAGGTAGATTCCTTGATGTGACAATCCCATTTTGTGTCATGATTCAGAATTTGTTGTTTGTGATGAAGCATCCTTCTGAGACACTTCGGCGGCAGAATCTTTTTTCAGAGATACCGGGTTGCCGGTAGTGGTGTTATCTGTGACATCTGTATCTGTGCAGCAATCGGGATTCGTTGTATCTGTGGTGTTTTTAGCTGCGTCAGTTGTCATATCTGAAATATTCTGCTGATACGGACGATAAGGTGTCCAGTAATGTTCTTCCTCAGTAAAGCTGTCAGGCTGTTCTTCATCCAGAGCATCTTTCTTGCGGGTGAGAATATAAATCCCTGCAAAAATGATGGCAGCTGCGATCACGAGCTGTGGCAGATGATATGTGAATCTGCCGATAACATCAGCCAGATAGCCGGGTAAGATCATATAGAGGAAATCTACCAGGGTGTTCCACAGAATAGAAGCACCAAGGAAAATCAGAAGAATCGCAGTTATCTTTCCGTGATGTTTAAGCAGAGAACTGATATCTCCTGCCAGTTCATCCATATGAAGGACATAGGAATCTTCTATAGAGTAAAATTCTTCCTCAGAAAGAGATTTCAGATTGTGCACATTAAAGAAACTGTAGAACCAGATGATCGGGATCAGGAACACAAGCCAGTCCATTCCGGTACATGCTCCGATCGCAAAGACACCCCAGAATAAGAACATAATACTGATTCCCTGTTTTTTGAATCCCATGTACATTTCTCCTGCGCCTGGAATCAGGGAGAAGATAAAAAGCCAGAATCCACGTTTTTGTTTTTGCATACTTTTATTTGCCTCCATTCATTAATTTGCTGGAAAAAATCACTGACATATTTTATAAGAGAACTGGTGCCATCACCAATGTTCTGTCCGAGTTCTCTGGTGAACTGGTAGAGCCTGCCGTTTTCATGTTCGGGCAATATTCTGTCTGTCTGAGAGGAAGTATCCTGATGTAAGGAAGTGAAATCCAGATTTGGGATACTGAATAAAAGCAACAGGGCAACCATCACACCGGCAGCAGTCTGAAGACTGTAATGGAGCAGCTGGATTTTGCGGGATGCTTTATTTGCTGCCCGGGCAAGCTGCACTTCACCGGAGTCTGCTTTGTTCAGAATCTGTTCCATCAGATAGGGGGGAGCAGTATCCGTACTGCTGTCTTCCTGTTCCATCATCTGATCCAGACAGAAATCGCAGTGATCAAGATGTGACAGAAACTCAATGACTTCCTGTGTGTTCATATTTCCGTTGTCAAATTCTATTAAATCCTTCTTATTAATATGCATCTAATCACCCCTTTCAAGCATTTTTTTCAGCATTGCCCTTGCGCGATAGAGCTGTGTCTGAATTGTTTTCGGATTTTTCCCTGTCTGCTGTGCAATCTCAGGTACTGATAATTCTTTGCAGAAATGTGCGTAAGCGACTTCTTTGTAAGGACTTTTCAACTGCATACACAATGCTTCTACGTGAGTGTTGGATGCAGTTTTCATATATTCATCTTCGGGAGAGGATTGCCTGTCCGGAATCTGGGAAAAGTAGGTGTCTTCTGTTGGAATACTTCGCCGCCCGGCTGCTTTCAGATAATCCAGACACTTTCGGACAGCAATCTTACTTAACCAGGCTTTCTCATAATTACCATCAAAGCGGGAAAGGTTCTTATAGGCAGACAGAAAGACTTCCTGAGTGAGATCTTCGGCATCAAATGGATTACCGACAGATTTCAGGCAGATCGAGTATATTAAGTTCTGGTATTGCTTAATCAGATATTCCAGATATTGCTTTTCTGTGATCATTACTGTCTCCTTTTCCCTGTTCATTTAATTATAACGCAGGAGGTGGGGGAATGGATTCAGATATTGGAGGAATATTGGAAAATCTTTGGGGTGGGGACGCGCAGAAAAATAGTTTGTTTTGTGTGCGGTTTCGGACACTAAGATATTCTAAGCTGGCAAAAATCTGCTAAGGGCATGAGACAAATGCCGCAAACTCGCCGCATGGCGGCTCAGACAGTGTGTCATTTTTCTCATAACGCAGATTTTT
>ENA-OPZD01000192-OPZD01000192.1-human-gut-metagenome-genome-assembly--contig:-NODE-192-length-19365-cov-5.446980_pt1 | contig 19365 bp, 22 predicted proteins | sample MGYA00242479_ERZ504495 | MGnify/ENA primary metagenome ERZ504495 (study PRJEB26092, sample SAMD00036286) | human gut metagenome | host: Homo sapiens | study: EMG produced TPA metagenomics assembly of... | reverse complement strand
TAACTGACCGCAAACTTATTTAGGAGGCGTTGATATTCCTCACGAAAAAGGTCTACTAGGTCATTCTGATGCTGATGTATTACTTCATGCAATCTCTGATGCTCTACTTGGTGCTGCTGCTCTTGGTGATATCGGCAAACATTTTCCTGACACAGATGAAAGATTTAAAGGTATCTCTAGCTTAATATTGTTAAAACATGTAGGAGAACTTTTACAAGCTAAAAACTATAAAATCAATAATATCGATGCTACTATTGTTGCTCAACGACCAAAATTATTGCCTTTCATTCCTACTATGCAAAAAAATGTGGCTAAAACTTTAAATTTGCCTATTGAAGATGTCAATATCAAAGCTACTACAGAAGAACGTTTGGGCTTTACAGGTAGTGAAGAAGGTATTTCATCTTATGCTGTTTGTAGCATTGATAAATTAAATTTATAAAAAATTAATTTATCCTTATTTCCCTGCTCAAGTGCTTGCCTTTGTATGGTATAATAGAATTTGCTAAATAAATTTCATAATTATCAATTCATATATTTGGAGGTATCACTAATGTCTGAACAAATCAGAGTTAGATTTGCACCAAGTCCTACTGGTCCATTCCATATTGGTGGGGCAAGAAGTGCATTATTCAACTGGTTATTAGCGAAAAAATACACTGATGGAAAATTTGTTTTACGTATTGAAGATACAGATAGAGTTCGCTCTACAAAAGAATCTGAGGAAAATATCAAAGCTGCTTTAAAATGGCTCGGTCTTGATTGGAATGAAGGTATTGATGTAGGTGGCAAATATGGTCCTTATCGTCAAACCGAACGTTTAGATATTTATAAAAAATTCACTGATAAATTATTAGCTGAAGGTAAAGCTTATTACTGCTATTGCACAGAAGAAGAAATCGAAGCTGAACGTCAAGCTCTTCGTGCACAAAATAAAATGCCTCTTTATGGTGGCCATTGCCGTAACCTTACACCTGAACAAATCGCAAAATACGAAGCTGAAGGTAGAAAACCTGTTATCCGCTTCCGCACTCCTTGCGACCAATCCGTAAACTTTGATGATATGGTTCGTGGAAAAATGAGCTTTGACTCCAACGGTATTGGTGATTTTGTTATCGTTAAAGCTGATGGTATCCCTGTATATAACTACGCAGTAGTAATCGATGATGCTCTAATGCATATCACTCATGTAATCCGTGCAGAAGAACATTTATCCAACACTCCTCGTCAGGTAGTTTTATATGAAGCACTTGGCTTCCCTGTACCAAAATTTGGTCATATTTCTCTTATCTTAGGTAAAGACCATACAAAAATGAGTAAACGTCACGGTGCAACTTCCGTTGAGCAATATAAAAACCTCGGATATTTACCAGAAGCAATCGTTAACTTCTTAGCACTTTTAGGCTGGGCTCCTCAAAGTGAACAAGAAATCTTCTCCATTGATGAATTAATCAAAGAATTCTCTATGGACCATGTAGCTAAAAATCCAGCTGTATTCGATATCGACAAATTAAACTGGATCAACGCTCAATACATGAAAAAAATTCCTGCTTCTCAAATCACACAGATGGCTATTCCTCATCTCATCGAAAAAGGCTATATCTCTGATACTCCAGATGAACAAGAAATGGCTAGATTAAATCGCTTCACAGAAGTTATTCGCGATCATTTGAGTTTTGCTGCTCAATATGTAGATTTCGCTGACCTCTATTATAAAGATGATTTCACAGTAGAAGATGATGAATGTAAAGCTGTTCTTGAAGAAGAAACTGCAACTGAAGTTATCACTATGTTTAAAGATAAATTAGCTGAGCTTACAGAATTCACAGCTGAAAATATCCAACCAATTTTCAAACAAATCATGAAAGACTTCAAAGCTAATAAAGGTATAAAATTAGGCGGAAAATCCGTTTATATGCCTATTCGTATTGCTTTAACTGGTCAAATGCATGGCCCTGACCTTGCTGGTCTTGTAGAAGTTTTAGGCTATGAACGTGCAGCAAAACGCATTGAACGCACTTTAGCTTAAATCTAATTAAAATTTATAAAGAAATAATCCATATAACCCAGCTATTTTTTGGCTGGGTTATACGTTATAACGGTGAGCATTATGAACTTATTATCAACTTTAAAAAAAGATATTCGTGTTGTATTTGAGCGTGACCCTGCTGCCAAAAGTATATTTGAAGTTCTCTTATGTTATCCTGGTTTGCATGCTATTTGGCTTTACCGCTTAAGTCATTATTTCTACAAAAAAATTGGGTAGTCATTCCTCGTTTAATCTCTCATTTAGGTAGATTTTTGACAGGAATTGAAATCCACCCTGGTGCCCAAATAGGTCCTGGTTTATTTATTGACCATGGTTCTGGCATTGTCATTGGCGAAACTACTATTATTGGTAAAAACGTTACCTTATACCAAGGAGTTACTTTAGGTGGTACAGGCAAAGAAAAAGGAAAACGCCACCCTACTATTGGTAATAATGTCGTAGTAGCTTGTGGTGCTAAAGTTTTAGGCTCATTTACTGTAGGCGACCATGCCAAAATTGGTGCTGGTTCTGTCGTTGTAAAACCAGTACCACCATATGCTACTGTTGTAGGTATCCCAGGTAGAGTCATTTTAATCAAAGGTGAAAAAACACAAGTTGAAGAAAAACCTATTTCTCCAAAAATGCGTGAATTAGCCGAAGAACTTGACGTCGATTTATCTCATGATAAATTACCAGATCCTGAATTAGATATGATTAAAACACTTTCTCATCGTATTTCTGATTTACAATTACAATTAGAAAAACTAAAAAAAGAATTGGAGGATTCCAAGAATAATCATGCTTAAAGTTTATAATACTCTAACAAAACAAAAAGAAGAATTTAAACCACTAAAAGAGGGACAAGTAAGCATTTATGTTTGCGGTGTTACACCATACAATCACCCTCATATTGGTAATGCTCGCCCATTCGTTACTTGGGACGTAATCAAACGCTATTTCACTCATCTTGGCTATAAAGTAAAACATATCCAAAACTTTACTGATGTAGATGATAAAATCATCCGCACTGCTAACCAAGAAGGTGTAAATTGGAGCGATATCTCCACAAGATATATCAATTCTTATTTTGAAGTAATGGATAAACTTCATGTAAAACATGCTGATACTTATCCTAAAGTATCTCAAACTATTCCAGAAATCATTGACATGATATCTGTACTCATTGATAAAGGTTATGCTTATGAATTAAATGGCGATGTTTATTTCAGCGTAGAAAAATTCAAAGGTTATGGTAAATTAAGTGGCCGTAAACTTGAAGATATGATGGCTGGCGCTCGCATTGAAGTCAATGAAAGCAAACACAATCCTATGGATTTTGCTCTTTGGAAAGCAGCAAAACCAGGTGAACCATTCTGGGAAAGCCCATGGGGTAATGGTCGTCCTGGCTGGCATATTGAATGTTCTACTATGTCTTTAAAATATCTTGGTAAAACATTTGATTTCCATGGTGGCGGTAGCGATTTAATCTTCCCTCATCACGAAAATGAAATTGCTCAATCTCAAGCTTATTGTGGTGATGACCATAGCTTTGCTCGCTATTGGCTTCATAATGGATTTATCACAATCAATCAGGAAAAAATGAGTAAATCTCTCGGTAACTTCTTCACTGTAAAAGAAATCCTTGATAAATACCCAGCAGAAGTACTTCGTTTCTTCATCGTATCCACTCATTATCGTAGCCCACTTGATTTCAGTGATGCTCGTCTTGATGAAGCTACAACTAGCTTAAACCGTTTAAAAAATGCTCTTGATAATCTCAAAGAATTAGCTAAAAACACAACTGATGCTACATCTGGTGAAGAACTTATCGCTAAAGCAAAACAGTGCAAACAAAATTTCTTTGAAGCTATGGACGATGATTTCAACACAGCTCTTGCTATTGCAAATATGTTTGACCTTTCTAAAGAAATCAATATCTACTACAATGAAGTAACTTCCGGTAAAGTAGCTTGCAGTAAAGTAGCTGTTGATACTGCTCTTGATGTATTCAGTGAAATGGCTGATATCATTGGTATTTTAGAAGACGATGATAACTCCGCTGATGATGGACTTGTGGATAATCTCATGAATTTAATCATTGATATTCGTCAAAATGCTCGTAAAAATAAAGATTGGGCAACTGCTGATAAAATCCGTGACGAACTTAAAAATATCGGTATTACATTAGAAGATTCTCCTACTGGTGTTCGCTGGAAAAAATAATGAAATTCAAACAATATCAATATTTAAAACAACATCTTTTTGAATTTACAGCACCTGATAAATTAAAAAATCGTTATGAAGATATACCTACGCGCAATCTATCTCCGCTTGTTTTAGCTTATGTAGGTGATGCTTATTATCATCTTTATATACGCACAAGATTACTCAATTTTGAACAATCTCGCGTACATCTTTTGAATGATTTCAGTATGAAATTAGTTTCAGCTACGCTTCAAGCACAAGCTTATAAAGCTATCAAAGATGATTTAACGGAAGATGAAGCATATGTCTTCAAGCGTGGAAAAAATGCTAAATCGCACGCTCCACGTGTGGCTTCAGTCCATGATTATCATATAAGCACAGGATTTGAAGCAGTTTTAGGTTATCTATATCTCAATAAAGATTTCACTCGCTTAGATGAACTTTGTGAAAAATCTTTTATTGCTGTAGCTCAAAATTTATCCCAACATGAATAATAAATAAAATAAAGGTATCTTTCTTAATTGAAAGTACCTTTATTTTTATAAATAGATATCATATCTTTATCATTGAAAAATTTTAATTTTTTTATGTATAATATAGTTTTATATGTGCCCATAGTCTAATGGATAGAACGTTGACCTCCGGAGTCAAAAATACAGGTTCGATTCCTGTTGGGCACACCAATTCTAAGTATCAGCACAGAAAAATCTGTGCTTTTATTTTAATCTCATTAAATTAAGGAAGTGTTTCTATTGGATATAAAATGCCCAGTCTGTCGTAGAAAACTTGGTCATGTAGCAAGACCAGAAGCCAAAGGTCGCTTTTTTGCACTGCTTGTGATTTATGGGTTGCTTTCACCAAAAAAGATGCCAAAATTTCCTATCGCTTGCAACGACCTGGAAGATAAATTCCTCAAAATTAATCTTGAAAAGCACTTCAATTATTAGTATAATGAAGTTTGGCTATGAGGCATATACATATATTTATCTAACTCATAGTTTATTGTATCCGCCTTTTGGCGGTGTTTTATTTTATATTGGAGATGATTTTATGATTAGTACCTCTATCCATCGTGTTAATTTTTATGATACTGATGCTATGGCTGTCGTACATCATTCTAACTACATACGTTGGTTTGAAATTGGCCGTGTTAATTTCTTACGTGAAATCGGTATCACACTTGGCGAAATGATGGAAGATGGCTATGTTTTTCCTATCACCGAAGTGAAATGTAAATATATAGCTTCAGGTAAATTTGATGATGTTTTACGCATAGAAACTACACCTGTAGCTTTAACCAAAGTAAAAATGGAATTCAGCTATAAAATCTATCGCGATTGTGATAATACTTTATTAGTTGAAGGTTTCACTCAAAATGTATTCACAAGCAAAGCTACTGGTCATATAACTCGTTTGCCTGAAAAATACTATACAAAAATGCAAAATGCTTTAAAATAATAACAATAAGGAGCAACAGTAATGGATAGCAATTCACCTATAGGTGTTTTTGATTCTGGTCTTGGAGGCCTCACAGTATTAAAAGAACTAAGACGCCTTTTACCTCATGAAAATTTTATATTTGTCGGAGATTCAGCTCGTGCCCCATATGGTTCACGCACTCCTGAAGAAATCATTTCTTTTCTACAACAATTTATGGATTATTTCCAATCTCGTGGCGTAAAAATGGCAGTTTGTGCTTGCAATACTATGACATCTTATGGTTATCCTTTAATCAAAGACAAAACACCTTTTACTTTAGTTCCTATGAACCCAGCTATCATTCCTGCTGTTAAAGCTTCTGCAAATAAACATATCGGTGTTATCGCTACAGAAGCTACTATTAAAAAAGGTATGCACAGACAAGCTGCCGCGAACCTTGACTCACAAATAAAGGTTTTTGGTGTAGGTTGCCCAAAATTTGTACCATTGATTGAAACAGGTCATATCCATGACAACGCTATTGATGAGGCTGTACAAGAATATGCAGACAAGTTTAAAACTAGCGATATTCACTCTTTGATTTTAGGTTGTACACATTATCCTATCATCAGTGAAGTTTTAACAAAACATTTTGGCAAAGATGTTGCTTTAATCAATCCAGCCTTAGAAACAGCTAAAGATGCTGCTACTATACTTACAAAAAATAATTTACTCAATACACAAGAACAATCTGGTTCTCTTGAATTACGCTTTTCTGCCAAACAGAATAATTCTGAAAAAATGGCTGAAATTATTTTAGGTAGTGATATTCCACCTATTACAGATGTAGATTTAACTACATTTGCAAAATAACACAATTGGGGGCATTGATGTGGATTTTATTATCACAATTATTCTATGGATTTTAATTATTTTATTCTTACTCAATGAAGTAATCATTCGTGTTGTTGGTGATGCTATTGTCAACATGAAAGCTAGCGAACATACACCATTTACTGTTGATGAAATCACTCAAGACAGTATTTCACTTAGCACTACTATCAATGTTGCCAATGAAGGTAAACAATGTGCTACAATCATGGACTGTTACGTTCGTCAACTTTTACCATATGAACAATTCGATGGTGTAAAAGTTGAAGCAAAAGCTGAATTAAAAGGCGTTCCTCGTGAAGATGATTATTTTGAAGCTGTATTAATTCAGAAAAAGAAAGCATTGACATTGTTATTCGCGTTAAATTAATTGACCGCAAAAACAATGATATCAAACAAACACTTACTCATATGGTTGATTTACCACTTGATATCGTTTATCAGCATGCTGCACGTTACCCATGGAAAATCTCCAAAGAAACAATCGTGCTTACATCTGAAGAAATCGCTAAATTAGCCGATATCAAGCTTGCAGATTAATTTATAAGAACTTGTTAATATTTTAAATTTATAACTGTAAAAAAGGAAGGTAAATCATGTCTGAAGTTAAAATTATACCCATTCCGACTCGTATTCTAACAAAAAAAGATGATATTGTAGATACTATCGAAAAATATACAAAAGATAAAATTGGTCCTGATGATGTTATCACTGTAGCTGAAAGCGTTGTGGCTATCACTCAAGGATTATACATTCGTCCTGAAGACCTCAAAATTTCTCATATGGCTCAATTTTGTTGCCGTTTCATTCCAGATTATGGTAGTCTTGCAACTCCTCACGGCATGGAATCATTGATGATTAAAGAAGGTCATTTCCGTGTAGCTGCTGGTTTATTCATCGGCTTCTTAGCAAAATTAGTAGGTAAATCTGGCGTATTCTATCAAATCGCTGGCCGTCAAACAGCTCTTATCGATGATGTAACTGGTACAATGCCACCATTTGATAAATCCATCGTTTATGGCCCTGAAAATACAAAAGAAGTAGTTAATAACTTAAAATCTCGCCTTAACTGCTTTGGTGCTGTAATCGCCGATGTCAACGACTTAAAACGTTCTCGCATCGTAGATGTAACAGATGGTTGCAATGGTCAAATGGTTGCTAAATTACTTATTGATAACCCATTTGGTAATGCATCTCAAAAAACACCAATTGCTATAATTAAAAACTTTAAACAATACCAAGAACAAAATTCTTAATTATATAGGCAAAATAAAAAGATGTTTTCTTTCGAAAACATCTTTTTTTATTTATTGTCTATCAAGGTTTTAATAGTAATCTCTGAAAATTTTTCTTCAATTATATTTTGAAAATTAGTATAAAATTTTCTTATCGAACAATTATCAACAGCATCTCTACTGCAATAATTATCTTCTTCCAAACAACGATTTATATACATTGTTGGCTCCATCACTTTTACTATATCAAGTAAAGATATCTCTTCTGGCTTTCTCGCCAACAAAAAACCACCATATACACCTGAACGGCGTTCTATCAATTCAGCAGCTACTAAACTGCGTGTTATTTTCAATACATATTTTTGAGGAATTTTCATTGTTATAGAGATATCTTTTGAAGATACTACTTCACCATCTCTATTAGCTAATGCTAAAATAATTCTAATAGCATAGTCTGTTGTAATATTCAACTGCATCGCTTTCTATTTCTCCTTATATAACTCTATATAACTACTTCAAGTTAGTTTATCAGTAAAATATTTTATCTAAAAATTTAACTATAAATCAATATCTAAAAAGCTGTTTTTATTATATTTTAATTATATTTCAAGTCATTAAAAAACTAATATAAAAGACCCCACAAGAAGTGGAGCCTTTTCATATTTAAAATTAAAAGTAAAATTATTTAGCAGCAAAGAATTTTTTTGCAACTTCAGCATCGAGGTTGTAAAGTAAAACATCTTCGTCAGTTGGGTTAGCAATACCAAGTTCTTTAAGAGTTTTAACAGTACGTTTTTTGAAGAATTCTTCAGCAACAGCTGGGAAGAGAGCATAAGATAATACATCTTCTTCGCTAGCGTTAGGGAAGCCTTTAGCTGCAAGTTCTGCTTTGAATTTATCCATACCTGGTTCGAGAAGGTCTGCTGGACGGCAAGTAACCAAGTCTTCTTCTTTAATGCCGCATTTTTCGAGAACTTCTGGGTTAACAGGCTGTGGAGTACGACCGAATTCACCACGAGCAAGTTTTTTGAATTCGTCTGGAACCATTTTATAACGTTCGCCAGTCATAACGTTGAATGTAGCCATAGTACCTACAATCTGGCTAGAAGGAGTAACGAGTGGTGGGTAACCAAGGTCAGCACGAACGCGTGGCATTTCATCAAGAAGATCTTGATATTTATCAGCCATGCCCATTTCTTTTAACTGATTAACAAGGTTGGATAACATACCACCTGGAATTTGGAAGTCAAGAACGTTAGGGTTAACATCGAAGTAACCTTTTAAACCAAATTCGTCAATGATTTCTTTTTTAACACCGAGGAAGTGTTTAGCGATTGGAGTCATAGCCTGACGGTCAAGACCTGTATCATATTCAGTACCTTCAAGTGCAGCAACCATAGTTTCTGTACAAGGCTGAGAAGTATCCATAGCAAATGGAGAAAGTGCACAGTCAATTACATTTACACCAGCTTCGATAGCTTTCATGTAAGACATGGAACCAAAACCGCTAGTATAGTGAGTGTGTAACTGAATAGGAAGTTTTGTGGATGCTTTTAATTCTTTAACGAGTTCATAAGCATCATATGGTTTTAATAAACCAGACATATCTTTAATGCAGATGGAATCAACGCCCATAGCATCAAGTTCTTTAGCTAATTTACCAAATTCAGCAATAGTGTGAGGACCGCCAACTGTGTAAACTAAGCAACCTTGAACTTCTACAGAATGTTCAACTTCAGCTTTAGCTTCTTTAGCAGCTTCTACAGCTGTTTTGAGGTTACGAGTATCATTGAGAGCATCAAAGATACGGAATACACCAATACCATGTTGAGCAGCTTTTTTAACGAAAGCACGAACAACATCATCTGGATATTGATAGTAACCTAAAAGGTTCTGACCACGAAGCAACATCTGAATAGGAGTTTTAAGATGAGCTTTTAATGTGTCAAGACGTTCCCATGGATCTTCATCAAGGAAACGAAGGCAGCTATCAAATGTAGCTCCGCCCCAAGCTTCTAAAGATTTGTAGCCAATAGCATCGAGAGCTTCGAGCTGTGGAAGCATCTGGGAAAGACGCATACGTGTAGCAAGCAAGGACTGATGGCCATCGCGTAATACTGTTTCAGTAATTTTTACTTTTGCCATAATAAAATAAACACTCCTTCATATATATGCAATTGACAATTCACATATCTATGTGATTTTAAGACATAATGACACTACCTATATTAATTTATAACATAGGATTTAAATATCTATCTTAGAGGTTGTTGCCCCAACCTTTTATATTCATACGCTCTTAAATTAAAGAGCATTATGTTATACCAAAGTCATACAACACATATAATATTAATTATATCTATTATATCATATTTTAAGTTTTTATAAAGTATTCTCACAAATAAATCTTTCATACTTATTACTTATGAAATACCCAAAAATTAACCTATGTACAATATAAAAAATAGAACATAACATTCTATTTACAGTATAGGTATTAATAAAACTATTGTCAATGACTTTATGTGATTTTTTAACATATTTAATGTTATCATAAATTTTATTTATGATAATGAGATTTTATACAGCTTCTAATAAATAATTAATTACTTTTTTGCTTTTCTACTATATCTTTTAGCCACTTGGGCATATCTAATCCATAAATGCATACAAAACAATAAACTGTAATATATGTGTCAATCAAACTATCATGAGCTTTTCCTAAATTCGGACATCTATAATACTGCGCGCAAGATTTCAAACTAGGCATATTATTATCATTGCTATAAACTCGTGAAAAAGATTTTTGTAAATCATAAATAATGGTATTTTTACCTACAAAAATTTTATCTTTTTTCATAAAGCGCAAATCATTTTCAATGCCATAGCCAATGACCATATCTGCATGTTTAAATAAATTTTTTATTGTTGCTTGATGAGCATTTATCGTAAAACAATCTTTTACCATTTCTGGTGTTATATGGTGTATAGCTTCTGTATCTTTCCACGATTTACATTTTCGTGGCTTTATATACTCATTGAATACCACACCTTTATATAAATCCACAATACTAAATTGCAAAATTTCATCATATCTAGTATTGCCACCAGTCATTTCTAAATCAAAAAATAATATTGAGGGATTTGTTTCTACTGATGCAATATATTCTTGTTTAAAAAACAAATTTTACACATCCTAAATCTCTAAAAATTATACTTTTACTATTCCTTCTTTTTATATAAGATTATTGCCAAAATTAAACCTATAGTCAAAATAACAGTTTCAAATACTACTATACCGCTCCAACCATAATTACTTAAAAAAGTACCGCCAATTGTACCAAATGTACTAGCACCAATATAATAAAATAGCATATACATCGCAGAAACTTGCGCTTTATCATTTTGACAACTCTGCGGTGCCCACGCACAAGCATTTGAATGCACACAAAAAAGCCATAAGTAAATATAGCAAGACCTATTATCTTCACGATTAAAGGCATAAATAAAGTCAATAAAATACCAACTAATTGAATAATAACAGAAATCACGATTATTATTCCATGACCATAATGGTCAGATAATGTTCCCATAACGGCTGAACTTACTGAACCTACTAAATAAAGCACAAAGATAAAGCCAATTATAGTTTGGCTTAAATTATAAGGTTCTGCCATTAATACATAAGAAATAAAATTATACGTACATACAAAACAGCCCATTACACAAAAAGCTATTAAATATATCATAATTATTTTCTTATTTTGCAATAAACTCAAAAAATCTTTCCATTGTATTTTAATTTTACCATGTTCGATTTTTTATTTAAAGATGGTGGCAAGAAAATCCACATCATGATTGCACTCAATAAATATAATATACCGGCAATCATCAAGCCCATTCTCCATGAAGCTACATCGGTTAAGGTACTGATTAAAATACGACCAACTAGACCGCCAAGAGGCGTTGCTGCTACATAAACACCAATAGCAGCACCGATTATTTTAGGATTGAATTCCTCATTTATATAGGCTACAGCTAAAGAAGGAAAACCTGCCAATAAAATTCCCTGTACAAAACGCAAAGCCAAAATCAATGCAAATTCTTCTGTAATTGACATCAACAATATCAATATAGAAGAAATCCCCAAAGCAATTACCATGACTTTTTTACGTTCCAAATGTTTGGAAATACTAGCTATCAACAACATTGAAAAAGCCATACCGATTGTACCAAAAGACATAGATAAGCTTGCTTGTGTCGGAGTCAAGTTAAAATCTTGTGCCAAAATAGGTATAACTGGTTGCAAACAATACTCTGCCCCAAATGCTGCCAAACTACCAAAAAACATCATGATTAATGCACAGGTATATTCTCTAGTACCTTTATCTATTAATCTTGCCATCTTCAAGACCTCTTTTATTTATTTTTCATCAAATTAATTCACGGACAGACTTTGTCAATCATAATATTCAACACTTCAATATCTGTTGATTTCATTCCTTCTCGACCAATATATCCTACCGCTCTAATAGTTTTTTCTAAATCATCTTTTACAATACCTTCATCAGCATGGAACACATCATCATGCATACTCATTGTATGAGCTAAAAGTGCCGCATCTAATGCTGAGGAAATTTTCGCTGCGCAAGAAGGTTTTGCCCCATCACAGATAATACCACTTGTATTAGCTAAAGTATTAATGATAGTATTGGCAATCTGATTAAAATTACCACCTAACATATAAGTGATAGCTGCACCACAAGCATAACCTGCACTTACTGCACCACAAAAAGCAGATAATTTCCCTATATATTTCTTCTGATGAATAGCTAATAAATTACTTACAAGCAAAGCTCTATACAATTTTTCTTGAGAAATCTTATATTCATCTGCATACACTACTAAAGGAATTGTTACAGTCATTCCCTGATTGCCACTTCCTGAATTGATTACTACAGGTAATGAACAACCACTCATGCGAGCATCAGAACCAGCTGCCGCCATAGCTCTAGCTCGAACAGGTAAACAATCGCCATATAAAGCTAATAAATTAAGCCCTACATTAGCACCAAAATTATTTTTTATACCTTCTCTCGCAATAGCCATATTACAATTTATCTGTCTTGATAATATATCTTTTACATCTTCTAAATTTACAGTATCAGCAAATTCAATAATATCTTTTACATTTAATAAATTTCTATCCGCTTCGATTTTATCAGCTTGATTATCTATTTTATTCACTTTATCATATAATACTTCATCATCTTTTACTATTCTTATGATATTAGTATGATAATCAGATACAATAACTTGAGCTTTATGTTCATCTGCTACTACTGTTATATCTATATACAGATTGTCTGTATTTTCCACTAAATCACAACTACAGATTTTAGCTTTTAATAACTCTCTTAATTTTACTCTATCTTCATCAGTTACAGATTCTAAAACTTCTAATTGCATATCAGCATTACCACCGATAATACCGAGTAGCGCTGCAGTATCAATGCCCTTTAAATCGCCAGAATTTGGAACTGTTACACCTTTTACATTTTTAATGATATTACCACTGCATTTTACTATTACTTTTTGCGGAAATGTTCCCAAAATTTCACGAGCTTTAGCACCAGCATAAGCTATAGCAATAGGTTCAGTACATCCCAAAGCTGGCACTAATTCCTCTTTTAAAATATTTATATAATTATCGTATATTTTCTGCTCCATCGTATTACGCCAACCTTTCTATAAAAAATTAATTATATCCTCTATAAAAAAAATATCGCAAAATAAGCAAAAAGGCAATATATTACAAGAAATTTATAATATATCACCTCTTTGACAAATTCACATACTAATTTTTATTTATTTCATTATATATATTTTCATCTAAATTACCTAATCTTTTATCAATAATCAAAGCATTCGTTACTGAACCAGATACATTCAACATAGTTCTAGCCATATCAATCAATGGATCTATAGCCAAAATTGGGCCAATCAAACTAAAAGAAGACGCCATGCCCACGCCAGATAAACCCACAGATGCTGCCATTGTTGCAGTCCCTGGAATACCTGCTATACCAAGTGAACCTAGCGTTACTACAATTATTGTCATGACGATCATGCTAAAATCCATAGCTGTTCCTGTCAAATGGCATACATAGACAATTAATAACGAAGGAAAAATTCCTGCACAACCTTGCATACCTGCCGTTGTACCAAAACCAGCTACAAAACTTGCTGTTGCTTGATTTACACCTAATTTTTGCGTCAAAGTTTCAATCGTAATAGGCAAGCACCCTACACTAGAACGAGAAGTAAAAGCTAAAATGAGCAGGGCTAATGATTTTTTCATGTATACAATAGGATTTATGCCATTTACACTCAATGCTATTAATTGAATAATAAACTGTGCAATAATCGCTAAATACAATACAAAATAAAATGTACTACACTTAAAATACTATCTAAACCTTTTTGCGCAATAGTATTAGCTAATAGTGCAATTACTGCCCATGGCATATAATCTAAAATCAAAAGCGCCATATTCATCAAAGCTTTATGCAAACCATTGACTAATTTGCGCATAAATTCCTCAACTTTTGGCTCATCAGCTTTTATCCACCAAATAGCTCTACCTAAAAAAGCTCCAAAAATAACCATGCCAATGATATTATTTTTTACCATAGCATCAACTAAATTTCCTGGTATCAGCCCTCTAAGTGTAGTCGCTACAGAAACAATTTCTTTCGCTTTTGCCTCTGTTGCCACATTTGTCAAAGCATCGCCACCAACATTGAAGAAAATACCAAACGCTATACCAACTATAGAAGCTACAGCTACCATAGACATTGTAACTAAAATAGTTTTCTTCACTAAACGGCTCATTTTTTGCTCAGATTTCATATTCACAATGACATGAGCGATAGAAACTATTACCAGTGGTATTACTATCATTTTGATTAAATCAATATAACCATTGCCAAATAATTGTAGCCAATTCGTTGTTTCTTTAATAAAAGTAATCTTCATTGGGTCATTAGGAAAACCTGCCATATACTGCATGAGTATACCTAAAATACAGCCAAGACCCATACCGATTAATACCACTAAGGAAAAATCCATTTTACGTTTGCGATAGAGATAATGAATAATGCCAAAGAAAATACATAATAAAATCAAAAATCCTACCGTATATATATCACTTATCATCAAAAATGATTGCCAAAAATCGCCATTCATAATCATACCACCTTTCATACTATTTCTATATGATTTATTATCATAACATATAATATAGAAAATTGACAATAACTTTAAATATTCATTTTTTTATTTCTTTACGATATAATATAGATTATCTAATTTTATATAAAAGGGTGATATGATGTTATATTTTGACAGCGATTATTTAGAAGGAGCACATTCCTCTATTTTAGAAAAACTTGTAACTACTAACTTTGAACAAACTCCTGGTTATGGCAATGATACATATTGCGAATCTGCTCGCGAAAAAATCCGTCAAGCTTGCAACTGTCCTGAAGCACAAGTTCATTTTCTCGTTGGCGGTACACAGACAAATGCTACTGTAATCGATGGTTTATTAAAATCATACGAAGGTGTCATCGGCGTAGATAGCGCTCATATCGAACTTCATGAAGCTGGTGCTATTGAATTTGGTGGACATAAAGTCATCACTTTGCCACAAGAAGAAGGTAAACTCAAAGCTAGTGAAGTAGAAAAATATCTCACTAAATTTTATGGTGATGAAAGCTTTGAACATATGACTATTCCTGGAGCTGTATATATCTCCCACCCTACTGAATGGGGTACTTTATATACTAAACAAGAATTAGCCGATTTATCCGCTATCTGCCACAAATACAATCTACCATTATTTTTAGATGGCGCTAGACTCGGTTATGGTCTTGCTTCTTTAAACACTGATGTTACTATGCAAGATATTGCTAAATATTGTGATGTATTTTATATTGGCGGTACAAAAGTTGGTGCATTATTCGGTGAAGCAGTAGTAATCACAAAACCAAATTTAATACCTCATTTCTTCACTATCATCAAACAACATGGCGCATTACTTGCTAAAGGTAGACTACTCGGTATTCAATTCGATACATTATTTACTGATAATCTCTATCTTAAAATCGCTAAAAATGCCATTGAAAAAGCTGAACAATTAAAAGCTATTTTCAAAGAAAAAAATTATAAATTCTTCTTAGAAACAGGTACTAACCAGCAATTTCATCATTTTAGAAGATACTAAATTAAAAAGAACTTCGCCAAAAAATCAGCTGTAGTTTCTGGGAAAAATATGACGATACACATACAGTAGTGCGTTTTGCCACTAGCTGGGCAACACCACAATCATCTATTGATACATTAAAAGAAATTTTATAAAAATCTTCAAAAAAAGTAGTTTGATATTATATTTATCAAACTACTCTTTTTTTATTTTACATAACTTTCATTAAAAATTATCTGCGGATTAGCTGTATTTGCATCAAGTGTTATTTCTACATTCAAAGGCAAAAATCCATTTATCGCTCCATGACCTACTGGCATATCATAGACTACAGGAATATTAGCTTTATCTGCATATTGCTTGATTACCTGCATTACAGAATAATCAAATTGTGTCGGCTCTGTTGGTTCACATCTTCGCATATTGCCAATGATTAAGCCCTTCACTTGCTTTAACACTCCACTTTGCCATAATTGCTGAAAGCATCTATCTATTACATAAGAGTCTTCGCCGACTTCTTCAATGAATAAAATACAATTTTCACCATTTGGCTGATATTCACTGCCAGATAAAGAAGCTAATACAGATAAATTACCGCCAATAATTTTACCTTTAGCATAACCTTCTTTTAATACTTTCAAACTATGATTATTTGGCAAAACAAATTCATTATTCACACCCAAACTTTCATTTGCCAAACCCAATTTTAATTGATTATCTGTATAATTATAGCCATTGTCGTTGATATCTATAACCATAGCCCCATGCACTGGCACTAAGTCCGCTTTTTTTATCAATGCCATATACAATGCCGTTATATCACTATAACCAATCACCATTTTAGGATGCTGTTTTATCATTTCATAATTCAATAAATCAAGTATTCGACCGCTACCATAACCGCCACGAAGACAAAGTATCGCATCGACTTCATCATCAGCAAAAAAATTATTTAAATCATCAGCTCTCATTTGGTCGCTACCTGCTAAATATCCTGATTGCTGATACAAATTCGGTGATAATTTCACCTTATAACCCCAATTTTGCAATTTATTGATAGCGTCAGCTATATTCATATCTTCAATACCTGAAGCAGGTGCTACTATACCTATACAATCGCCTTGTTTTAGAGCATTACCCTTCAAACTTTCAGCAAAAACAAATTCACTATGCAAACATAAACCGATAATAAAACATATACTCAAAAAATATTTAAAATAATTTTTCATCACTTCACCACCAACCAACTATCAATCTTGCTCAACAATATGTTTACGCACCTTCATTGGTGTATCGCCAAAATGCTTTTTAAACAAAGTCCTAAATAATTTATAATTATTAAAACCATGTCTTGATAAAATCATGGACAAACTATCTTTTGTATTGATTAAATCTCGATAAACATAAGCTAATTTCACTTGATTTTGATACTCGATAAAAGTTACACCCATATGCTTTTTGAAAAATCTACAAAAATAATTCGTCTGAAAATGCACTAATTTGGCTATATCTTCTAAAGCTATATTTTGCTTATAATTCTCTTGCAAATATTTCAAAATTATATTCAATCTAGCTAAATCTTTTTTCCTTTGACCTACATTGACATTCATCATTTTCACACTAAAATGAGTCTTCAATTCAAACAACAATGAAAACAATAAACTATTAAACTTCAATAAAAATCCATCTTCCTTTGCGTCATAAACCCTTTTCATTTCCAATAATATAGATTTTACCTTATTTAAACATTCCTGTTTTCTTGGTGTATTTTTACTGTCATTGAGTACAAATATAATCTCTTGTATATCTGGTACAAACTGCTCTAAAAAATCTATAGGAATTTGCAACAAAATAATCGTATTTGTTTCCATCAATTTCATAGAATGAATAGCATTTGCATTGACTAAAACACAATCACCATCATGAAGCAAAAACGATTTATTTTCTATAGTCGCCAATCTTTCGCCCTTGATTAGATAAATAAATTCTATGGATTGATGCCAATGATTAGGTATATAATTACATTTTTCCACCAAAGTACAAAAACGCACCTTCGTTATTTCCGAAAAATCTATATGCTCATAGGCAATATTCTTATTCATATTCTCCATGATTACCTCTTATTATTTTATTTAGTACACTTATTTTAACATAAAAAAAGTTATCTACTAAATCTATAAAAAAAGACTATCTCATTTTTTGAGATAGTCTTTCTTAAATTATTTTTCAGCCAAAATCTCTTTTAATAGATTTTCAGCACTTTCTTCGTCAGGGTTATTTGTGCCTAATTCACCACGAAAAACTTTGGTTAATATTAATTTTTTATAAAATAATAAATCATAATTCAATAGAAAAAATTTTTGCTAAATTGCAAACATTTTTTGACCATTTTTCTTGAAGAAGCTTACTTGGAATATGATTTGTATAATCAATTATATTAATTATTTTATTATTATCATATTTTCCCTTTTCTTGCTTTTTCAATGTTGTTGTAAAAATTAATTGATTTTTTAATTTTGAAAACCATTTGATTACAATTTCCTCTTTATTACTTGACAAATCTTCAGCTCTAAAAGAATCAATAATAATAGGAAATGGATGATTTAAAATACTTGCTAATGCATAAAGTCTTGCTAAATAAAACATTGTTGCATCACTTCCAGAATAAATTTTCCCCGATTTTGAAAAATATCATCAATAATCATATTTCCAGAACTATCTATGGCTTTGTAGAATTCATTCATTTTATAAACAATTTTTTTTAATAATAAATCTTGTTTCTCTTTATGTTCTGTTGTATTTTTTCTGCTATTTTTATTTTTCCTTGTAAATCATTTATCTTATTATTAATATCTAATATTTCTTTTTCGACTTCAACTACATCTATAACTTCTTTTTTATATGCTACTAAAGTTTCTAATGATATATCTTCTTCTAATAATATTTTTCTAAATATCTCTTGTTTTTTCTGTATTTCAAAAGAATATCTTTGACTTTCTTCCTCATATGATTCGATTTTTCATTAATAGACGCTATTATTCTTTTCTCATTTCTACTGTTGATACATCAAATGAAAATGAATCTTTTTTCTTCCTTTATATAATATATTTGTCGAATTACAATCCATACATCTTAACTCACCTATTTCAATAGTTCTATTAAGTGAATTTAATTCTTTTTATTGTTTTTTCCCAAATTTTAATTTTCTATTAATACATTTATTTCTTTCTTTTTTAAATTTAAAATCTCTTCTTTTATTTCTTCCATTTGCTTAATTTTATTTGCAAATGCAATTTATCTTTAATACTACTCAAAAATTC
>ENA-OPZD01000191-OPZD01000191.1-human-gut-metagenome-genome-assembly--contig:-NODE-191-length-19378-cov-1.997091_pt1 | contig 19378 bp, 24 predicted proteins | sample MGYA00242479_ERZ504495 | MGnify/ENA primary metagenome ERZ504495 (study PRJEB26092, sample SAMD00036286) | human gut metagenome | host: Homo sapiens | study: EMG produced TPA metagenomics assembly of... | reverse complement strand
TGTGGCAGCAGTTTTAAACAGAGGCGAGATCATTGGTCTGGTTCCGAAAACTTATCTTCCAAACTATGGAGAATTTTATGAGCAGCGCCATTTTGCATCAGGTCTTGGCTGTCTGGAATATGTGGATATTGAGGGAAAGAGAGTTCCTTTTGGAACAGATATTCTTTTTATCTGTGAGGAGGAGCCGGAGCTTGTGGCAGCAGCAGAGATCTGCGAGGATTTATGGGTGACACTGCCGCCAAGCGTTCTCCATGCACAGGCAGGAGCGAATCTGATCGTGAATCTGTCAGCCAGCAATGAGATGGTCGGAAAGGACAGCTACCGCAGAGATCTTGTTTCCGGACAGTCTGCACGTCTGGTGTGCGGATATGTATATGCAAATGCAGGAGAAGGTGAGTCTACACAGGATCTGGTCTTTGGCGGTCAGAATATGATCGCAGAGAATGGAGTGATCCTTGCGGAAGGAAAACGTTTCCACAATGGTATTGTATACAGTGAGATTGATGTGCAGAGGCTGAACGATGAGAGAAGAAGACTGACTACTTATCAGCCGGCTGACGACAGTGATCATATTAAAGTGTGCTTCCATCTGAATGTGGAAGAGACAAAACTGACCAGAAAATATTCGCAGTATCCTTTTGTACCTTCACGAAAAGAAGAAAGGGATATGCGTTGTGATGAAATCCTGAATATCCAGGCAATGGGACTTAAGAAACGTATGGATCATATCCATTGCCATAAGGCAACAGTGGGACTTTCCGGAGGTCTGGATTCCACACTGGCACTGCTTGTGATCGCAAGAGCCTTTGACCTTTCCGGTGCGGACAGAAAGGATATCCACTGTATTACCATGCCATGCTTTGGAACCACAGACAGAACTTATCAGAATGCCTGCAAATTAAGTCAGTGTCTGGGTGCGACTTTAAGTGAGATCAATATCAAAGAAGCAGTAAATGTACATTTCCGGGATATTGCTCATGATCCGTCTGTGCATGATGTGACTTATGAGAACAGCCAGGCAAGAGAGAGAACGCAGATCCTGATGGACAGTGCAAATCAGGATGGCTCGATTCTGGTGGGAACAGGAGATCTGTCTGAGCTGGCTCTGGGATGGGCAACCTACAATGGTGACCATATGTCCATGTACGGCGTGAATGCTTCAGTGCCGAAAACTCTGGTGCGTCATCTTGTACGTTATTATGCGGATACCTGCAAAGATGAGAAGCTGACAGAGGTTCTTCTTGATATTCTGGATACACCGGTAAGTCCGGAGCTTCTGCCGCCTAAGGATGGCAAGATCGCACAGAAGACAGAAGATCTGGTGGGACCTTATGAACTTCACGATTTCTATCTGTACTATATGCTTCGTGCAGGATTTGAACCGGAGAAAATTTACAGGCTGGCATGTGAGACTTTTGAAGGAATGTATGATAAGGAGACAATCTTCAAATGGCTGAAAACCTTCTATTGGAGATTTTTTGCACAGCAGTTTTAAACGTTCCTGCCTTCCGGATGGCCCGAAGGTGGGAAGCGTTGCGGTTTCACCGAGAGGTGATCTGAGAATGCCAAGTGATGCAAGTGCAGGAGTATGGCTGGAGCAGCTTGAAAATATGGATATTTAGAATCGCATAGCGGAGTGGAGGATTCTAGTCGCGTGATTTTGCATGGCGAAGCGGAGAACGATCAGTTGTTCTCCGCTTTTTTCAGTGCTGTTTCAATTGCATTCAAAAAGAATCATGGAAGTATACTTCTGATCTTCGGAATATTGGATGTTTTCCAGCGACTGGGAGGTATAGATCTGGCTGGCCAGTGATTCCAGAGCCGGTTCCATGAGAGGAAACATGGCTGCGGTGCTTTCGCTTAAATTTACCAGACGGATGGAAGTTACCCTGTCAGAGTCAACGGTTACTTCCAGGTCAAAGGTGTTTTCATTCAGGTCGATGGAGGAAGTATAAATTCCCGGTTTGTACAGGCTTTTGGCATCGGCTGAGGCACTTTTTTTCTGACCGGATCCAAACATGAAAAAAGTACAATAGCCAGGATGACAGCAAGAAGAAGGAAAATGCCGGTGTATATAACTTCCTTCATATGTAGGACTATGATTTTTGTTTTGCACTCATGGTACACGCCTCCTGGATGGTTTGTATATTCTATTACAGAAGTGCTTAAATTATGATATACTGAAACAACGAATGTGAGTAACCGACAGTAAGGAGAGAAGAATGTCATTACAGTTTATTATCGGCAGTTCCGGTGCTGGAAAGTCTTATTTTGCATATGAGAGAGTAATCCGGGAGTCCATGGAACATCCGGAGAGAAATTACTATATTATTGTTCCGGAGCAGTTTACCATGCAGACACAGAAGACGCTGGTGGAAATGCACCCGGGAAAAGGAATCCTGAATATTGACATCCTGAGCTTTGAACGTCTTGCGTACCGTGTATTTGAAGAAACCGGCGGAGATAACAGAAAGGTTCTGGAAGATACGGGAAAAAGCATGGTGCTGCAGAAAATGGTGCAGCAGCACAGAAAGGAACTTGCCTATCTGGGAAGTCAGATGAATAAGCCGGGATATCTGGATGAGGTGAAGTCTCTGGTTTCAGAATTTATGCAGTATGATATCAGAGAAGAGAATCTGGCAGAAATGAAAGAGAAGGCCAAAAATCAGCCATTACTTGAAATGAAGCTTAAGGATGTGGGAATCCTTTATCAGTCATTCAGGGAATTCCTGAAGGGGCATTATATGACAGGGGAAGAGGTGATGGATGTCCTGCTTAAACAGCTTCCTTTTTCCGAGAAACTTAAGGGAGCGGAATTTCTCTTTGATGGATTTACCGGATTCACGCCAATTCAGGTCAATGTGCTCAGGGAACTTCTGGTCATTGCTGACCGCATAAGTGTTACTGTGACTATGGACGAACGGGAGGATGCTTTTTCTCCGGGAAAACCTTATCAGCTTTTCTTTATGAGCAAGCAGATGATACGGACACTTGCAGGGCTGACCAGAGATCTGGAGAATCCCAGTGTATCTGAAACCATCCGGACAGTCCCGGTTTGCACAGGCACCTGCCTTACAGTTTCTGGAGAAAAATATCTTCCGCTACAGAAAGGGCGTGTATGCCGAAGAACAGCAGGAGATAAAAATATTTACTGCGCCATCCCCCTGGAAGAAATGCGGGAGGCTGCCAGAAGGATGTCAGAACTTGTGCGTACCTGCGGATACCGCTATGGTGAGATTGCAGTGATCACAGGAAATCTGGAAGAATATGCAAGACTTGCAGCACAGGTATTTGAGGAGGCAGATATTCCATATTTTATTGACGAGAAGCACTCGGTAATGATGAATCCTTTTGTGGAGTATCTGCGCGCTGCCATGGAGATGGCGGTACAGGGATTTCCTTATGAGAGTGTTTTCCGTTATCTCAGATGCGGGATGTCAGAAGTTACCAGAGAACAGGCTGATAAGCTGGAGAATTACGTGCTGGCGCTGGGAATCCGGGGATATAAGAAATGGTCTGAAAAATGGGTTCGTGTATACAGAGGAATGGAAGCGGAGAAGATACAGGAACTGAATGAGATCAGAGAGATTTTTGCAGAAGAAGTAAAGGAACTTGCACAGGGATTTGGTTCCGGGAAGAAGACAGTGGAAGAGTACTGCCGGATTCTCTATGAGTTTATCCAAAAAAGCAATGTCTGGCAGAAACTGAAACGACAGGAGCGAAAGTTTAAAGAGTCAGGCGATAAAGCAATGGAAAAGAATATAACCAGATTTATGGAATTGTGATGAACTTGCTGGATAAGATGGTTGAGATTCTTGGCGAAGAAACGGTAAACAGACAGGAGTTCCGACAGCTTCTGGAATCAGGACTTTCTCAGGCAAAAGTAGCGCTGATTCCGCCAAGCATAGATCAGGTAATGGTGGGTGATATGGAACGATCCCGCTTAAAGGAGATTAAGGCGTTGTTCTTTGTTGGCGTGAATGAGGGAAATATCCCAAAGAGCACACAGACAGGCGGAATCTTATCAGAGCTTGACAGGGATTTCTTCCAGGAGCAAGGAGTGGAACTGGCACCGGGGCCTAAAGAACTGATGAATATGCAGAGGTTTTATCTGTATCTGAATATGACGAAACCGGGAGAAAAGCTGATCCTCTCCTATAGTGATACCAATACAAAAGGAGAAGGCATAAGTCCGGCATATCTGATCGGGAGTATACGCAGTCTGTATCCGAAGCTGAAAATTAAAGGTGGAGCCGGGGTCCAGCACCCATAAAAATTCTATAAACAATTATTGTTATCCGGAAATCCGGAAGCTGGGATTGATCTGTTTCTGGAGAAGTTGGTACAGGAGACAGAGAAAGAACATGAGGATATTCTGGAGCAGGCAGATGAGACGGATGCAATGTTTGGAGAGCTTTATAGCTGGTATCTGCGGAATACGGAATACAGAAGCAGAGTACAGAAGCTGGTACAGTCGGCTTTTGCCGGAAAACCAGAGGACATTATCAGCCAGAGTGTGGCGAAGGCATTATACGGAGAGGTTTCACCTTACAGTGCTACCAGACTGGAACGTTTTTGCAGCCGTGCATTTGCACATTTCCTTCAGTATGGAATGAAGCTGACCGAGCGTGTGGAATATGAGTTTAAACCTATGGATATGGGAAATGTTATGCATGAAGCACTGGAAAGCTTTGCAGAAAGAAGTGCGAAAAAGAGGCATGAAATGGACAGAGCTGACAGAACAGGAACGGAATGAGATTGCGGACGGTGTCTGGATAATATTGTGGCAGATTATGGAAACACGGTGCTCAAAAGCAGTGCCAGAAATGAATATATGATCGAGAGAACAAGGAGAATCCTCAGAAGGACGGTATGGACACTTCAGAAACAGCTGGAACAGGGGAGAATTTTCAGCCAGAAGGCTTTGAGGTAACCTTCGGGGGAGGACGGATTGACAGAGTAGATATTATGGAAGATCAGAATAAGGTGTATGTGAAGGTGATTGATTATAAAACCGGAAATACATCCTTTGACCTGGTTTATCTGTATCATGGCCTGCAGTTACAGCTGATGATCTATCTGGATGGTGCTCTGCGTGTAGAGCAGAAGAAATATCCGGATAAGGAGATTATCCTGCGGGAGTTTTTTATTACAATATCAAGGATCCTATGATCCAGGAGAAGATAGATGCGGATGTGGAAGCAGTCAGTGCAGGTCTTATGAAAGAACTGAAGATGAATGGGCTGGTTCAGGCAGATCCGGAGCTTGTGTACAGGATGGACAGCAGTCTTGGCTCCATTCCTGTCGCATTTAATAAGGACGGAAGCTTTCGCAAAAATTCTTCTGTGGCAGACAGAACACAGTTCGCAGTGCTTGGACGGTATGTAAGGACGAAGATTGAGAAGATAAGAAGTTCTATTCTGGAGGGAGATGCAGAGGTTTCTCCCTATGAGCTCGGAAAAAAGAATGCGTGTACTTATTGTCCGTATATGACGGTATGCGGATTTGACCGCAGGCTGCCAGGATATGAATTCCGCAGACTGAAAAACTTCTCTGATGAGGAATTATGGAAAGCATTTGACAGGGAGGCAGAATAAGATGGGCGTACAGTGGACAAAGGAGCAGCAGGAGGTTATACGGCTGCGGGACAGAAATATTCTGGTCAGTGCGGCAGCCGGGTCCGGAAAAACGGCAGTACTGGTAGAACGTATCCTGAGTAAGATAACAGATAAAGAACACCCTGTGGATATTGATAGACTGCTGATCATGACATTTACAAGAGCGGCAGCAGGTGAAATGAAAGAGAGGATCTCGGCAGCTATTGAAAAAGCACTCTGTGAGGATCCCGATAATGAGCATCTGCAGAGACAGACAACCCTGCTTCATACTGCACAGATTACAACTATTGATGGTTTCTGTGCCTATATTATCCGGAATTACTTTCATCTGATCGGACTGGATCCGGGATATCGGACGGCAGATGAGGGGAACTGAAGCTTCTGCGAGGAGATGTTGTGAAAGCACTGCTTGAAGAATATTATGCCAAAAAAGATGAAAAGTTTCAGAAATTCGTGGAATGCTTTGCAACAGGAAAGTCAGATGAAAATCTGGGAAACCTGATACAGAAATTATATGAAATGGCTATGAGCAATCCTTTTCCGCAGGATGGCTGTCCGGGTGTATGGATGATTACAGGATTGATTCCCTGGAAGAGTTAAGAGAGACTGAGTGGATGAGGATGCTCTGGGATGCAGTGAAGGATGAACTGCAGGAAGCGAAGCTTCTGGTGCAGGAGGCTCGAAGAATCTGCTCAGAGCCGGATGGTCCGTATCTGTATGATGAGGCACTGAGCAGTGATCTGCTTCTTATAAGAAGTCTGCAGGAACTGGCAGAGAAAAGAGATTATAATACAACTGCAGAAAATACTTATGAAACCCTCATTTGCCCGGCTGAGCACAAAGAAGGCTGCGGATGTAGATGAACAGAAGAAGCAGAGAGTGAAAGATCTCCGGGATGAGGAAAAGGGGATTCTGAAGGAACTGGGGCAGCGATATTTCCAGAGTGCAGAGAAAGAACTTCTGGAAGTGATCAGATATATCAGAGGCCCAATAGAGATGTTAGTTGAGTTGACGGCACGATTTAAAAAACAGTTCGGAGAGGCGAAGAGAGAAAAGAATATTCTGGATTTTACGGATATGGAACATTTTGCCCTGCAGATACTGATGACGAAAGAAGGGGAAGAAATCCATATGTCTCAGGCTGCGAGAGAGCTCTCCGCAAAGTATGATGAAGTCCTGGTGGATGAATATCAGGACAGTAACTTAGTGCAGGAGCTTCTGACAACAGCAGTATCCGGGTGGATCAACCAGAAGAAAAATATCTTCATGGTAGGAGATGTAAAGCAGAGTATCTATCGTTTCCGTCTGGCAAGGCCGGAGCTTTTCATGGAAAAATATAAAAGTTATTCCACAGAAGAAGCACAGGAGCAGAGAATTGACCTGCACAAAAATTTCCGGAGCAGGGAACAGGTTCTGGAGAGTGTAAACTTTATTTTCCGACAGATCATGGGGGAAGACCTGGGAGGGATTACCTATGACAAAGATGCAGCCCTTTATCCCGGAGCTTCTTTTCCGGAAGGAGAGTCAGAGGAATTTGTAAAGACAGAGGTTCTTCTGGTCGAGAGAGACGGAGAAGAACTGTCTGATGTACATGACTATGAAGACGCAGGTGCATCGGGAAACCGCAGGGAAATGGAAAATCAGACCGGGCAGGAACTGGAGGCGCTGGCCATTGCACAGAGAATTAAAGAAATTGTGGGAAAAGAACAGATCGTAGATAAGGAGAAGAAGGAATACCGGTCTGTGGAATACGGGGGATATTGTAATCCTGCTGCGCACTGCCTATGGATGGGCAGAAAACATTCAGGGAAGTGCTGGCATCTCAGGGGATTCCCGTATATTGTACATCAAGAACCGGATATTTCTCTGCAACCGAGATTGTGACTGTATTGAATTATCTGAAGGTGTGTGACAATCCGCTGCAGGATATTCCGCTTATGGGAGTGCTTCGTTCACCGATCGTCGGATGCACTTCACAGGAACTGGCAGAGCTTAGAATACAGTATCCTGATGGTCTGCTCTATGAGAGTGTTTCGGCATATGCAGGAGAAAATGAAATCCTCGAAAAAGAACTGGATCCGGATAAGGTGAAATCTGAATTGTTAAACAGTAATCTGCGAACAGATGAAAAGAACTCTCTGAATATTAAATTAAGAGGATTTCTGAGTCTCCTTGAAAAGGTAAGAAATATGGCTGCATATACGCCGGTCCACGAATTGATCCTTTATGTGCTGAAAGAAACCGGGTATGGAGATTATGCAAGGGCACTTCCGGGAGGGGAGCAGCGTTTTGCAAATCTTACCATGCTTGTGGAGAAAGCTATGGACTACGAGAAGACAAGCTACAGGGGTCTGTTTAACTTTGTTCGTTATATCGAACAGCTACAGGCATATCAGGTAGACTATGGAGAAGTCAATCTGACAGGAGCGGGCAATACCGCAGTGGAGATCATGACGATCCACAAGAGTAAGGGACTTGAATTTCCGGTAGTATTTGTGGCCGGTATGGGAAAACAGTTTAATTTTCAGGATATGAATGCAGGTCTTTTGCTTCATCCGGAACTGGGAATAGGGGCTGATGCTATCATACCGGAGAAACGGGTGATCGCATCTTCGCTGAATAAGCAGGTGATCAGAAGACAGCTTCTGAAAGAGAGTCTGGGAGAGGAACTGAGGGTACTTTACGTTGCCATGACAAGAGCAAAAGAGAAACTGATCCTTACAGGAACAGTCGGAAAGCTGGAAAAGCAGATGCTGTCGCTGTCGCGTTTTCTGGATGAGGAAGAAGAACTGCTCCCACTGGGAACCAGAATGAAAGCAAAGAATTACTGGGCTTTTGTACTGCCTGCACTGGTGCGGCATCGGGCCATGAGTGAACTTCTGTGGGAATATGGAATCCTCATGAAGAAACAGCCGGGGATTTACGATGATATCTCTGAGTTTGTGATAAAAAAGATCACTGTCCGTCAGATGACAGAAAAAAGCAGTTCTCATCCAGGCAGGAAACCAGATGCAGGAGGAATATCTGAAGAACTGGGATGAAAATAAAGTGTATGATGAGGCTGTGAAGGAAGAGATAGAGAAGAGATTTTCCTTTGTATATCCGTATAAATATCTGGAAGATATTCCGGTTAAAGTCAGTGTTTCGGATCTGAAAAAGAGAAGCTGGCATGATGAAAGTGAACTGGAAGAGAATATCAGTGTGTCTGCCGAAGAGCAGGAGGAAGAACAGGAAGCGCCGGTTCCCGCATTTATGGCAGAGAAGCAGGAAGAGTATAAGGGGGCTGCCAGAGGTACTGCTTATCACAGAGTAATGGAATGTCTGGATTATGCAGAAGCAGATACAGAGGAACAGCTTCGGGCTCAGTTAAAGAGACTTCTGGAGAGCCGGAAGATGACAGAGCAGGAAGCAGAATGTATCCGGATCCGGGATATCAGGAGGTTTGTGGAGTCCGGGCTGGGGCAGAGGATGAAGAAGGCTGCCATGAAAAACATCTTTACAGAGAACAGCCTTTTGTGATTCAGAGAAGTGCTTCTATGCTCGATGATGGGTGGAAGAACGAAACAGTGCTGGTGCAGGGAATTATCGATGCCTATTTTATGGAAGGGGATGAGATTGTTCTTGTGGACTATAAAACGGATAGAGTGAAGAGAGGACAGGAACAGAAGCTGATCGATCTGTATCATGTGCAGCTTGAGGATTATGCCGGGCATTGGAGCGGATGACGGGGAAAAGAGTGAAGGAAAAGATCATTTATTCGTTTACATTGCACAAAGAGATATTGCTGTGAGCGGAATAAAAATTATTATTGTGAATTCAAATATCCGGCAGGGATAAGCGCGTGTTATACGCGCCACCCTGCCGGATATTTGTTTTTCAGGATCTGGTTGACCAGTTTACCGAAGCCAATGGGATATCCATCTGCACAGAGGAGATGCCAGCCTTTTTTGTGAGCTGCTTCTTCGGGTTCGATATTTAAGGTTTCGCCCTTTAAATATCTGGTGATCCTTTCGTCAGAAGCGGAGAGAGAGATGACTGCTTCTGCTTCATCTTTGCGGATCGCCAGTGCAAGTGGCTGAGACGGCTGCGAAGCGGGTTTTCTTCAGGTCGACCGAGATAGAGACCGTTTCTTAAGAAGGTGATGCCGCGGAAGTTGTGGGCAACCGGGGGAAGATAGTAGGCTTATCACCGCGGATTTCCACACGTTCCCAGTCAAATGGCTGGCCGCAGAGGGTTTTCAGACCGATTTCGTTCAGAAATTCCTCAATCAGTGGAAATGCGTTTTTGTCCGGTTTTGTGTGAGGACGGGAGCTTTCCTTGATTGCCTGTCCTTTTTACGGAAGAGCGCAAGGAAGTGTCCCTCTCCGTTCATTTTGTGTGGGAAAATCCGGATGCATTTGATCAGCTCCGGATTTTTGTTTCCCCATTCAGGAACTCCATGGGAGAAGCCTTCATAATCTTCCATTTCTGCCAGTTCCATGTCAGGACGGTTTTCCAGAAGATGGGAAACAGTTTGTTCGTCTTCTGCAGGCGCGAATGTGCAGGTAGAGTAAAGCATCAGTCCGCCGGGACGGAGCATATCGGCTGCCTGGAGGATAAGCTCTTTCTGGATTTCGGAAAGCTCCAGGGATTTTTCGGGAGTCCAGTCTTTGGCAAGGGCTTCTTCCTTACGGAACATTCCTTCTCCGGAGCATGGAGCATCCAGGATGATCTTGTCGAAGAATTCGGGGAATGCTTTGGTTAACTTTGCAGGTGTTTCGTTTGCTACGAAGACATTTGGGATGCCGAAGAGTTCCAGGTTGCGAAGGAGGGCTCTGGCGCGGGAAGTGCTGATATCGTTTGCTACCAGAAGTCCCTGTCCCTGAAGTGCTGCGCCTGCTGCAGTTGCCTTGCCGCCCGGGGCTGCGCAGAGGTCCAGGACTCTGTCACCCGGCTCGATGGGGATGCGGGAGGCGGGGTCATGGCGCTGGGTTCCTGAAGGTAGTAGAGGCCGGCCTGGTAGTATGGGCATCTGGAAGGACGGATGTCTTCATCGTAGAAGTAGCCGTTTTGATCCATGGGATCTGACGGGTTGGAAATGGAGACAGGTTTTCGAAGTCTTCGCAGGTGATCTTGGAGGTGTTTATGCGCAGGCCGTAGGTTCGGGGAGCGCTGAAGCTAGAGAGGAATGCGGGGTATTCGTTACCGAGCATTTCTTTCATTCGGGTGAGGAATGCGGGGTGGAGGTGTGTTGTATTTTCGTTCATAATGGGTTGGGTTCTTTGCTGTAGTTTTGATTGGTGGGTGGGGGGACGCGCAGGAAAATATATCTGTCTGAGTGCGGTTTCGGCATCTAAGATCTTCTAAGCCGTAAAATCTGACTAAAGCATAGGAGAAAATGCAAAAATCATCGCTCCGCTGCAGGCTTCGCTCAGACAGGTTGCGATTTTTCTCCATAACGCAGATTTCTACCGGCTAAGAAGATCTAAGATGCCTGCAAATGCACTCAGACAGATATATTTTCCTGCGCTGTTTACTGAAAATAACTGTAGTATAACGTGAGGTTTATGGAATATTAAGTTTATGAAATACTATAGCAATTTAATAAAATAATGCAATCAAGACAGTTCAGCAGGACTTCACGCTATGATGGACTGGATTGTTTGCAGTAATTTATGAAATAAGAAATTGATATATAGCAATGCTTTTAAATACATTATTTATGAGGAGTGCTATAGTAAACCGGAAGACGTTAAGGAGGTATTTTCGGTAAAGGTATCAAAATATTATAAAGTATAAATGATTTTTGCTAAATAGTATTGACAAAATCATATTATACATCATATAATATCGTTAACAAAACAATATTGATGTTCTGTATAGTATGTGAACAGGATGGAATAAATGTATCAGATGTGAAATGGCGTTTACCTTTGGTATAGTCTGGAGCATTTTTCAGACACGCTCTAAGGCTGGATTGCAGAGATGATGCTGTCTGTACAGAACATAATTGAAACGAGGGAGTGAGCATATGGTTTTTAATACGGGTGCTGCGCTTCTGGATGCGGTTGTTCTGGCGGTTGTTTCTAAGGAGAAGGAAGGGACTTACGGGTATAAGATCACGCAGGATGTGCGTGGAGTTCTGGATGTTTCGGAGTCTACTTTGTATCCGGTGCTCAGGAGGCTGCAGAAGGATGATTGTCTGGAGGTTTATGATATGGCGTATGCAGGGCGTAACAGGCGTTATTATAAGCTGACGGACAGAGGTGCTGCGCAGCTGGAGTTTTTATAAAGCTGAATGGAAAATTTATGCATCCAAGATAAGCGGGATGTTTGAGGGAGGAATAGGATGATGGACAGGGCGCAGTTTATGCAGGCGCTGGAGAAGCTGCTTGCTGATATTTCCGAGACAGAGAGGCAGGATGCCCTTGATTTTTATAATAGTTATTTCGATGATGCAGGAGCTGAGAATGAAGCTTCGGTGCTCAGGGAACTTGGAAGTCCCGAGAAGGTTGCAGCGATTATCAAGGCGGATCTGAAAGGTTCGGCAGGAGGCTATGAGTATGGAGAATATACGGAGCATGGCTATGAGGATGCCCGAACTAAAGAGAGAGGACAGATGCCTGAGAAATATGGAGAAGAGTCGGGAACAGGGAAGCGTTTTTTTCAGAAAGGGGAATCGAGGCGGTGCTGATCCTTGCGGTGATTCTGCTGGTTTTTATCTCTCCCTTTGTTAAGGGGGCTGTTGGTGGGATTCTGACATTTGCAGTTGGAATCTTACTGCTTCCGTTCTGGCTGATCGTTGGATTGGGTATAGGCGCTGTGGCTTTACTGGTTGGCGGGCTTGCAGCTGTTGTGGCTGGAGCAGGGCTTTTGACTGTAATGATCGGAACCGGGATCATGACAATAGGAATTGGATGTCTTATGATTGCTCTGGCAATCCTTATGGTATTGGGGCTGATCAGTGTCGCAGTACGTATTGTGCCGAAGTGGTTTCGGAAGATTACCGACTTTTTTAACAGGGTACTTTACAGAAAGAGAAAGGAGGCGGTTAAATGAAGAAGTTTACAAAAGGAATGTTGATCGCAGCGGGGGATTTTTTGGTGCTGTGGGGAATCGGGCTGACAACTGCCGGTGGTGTTATGGGAGCCAGTATGTCGGAACTGACAGGGGGTGGAAAGCCTGAAAAGGGTGCTTCTGGTGGCAGACGGGGGATTATGATTATGATGACAGCGATGACTATGACAGCGATGATTATGATGACGATGATGATTATGACGATAGTAGTGATTATGATGACAGCGATGATTATGACGACAGTGAGGATTATGCCCGCGCTGTTGATGAGGATGAGGAAGATGGCACTGTATATCAGCTGAAGTATCAGCCCGCAAAGCTGGATATAGAGCTGAAGTACGATGATCTGATCCTGGAAGAGGGTGACAGTTTCTGTGTCAGAGTTTATGATGACAGTGGGAAGAATGTGACAGTGAAGGAGAGTTCAGATACTCTTAAGGTCAAAAGCACAAAAAAACTGTCTAAGAACAGAAAGGTGTGTATTTCTTATCCGGAAGATGTTAAGCTTCAGGAGCTGGAGATTGAGATGGGTGCAGGTACTGTTTATCTGAACAGAGATATTGAGACAGAGAAGCTGAGTGTGGAGATGGGAGCCGGGGAATTTGAAAGTAAGAATCCGGTGACTGCAAGGGAGGCAGATCTGGAAATCGGAACCGGAAGTATGACATTTGCAGATCTGAGCGCCAGGAAGACAGATGGAGAATGTGGTCTGGGTGAACTGGATCTGACACTGACCGGTACGCAGGAGGATTATAATTATGATCTGGAATGTGGAGTGGGAAATCTGGATGTAGGTTCTGATTCTTACAGCGGACTTGGACGGGAGAAAAGCATTTCCAATAAAGGCGCAGACAGGAAACTGAATCTGGAGTGCGGTATGGGAAATATATCAGTAGATTTCTCCGGGAAAGAACACAGGGATTTGCAGACATCCTGAGGAGTATATATTTATACACTCTGACGGGCAGAAATAAAAGTGGTATTTAACCGAATCAGGAAGTTATTCGGTGTAGAGTAAGTAGCGAAGCGGATGATTTTATCTGCTCGACTAATCTGGGTTTAAGGAGGAAATGGACATGGGTGACAAACGTTTATACAAATCATCAGAAAACAGTATGCTTTGCGGTGTATGTGGAGGAATCGCAGAATATTTTGATATTGACCCTACGCTGGTGCGTCTGGCATGGGTGATCCTTACCTGCTTTGGCGGTGCGGGAATCTGGGCATATATCATTGCGGCAATTATTATTCCCAAAAGATAACAGAATCTCAGGATCCAATCTGTAATGGACAGAAGTTTAACCGAATCAGGCAGGCAGCGAAGCGGATTGCGAATATCCGTTTGAATGAAATACAGTATAAAAATTAAGAAAACAGCCCATACTCCAAAAGAAAAAGGAGTGTGGGCTGTTTTGGATAAAGAGAAGGAAATAAAAGCTTATCTTGATGGAGAATTATTGCCGGAGGTCAGAATGAAGTATGAAATTGCAGAGGAAATGGGACTGCTGGACAGGGTATTGAGTGATGGATGGAAAAGTCTGTCTGCGAAAGAGACTGGAAGGATCGGAGGGTTGATGACGAAACGAAAAAAGAGAAACTGAAAAATAAATGAATGATATGGGATAAACATATAACGGAATAAACTTGTTCTCCGGGCGATGATGCTGTAAAATTAGAGTAAGTAGCGAAGTGGATAATTTTATCTGCTATAAATATGGGAGGACAATAAAATGAAGTTAGGTATTCTGGGAGCAGGAGGCATTGCCTCTACTATGGCGAAAACAGTGGCAGAAATGAAAGGTGTGGAGGTGTATGCGGTTGCTGCCCGTGATCTGGAACGTGCCCGGGTATTTGCACAGAAATATGAAGTAAAAAAAGCATATGGATCCTATGAGGAAATGCTGGCAGATGATGAGGTTGAACTGGTTTATATCGCAACCCCTCATTCACACCATTATCTGCATGCAAAGATGTGTCTGGAAGCGGGAAAACATGTACTTTGCGAAAAGGCATTTACTGTAAATGCAGAGCAGGCACAGAAATTATTTGATCTTGCAAAAGAGAAAAAGCTTCTGATCACAGAAGCAATCTGGACAAGATATATGCCGTCCAGAAAGATGATCAACGATATTATTGAAAGCGGCGTGATCGGCGAAGTTACGGCAGTTACGGCGAATCTCAGCTATACAGTAAGTCATGTGGAACGTATCCGTAAACCGGAGCTTGCAGGAGGTGCTCTTCTGGATGTAGGCGTATATCCAATCAATTTTGCTTCCATGGTGCTTGGCGATAAGGTAAAGGATGTAAAGGCTACTGCAATCTTTCAGAATGGAGTGGATATTCTGGACAGCATTGCCATGGTGTTTGAGGGAGACTGCATGGCAACCCTTCAGTGTGGAGCAAGGGAAATCTCAGACAGAATGGGAAGTATTTTCGGAACCAGAGGATATATGCAGGTGCAGAATATCAATAATCCGGAAAAGATTACAGTGTTTGATACCGAACATAAAGAAGTGGCTTCTTATGTTGTGCCGGAACAGATCTCAGGATATGAATATGAGGTAGAATCTTGCATGAAAGCAATCCAGGAAGGAAAACTGGAGTGTCCGGAAATGCCTCATGCAGAGACAATAAGGATTATGAAAATCATGGACGATATCCGTAAATCCTGGAATTATGAGATTCCCTGTATCGAATAAAAAGTGTGGAATAATCTTATAAAAAAGACCAGTAATGTTTTTGATATATACCCGAAACGTTACTGGTTTTTCTTTTCTGCTATAATGGAAATGTAACAAAAATCTATTGTGTCTTGATTTTACCAGATAAATTTATAAAGAGGATTTTATCATTATCTGTCGTGTATCATTGCTTGTTCGTGGGGTAAAAATCATTTATAGCTTTTTTGAATAAACCACCTGCTTTATTGTATTTTGAATTTTGATTATTAATGGGAAAGGGTATAATAGAAGTTACAGTAAACAGAATGGATAAAAATACCAAAAAAGTAGGTGAGAAAAGTTGTATTATGTTGGAATTGATATTGGTTCGACGGCTTCGGAGATTGCTTCAAGGCTTCTGGATGAGGGGATTGATGTAATGAGTGAAGGGGTTCGTGTAGCTGCTACAGGATATGGGCGCGTAGCTGTGGATTATGCAGATTTTGTGATTACGGAGATTACCTGTCATGGAAGAGGTGGCAGAGAACTGGCGGGAAATGAATGTGCAATTATTGATGTGGGTGGTCAGGATACGAAAGTAATCCTGGTAGATCAGGGAATGATCCAGGATCTTCTTATGAATGATAAATGTTCTGCCGGAACCGGGAAGTTTCTGGAGATTATGGCGAATCGACTGGGAGTTACCATTGCGGAACTGTTTGACCTGGCAGAACAGATGAAATCAGAAACTGAAAATGGAAAAAATATAAATTAATTGTAGAAATCAAAAAGACATAACGACTGACGAAGGAATGAATAGGATTCTTAAAGGAATTAAATTGATAAGATATGGAATATTTTTTGGAAGAAACAGATTAATTTAAATTTGCATTTTGGTTCGGGGTCATTAGAATACTTTTAATGCCAGAAATACAGGATCTTTTATAGTTAGTGATATATTATGATAATAGCTGAATATTATTGATTGGAGGAGATTCTATGAAGTCAAAGAAAGTAAAGAAAATATTGTTGATTGCTTTAACGTGTGCAGCAGTTTCTACATCTGTCTCAGCAGAAGCTGCTATGAAATCGCAGATAACCGTTGAAAGTAAAAATAAGTATGAACAGTTGAAAATTTCAGAGAGCCGTGTGTATGGAGAATACCCAACTGGAGATTATAAGAAGATAACACTTCTTCCTTCGGTTTCTAAAGTAGAAAAATTTTGTTTTGAAGATAATTTGAATATAGAAGAAGTAGAGTGGATAGCTTCAGTAGATACTGTTCCAGTTTTTGCCTTTAGCACATGTCCAAAGCTTAAAAGGGTAATACTTTCTGATAATGTGAAAAAAATTGGACAAAGTGCATTTATATACTGCGGTGAACTGACGAGTGTTAAACTTCCCCAAAATCTTCAAAGTATAGATTTTTTTGCATTTGCTGACTGTCGAAAACTGAAAACGTTATATATACCTGAAACAGTTACTGAGATAGGTGCTGAGGCGTTCATAAATTGTGATTCTCTAACAGTTCATGGAAAGAAAAATTCATATGCATACTATTACTGTAAGATGAATGGTATTCCTTTTGTAAGTGAGGGAACTGCTTCAAAACCAGAAACAAATCGTCCGTATATAAAATCTGTTGATTCAGATATAGTAAACAAACAAATCTATGTTACAATTGATTTGAGCGGAAAAGTAAAGAATGCAGATGGATATCAATATCAAATATATGATGGTACTAAGGTATTAGCTAATAAAAATTTCTGCAAACACAACCTGTATATTAAAAAAAAGTGCCGACTATGGGATTTGCCAGAGTACGTTCTTTATACTGTTCAAAATGGTAAAAAAAGTTATAGCAGGTGGTCTAATGAAATGCGTATGCCTCCTGTTAAACTAAATAAAGATAATATAAAATTAATAAAAATTACCGGGAAAAAGAAAACAGTAACCGCACAGTTTGGAAATTTAAAATACAGTGATGGGTTTGATTGCGTACTTAAGAATGCAGATTCAGGAGAAAATATTGTATTAAAAAATCAAAAGAAAAATACAGTTACTTTTAAAAATATAAAACCGGGAGTTTACTATTTGAAAGCGCATGCATATACGTTGTTGAATGGTATTAAACAGTTTGGCGTATGGTCAGATAATAAAAAAGTTGTTGTTAAATAGAAAATTGGAATTATAAAAAGCAGGCGAAAAACTGCCTGCTTTTATAATGGAAATTTATGCTGTTATTGATGTAGCGAAATCAAGCTGTAATAAATTCAAGCGTATTATACTGAAAGAAGCCGTCAGTGGATGCTAAACCACTGGTGTGGGTAGCATCTTTGACATTGGCATTGCACACAGCGATTAATTTATTATTTTGATCCAGAGCCACTGATTCCAGTTCAAAACTGTTATATGTGCGGCCCTGAGCATCTTTAGCAGGAATATCTGTAACAAATCCAAAATCTGGGTATAAAAGTTTGCTATCATCAAGTTTTTTCAGATTATAATGAAGCAAAGTGTTTTTGTTGTGATTTTAGTCGTTACTCCACTTACATTATGTGGATTACTGGTTCCGACAAAAAGCCCTAATTTATTGTGATAAAAAATATCCTGAGATGTAGGCTGACCGGCATTTATCAGTGTGCAAAGATAAGTGGCTTTTACATTTTTTTCATTTTCAAATGCACATTTATAGAGTTTTAATGTTCCGTCAACAACGGACAATAATAAAGCTGTATTTGCCTCATAAAAATAATTAATTGCTTTAAGAGCAAATGATTTATCGTTATCGTTGGGAGTTACTGTATATGTTATTTCCTCATCCTCTTTGTTACTGCTGATAGCAACCACTTTGTTATTTCCTGCGACAACAAAGAATTTTCCGTTAAAACAGCTCATACCGTTGGCATGACCTAATAAAACCGTCAGTGAATGTTTTAAAGTGAGATACACCTGCGCTTGTATTCATATAATTTTTACAGTAGCCAAGAACAGCGACTTTATCTTGACTTTGTTTTATAAAATATGGAGTATTGTTTCCGTTAAAGGATACACATCCCAGATTGGTTGTTTCATAGTTGGGATCTACTTTGGTAGGCACACGGGCTCCTGCTCTAAAACCGCATGCAAAAGTATAGGTTTTACCGGAGTAGGTAATGCCTTCCAGTACAGAGAATTTATCTTCTGCGGTTCCATCGGATGTTATAACATTGGATGCAAGCACAAGGTGATTGGCTTTCATACAGATTGATTCAAGGTTGTACTGTTTATATTCACCTGTTTTATTTACATTGATGACCGCACATGGAGTGTATTTTTTACCTTTATCATCAGTAAGATGATAATCAACTACCAGAATACGGTTCTGAAGTGTTGAAAAAGTGTTATTTGTCAGGATAAATAATCCAAATGAAGTGTGATAGTAGATATCCTGGAGCTGTGTGGTATAACCAAAGCCTGAGTTAGTAACTGTGAATGTACTTGCTGCTTTAGCAGCCTTCCAGTCTACAACACTGAAAGTTAATGTCCCAGCATTGCTCTTGTCAGCGTAATGCATAATGATAAATTTCTCGTTAGTTCCGTCAGCAGCAGTGATACCTAATGCGCCTTTTGGACAAATTTCATTGATACTGTACGTACCGAGCTGATTGCCTTTGGTATCCAGTTTTACGATGGTTGTAGAACCGCCGTAACCTTTATGGTCTTCTGCAAGCATATACAGATAATTTCCAATTTTGGTAAGTCCCAGAGCGAACCAGTTCAGATCTTTTTTTACGGCAGTTGCTTTTGTTGCCATGTAGTCAGTCGTTTTGAGTAATGTAGTTTTAAGACCGGTTGTCTTTACGCAATACATATCTGACCCCACAATTGCAATTCCCGCTACGTTTGTTGCACCTTCATCGGGAATTAGTGCATGGTCTACGGGTGTAGCTGAAATGGTTAAAGTTGTTCCATTGAATGTTCCTGGCATAATTTTTTTGCCTCCTTTAAATTTTTGGAATTTGCAAATTCACTTTGTAAAGAGACGTTTTTTCATGATTGTAA